>OMLO01005224.1_pt1 | contig 10888 bp, 6 predicted proteins | sample 1674811 | NCBI WGS metagenome assembly OMLO01 (sample SAMN06265003, study PRJEB25207) | coral metagenome | isolation source: Coral host | place: Mexico:La Bocana,Puerto Morelos, Mexico | collected 2008-11-13
CAAGTACCCGACACCACCGTGCGCGCTTGCTAAAATATTACCCGAGACGACCGTGCGCGCCTACTTTCGTCAAATCGGGAACGCTTCGCCCACTACAAACACATACTTTTTCAACAAATATTCTTTGTCCTTGTATGTATACACCCGGGGACTCCTAGGGTGCCTCCTCGGATTTTGGCCTCTGCGCCAAAACCCTGCGTGGGCAAAAATGGGTTTTTGACCAATCAGAGCGCTCGAAGGGTGCTATCTATATTATAAAGTTAAATCAAGCTTGACGCGTGTATTTACAATCTCACGCAAACCCGAGCCGTAGTCGATGGTTTATGAACGATTATTGGATGAGGTTTTTGCGATATCTAGAAAAGTCAAGTCGAGGTTGATAACCCTTACCGAGACCTTGATTTTTCTGGATATCACAAAAACCGAATATCTAATAATTGGTTTATTTTACGTTGAACGAGCCAAAGTCATGTTTTTACTTTCCAAAACTGCCTAGTATAGCCGAGTTTTAATTTCGCAAATATATTCTGAGTCATTCCTAAAAATAGAGTTCATAACAGCTGTTATTAAATTAAATTTTTGGAAAAAATTTTATCTAGTTCTATGATAATGTGCAAAAGGAATAATGACAGAAACTTAATAAACCCACGCGAAAAGAACAGTCAGTTAGTTGGCTTTGTCGCCGGTGACATTGACATTTTAACAGTTTTCCCATGTTAAAAGACAGACTTGACAGCCAGTTTTGAACAAGGAAATTGGCAAAAGTGGCACTGACACTTTAATTTCGTGCCTATTTACTTTACTTACCTACTTTAATTCTTCGCTTATTTCTTCCTGAGTTACTTTGAATTCCTAGTTACTTGCTTACCTCCTGACTTACTTAACCGTAGATTTTACACAGAACTAATTAACAAGAGAAGCAGGCAGCATACAAGTGACGTTTCGAGGTTTTCTTGGAAGCAAGTGTCGCAACAGGAACCGCGTAGCGGGGGGGGGGCTACTCCCCCCAAAAAACAGTGGTCAGCTCGTCTTAATCACAGAAATCTTCGTAGCAAGATTATTGAGCGACAATTCAAGTCCAAAATCACGTTTGATTTTTTTGGATTCTTCTGCCTAAATTTTGCAGAGTTTTCACACACATACGTAATTTCTTCAGAATCGTAGCGCTGTACAGAAGACAAAGATTTTAGCTTAGCTAGTTGTAAACCTTTAGTTGATGTTCTGAAAAGAGGTGATGGAATATTCAAATCATATGCGTTTTGATTACGGGTAAGCTTAGCCTTCATCTTTAAATTCGTCAATGAATAAGGAATGACCGAGTTTGAGTGTCAGCTTGGCATTGGTTCTTCACCGATGGATGTGTACCGCTTTGTCGTGGAGAAAAGTCGCTATTCTTTTGAAAAGAAAGGGGAAAAAATTACCTCACCTGCCTTGCAGGTCCTTCTTTCCCCTAAGACACGAAAAAATTAAAAGATCTGATCGCATGAGCATCCCTAACCTTCATATTTGAGAGTCCCACCCCGGGGCTCCAAATGTCTAACAGGAAGTTAAGGAAGCGCTCATTTTACATTCAGGTCTCCCATTCTTTTAAACACTTTCTCTTTTAAATGTTTCCTAATAACACAACGTGTTTCTATCTTTCAACTGGACCCAGTTTAGTAATTTTAACTTTGAAATAGCAGTTTGTTGTCAAAGTTTGGAATTGTAGAACTTGAAATAGCTGCCAAAGAAAGAAATCATGTAACGCAGGCAAGTACAGTGCAGTTGGAGAGGAGACTGGGATTAATTCACAGAATACAAATGAAAAACAAAACGCCTCGGTGCAGTGCTTCACCACTGTCCACTGTACGCCCCTAACTGATTACGTAGAATTAGATTAGCCAATCGCACACGGGCTCAAATAAAGAAACGTTACCATTATTACATAAATGGGATCAACATTTAACCTTGCAATTTCTTACAAGTCCGATCAGAAATGGCTGGTGAAAAAGTTTTAATATTCCTCCTGTCGCAAGTTATTTTCGTTTTCTCTGCAGAAGAAGCAGCTACCTTTTCTCGTTCATCATACTTCACAACGCGGCAAAATAAGCAGCTTAAGGGATACGTTGTCAAACGGTTTGATTCTCCCAGTTTGTTATCGTGCAGCCAACAATGTATGAGAAACGCTTGGTGTACTTCTACAAACTACAAGATGTCATCCAAGAAGGACGGCAAAGGAACTTGTGAACTGAACAAGCACGACATCTCCCTCATCAATGAAAACACCAACTTTCATAGTCAGCAAGGAGCTACGTTCTCGATGCTGCTTAAGGTAACGTAGATTCATATTCATGCAGTTAAAATCTCACATAAACATCTAACTTTTAAGATTTATTGCAAGTCTCCGTTGTTATGTTAGATGCTCTCACGCTCAAGCATTTTCTTGTAATAAAATAGAGTTAGGCTACGTTATTTGTTGGACAGCCCTTGCCATTTAATTGGTTGAAATACATTATATACAGTTGAAGTTCACTTTTTCGAACTAGCGAGAGTTTAAAATTGCCGATAGAAAAAGACTAAATGGAAAACGCAGGTAATATGTTTTTCATCGAGCTTCTCTTTGCCATTCGCAGCACCGTCTTCAAATTGTTAATTTAATTCGAGATATTTGATAACCAGCTTTGTTTCCTAATGGTGGTTGAAGTTGGAATGGATATCTGCAGGTGAAAGTGACAGTGGAAAGGGTAAAAATAGCTGTTTTGATAATTGATAATGATAGCATGATAGCAGGCAAGTCAAGAATTTAAGTAAACGACAAAACTTTTAAATTTCAAAGACATGCTTCGACAGATTCTCCTGTCATATTTACATAGCGTTTAGAAGTATAATTTAAACTAATTGGAAAAATGCTAAATTTATCGTTATTCAAAGCAGACAAGTCTCAAAGGAGCTCCATTGTTTCGGCTATTCTTCAGTTAAACAAAGAGCTGTATGCATAATGAATGTATGGGGAAATCTTGCCCCACGCGCAAACGGATCTAGCCAGAAATAGGGTCTTTTCTTTTGATAACAGCTGTTATGAACACTAACACTTTACTTTTACGACCGGGCCCCCCCGGGTCTTAGGAATGGAGAAGAACTTCCGCTGTACGTCACTCGGAACAATTAAGAAATTGAAATTTTATCGGGTAATTGGCAAGGTGTTCGCAAATTTTAAGTCCTCCTAAGATAGCAAGGTATATGGTAATTTTAAATAAAGGTGAGTTGGACAATGGAAAATTGTACACTGCCATCCCGTTAACAAAAAATCGTGCATATCATTTAAGGTATCCAAATTGAAAATTCCGTCAGCTGGCGTTTCGGACAGTCCTGGCTTAGCAAAAGAGAGGTGAATCTGCGTTGAAACTTTTCTTGTTCCTAGCTATCGCTGTTCTCTTCGCAGAAATAACAATCAGTCGACCCCACATTTTCTCGTTCATAATACTTCGCAAAGCGGGAGAAAAAGCAGCTTATTTAAGGGATGCGTTTTCAAACGGTTTAATTCTCCCAGATTGTTATCGTGTGGCCAACCCCGGGGGGGAGGTACTCGTTGAACTTTTTGGTGGGGGTGTGCCGCCCGCATCTCCAAATCCAGACCCAATTTCAGACCTAAAAATTCCATTTTCCATACCCGTTTTCAGACCTCACCTTGTACTTGATTAAGCATAATAGGTAAAATTTAGCTAGAATGATATATTTTATCTATTTCTCTTTCTCTCTCACCAGTTACTCGCCCCAGTGGCTGGGAAGAAAAATAATTTTATAAGCTTTCGTGAACGTTCCTCCGATAACTATACCCAATTTCAGACCAAAATGTTCAAAATCTATACCCGTTTTCAGACCAAAACGGCTTAAAAACCATACCCTTAAGGGCGGCACATACCTATATACATTATATAGGGGAGTACCCCCCCGGGTGGCCAACAATGTATGAGAAATATTGGTGCACTTCTACAAACTACAAGAAGTCATCCAAGAAGGATGGCAAAGAACTTGTGAACTGAACAAGCACGGCATCTCCGTCGTCGACGAAAGTATAGAATTTCTTGATCAACTGGCAGTCACAGAATAGCTAATTTGAATAATTTGGTTAGCAACAATTGACTATGTTTTGCGATAAGCGATGAGTCACTTCAGTAGAGCTAGAAAAAGAAAAGGTAAGTCTGAGGCAAAATTAAAGCGCGCGAAATATAGGTCAGTTTTGTAAAGGTTAAAAATCTAGATTTAGCTAAAGGTCAGCTCTATTACTTCCTTACACTTAGAAGAGCTGGCATGGCGCAGTGGTGAGAGAGCTCACCTCCCACCAATGTGGTCCGGGCTCCGATTTTCCAAATTTAAATTGGACCAGGATAGAGATAGGACCCGCATGAAAACCAGCTTAGGTGGTGTGGCTTCCTCTCTAAATATTGTAATCTAGAGAATAATTTAGTCTAGATCGTTGTTATGGTCGGTAAGATTCGGCCGGATTGTGTCCTAACAACGATGTGATATGTGAAAGTGATTCATATGTTCTGTCGTTTTCTGTCGCTTTTTTACCTGATGAACCTATTCATTTAGTTTGTTTCTTTATTGTCAAAACGAAACTGAATATGAAAGGCAGCATTCAATTCGAAATAGAGATCTAAAAAATCAGCCTTCGTGCCTCGCATTCTCCAGACAACACAGAATTTGGTCATTTCACGTTGTTGAGGTGTTTTGCAGAGGACGGCAAAGAAATCCACTAGGAATTGAAACACACGTGCACAGCCATTGTTCTGCTCATAAATTTTACTTAGCGACGTGGCCGTTGTGGGTTTATAATTCGGCGCCTTGCACACTATGCCGGCTGGTGGAAAACAAATTTGAAAACAGAGGTTTACTTCTGTGATCAGCTCTACCGTCTACACTAGTCCGTCGTGCAAATCCAAAATGACTGGTGATTTTTGCGCTTTCAACTTCCTCCGGGAAAATGTAGATAGAAAACACATTTGATTCGTTTTCAGCGTTGAACCTCGGTTTTCAGATTCCACCGGGGAGTGAGGGTCTGGATGGGGGGGAACAAATGTCAGTTGTCAGTTAAAATTTGTCCAGTTGTCAGTTTTCAGTTAAATCTTAGGCCATTTGTCAGTTGTCAGTTAATTGACTGTTAATAATTAACCGTGTAACTAAATCATTTATTTCTGTCCCAAAAGCTAGCTAAATTGGCACATATTACGTAAAGTATATCGTTAATTCAAGATTACTAAAGGAGTAAAGAATTTTTCTCAGATTTGGAGTTAAAATCATTGAACTGGTTCTATTGTTACTCTTCTTCACACAAATTCCTGCTTGCTACGCTCCTTTCTAACCACTTGGGTGATCATAATTTACTTTCAAAACAGTAGAAAGGGAGACAAGTACAAGGACATAGGCAGACAAGTACGGGTGAAGTTCTTAATTGTGATTTATTTGATTGGGTTCGGTTTGGCAATTCCTCGTTGGTGATTGGCTTGGCGGATGAATTAACCGGAAAATAATTACACTCGAGCTAACAGGCGTCTGTGGGGAATAGACCAACAAGAAAAATATACTTAAGCTTTTTATTTCTTGTCTAAATTCCAATCAGCTGACTACTGTAAGCGTACCTTATAAATCCAGGCGGCAATAGGCGCGTATTGGCCGTCCAGGTCTTGAAACTGCAATCGGCGCTAAATCCTCGCCATCCGTATCAGAAAAGTCATCTTCTGAGTCGGTTTCATACTCATGTTGCGGAGGCTGCGCTTTAGCAACTGCCACTGCAACTAGACAGTCATCCACAAATGTAACTTCTGTCACATCCCCACCTTCAGATGTAGCTTATTCTCCTTATTCTTCTCTAGTGAACGCTACCCGGTCTTCAGTGTAAGGATCATTTGCTAGTCCAGCCATCAAGTCCTCCTTATTGAAATTGTGTTGCTGCGTGTAGACTGCTAGTGGCAAAGCACCTGCTTTGTCTTTGGTGGTTTCTCCCCGCACTGTCCGTTGCCTCACGGGGCAATATTTCTCCACTAATTCCTTCATAGCTGTTTAAATCTCAGGGCTGATCACTTTCGACGGCAAAGGCTGAATAAAATTGACATTGGCAAACTCCATGCTGGTCTGCGGGACCGGATAGTACGACTTGTCGTGCGTAAATCCTTGGCTCCCCATTTTGTTACTCTATGACTGATTTGAGTCAGCATGAAAAAGTGTCGAAAATCAAGGGAAATTGACCCTGTGAGTTACAGTCATAAGTGAATTGGTATTTCCAGTGAATTATTTTCTGTAATATATTCTATTTAGCTGTGAATTACCGCGATTTTTAGCGGGCATAGTTCTAACCCTTGAATTACACAATGATCAACTGATACGACTGAAATGTGACATGTATAACCTGATTTCGACCTGCAGCAAACACGCTCGACGGTTTGCATTGCCGCAAGACCCGCAACGCTTCAAATTTAGTTTTATATACACGGGGCCAGAGTAGTTATAACATATATATATCGCAGAGACAAATAAGTATCAATCACATCGTGGTCACATCGGATTATGCATGAAAAATAGGAACGAGCAGGGGCGTAGCCAGCCCTTTTGCACAGATGGGCTCCTAGTGTATATGGCTCGCCCGCTTCACAATCGAGCGCCGGAGGCGCTTTTTACTAGGGGGGTCCGGGAGCATGCTCCCCCGGAAAATTTTTGAATTTCGGGTCTTCAGAAATGGCGTTTCCTTGATTCTGAGCACAAATTTCCAATAATTTCAGCGCCAAACATAGCTAGCATTTCTAAGAGGGAATTGCAAATCTCGCTTCCTGAAGAGATGGACCGTAATAGATCAGTTAAAAATTGAATAATATAATAATTGTTTAACGTATTACATACTTCATCAAATCCTGTAGACTTGTGATTTACCGTTCACTCAGCTAGAATATCAGAAAGGAGGCACCGTGGATGCTTCAGTGCAAGATGTGATATAACATGTGATGCCTTATTAAATTGCTTTTCTTTTGTTCCTCTTCAAAAACGAAAATGTCGTCTCGCGGAATTTCGAAAGGGGGCTTCCGATACTTTTTTCCTCTTGAAATGATATCCATTTTCATAACACAAAGGGGGGTTCCGAACAGGGGCAGAACCCCTGGAACCCTCCCCTGGCTACGCCCCTGACGAGAATATTCAGAACATGTAGCCGTACCCAGTAGGATTTCTGGACTTCCTTGCATACAATACAAATGCACTTAGAATACATACTGTTCATTTCGCTTCCTGTGCCATCCAACAAGCTTGGTAGTTCCAGCTTCCACTGGTCGTCCGTGGTGATGGCGAGGTTGTCGCTTTTCCCACCCGCTTCAGTTCGGTGCCATTCGGAAAACCTTGATGTCAAATTAAAGTCACCAGCGCCGAATTTTCTAGCTAAATCTTTGAGGCCAAGGAATGCCACAAGGTGTTTTTTGAGCGCATGAACCGTATTTACATCATTTATCGGTATACGGCTTCTAAATCGTTCGAAAGCCGAGTCCGAGTCAATTCTGTAAAAGCTTACAATAGATTTTACAACACCAGCATTGGCAGCCATTGCATAAGCTAGCGCCTGTTCAGCGTAAGTTCGAGATCGCGGCTGGTAATATGACCCTGATGTACCTGTGTCTTACGGTGAATCGTTAACGAAATATGAAACGCTAGCGTCCCGCTGCTGAGTTTCGTATAAAACGTACATTTGTTTGACACAGAAGAGTCAAACAGTGTTATTTATAACGGGTATTGTAGGATAAAACGTTCTCATGTGGGTTCTTTGAGACAGTTAGGTCAGTTGTCAGTAAAAGCCACTACAAATGTCAGTTGTCAGTTAGATTCTAGGTGATTTGTCAGTTGTCAGTTAAAATTTTGGCCATTTGTCAGTTGTCAGTAAACCCCATCCAGACCCTCGGGAGTGTGGACGGGTCTAAAATTCCCTAAGGAAAATTTAAATCCTCCGAGAAAGAATTCCGCAATTCAGCGTCTACACCGCTAGTAATCGGGTAGCATCCCAATACGTGGCAATAACAAATTTCTCTTGTTTTTTGTTTTGCCAACTGAATTAAATTCAGAAACAAATATGAACCGCGAAACCTTCGACCAAAAAATGTTAAGTATATTTAAACGAAATTGTAAAAACTGAACAAATTGGGTTTTGGATCTGTTTTCTCAACTTATTAATTTTATCAATTTCATTCAGGGATGTTTGATCAACAGATGTCTCAATGGTGGTTCTTGTTTGCCCGACAACGAAAAACAAACCTTTTCCTGTACTTGTCAACACCCTTGGACTGGAGACAGATGTGAAGTTAAAAAAGGTAATTAGGATTTCTACTTTAGATATCAGACACAGATATTAAATTTTCCAGAAAACCACTTTTGTGCAATGCGTAGTCGATTTTACCTCAGGATAACTATTTGTAGAGAAATTCAGCTGCAGCCCTTTTCATAAACGATAATAGTTTTATATTTGCAAACCGTTAGTTAAAATGCAAAATTTAGGGTTCACTTCACATGTAGCCTCGGTCAAAGGACAGGAGAAAACAGTCTAACAGAAGGCAGCGGGAAGACCTGCAGAAAATTTAGTACTTTTAGTTATATGAATTTATGAAGGTCTGGAATATTTAAACACAAAAAACCGTGCTTCACCACATTTCCAAACACCAAGAAAAACGCTGAAAACACGATGCGTAACGGAGTATTTTTGACAAGCTTCGAGGCGTTTGGGAATGTGGTCAAGAACGGTCTTGAGTGTTTGATAACATCTTTCCAAAGGAAACTAAAACTAAGGAGAAAACGGGAAAATAAAATCGTAACAATTTTTGCTAATTAAGATCAGATATCCAAACATCGTCACGGTCATGATTCCCTTTGTTTAAATTTGATAAATGATTAATGACTTTGAAAGCTTCGTTGAAGGTTTTTCCAAAGAAGGGCAATTAAAACACCTTTCACGTTTTCTTATCTTTAGATTCAGTCCTTTTTTCAGTAGCCCAATTTCGATATATTAAAATTCCAATCATTAATTCCAATCAAACTCGATGCAACGTTAGATTTTTAACAGATCTAAATTGTTCTTTATTCATTGTCATAAAACAACGTGTGAAAACCCTTAAGTATTAGTTAGCTACTTACAATGTCATCCTGTTTCAAATTTCACCTGATTAGAATGTCCGCAAAATTGGGTTCTTCATGGAAATTCATGTTACCACATCATCGCTAACCTAACCATTAAATGGAACGATGCTCGAACGACCTGCCAAAATCTGGTAGCAGACCTCTCTATCATCAGAACAGAAGATGAAAAAAACTTCATTCATGACTTAATGAAAAAGGAAACGGTGCCAGATTGGGGTGTGTGGCTTGGGCTTAACAGAAAAGCTGACAATATGTTTTACTGGATTGATGGCACTCCATTAGCAGGGCAGTATTCTGCATGGGCAAGTGGAGAACCTAATCATAATTATGAAAAGTGTGTCCACATGTATAACAGCGTACTGGGGAAGTGGAATGACATAAGTTGCAATTTGGGGGGGCCAGACGCCCCTGTTATACTTTGCCAGAAAAAGTGCATTAAAAGGCGGTCGTCCACCTGAAAAACTAAATAAACTGCAAAGCCGTGAACGAAAATCTTTCTTGATTGAACGAAAGAAAAGAAAAAGAAAATTCAAAGTTCTTTCATGAAAGTGTCAAGTGTTTCTCTATAATAACTATTTTAACGATCAACAGTTGTAAATAGATCCTTAAGTTTAGCTTTTAATGCTGTAAATAGTTCGTAAATCGCTAAAAAGCAATAAATCTCATTTGCGAAGGGTGAATTGCTCAACATGACACGTGCGCGTGACAAAGAAAACATCTGAGTCCCCTACAGGAATCGAACCCATAACTTCCCGAACACATGGCGGGCGCTTTATCGAATAAGCCAACCATTGCATCTCGAATATGTATATCAACACAATTATCGTGGGATAAAGTAAAGAAACACTAAAATACAACGGATTTTAATTATTATTGCCTTGTTTAAAACTTCGCTGTTTCTCGTTAAGCCGATCATTATGGCGTCTGTTAAGATTTTCATATTTTTCCTGTTTCAAGCTACTTCCGTTTTCTCTGCCGGAGAAGTAGCTATGTTGTCTCGTTCATCATATTTCATAACGCGAGAAAATTAGCAGCTTAAGGAATACGTTGTCAAACGGTTAGATTCTCCCAGTTTGTTATCGTGTGGCCAATAATGTATGAGAAACGCTTGGTGTACCTCTACAAACTACAAGATGTCATCCAAGAAGGACGGCAAAGGAACTTGTGAACTAAACAAGCACGACGTCGCCCTCATCAACGACCAACTTTTACGATCAGCAGGGAGTCATTTTCTCGATGCTACTCAAGGTAATATACGTTTTTTTCAAATTCAAGCAGTTAAAATGTCACGTAAACTTAGGATCTAGGGCCAGTGGTGGATGTTACATTAAATATTCTAGCTTCTGTGCAATTCCTGGTACTAAAATGGGATTGTTGTGTATTTTCGTGGCTAAGTAAAGTTTAGGTGATAATTTACATGAATTGCAGATCCTTACTTTATTGGTTTCAGCAACAGATCATTTCGCATACACAATATATCTCTATATATGATTTAATTTTAAACTTAACAACATGCATTTAAAACACATTGACTTAGTTTTGTTTATGGCAAACTAAATATGCCTGTCACACAAAGGAAAGGAAGGATGCGACATTTCATGAGGGAACGCAAAAGGTAAAAACTGGAGTATCGCTTCAGGCTGAGAGTTTTGTGTCTGCGGTTAGTGATGGCGTGAGTTCCTGTCATAGAAAGTGTTGGTCGGTTGTCATCTCTTCTTCTGAGACATCTGGCTAATTTCGTTGT
>OMLO01005225.1_pt1 | contig 10888 bp, 9 predicted proteins | sample 1674811 | NCBI WGS metagenome assembly OMLO01 (sample SAMN06265003, study PRJEB25207) | coral metagenome | isolation source: Coral host | place: Mexico:La Bocana,Puerto Morelos, Mexico | collected 2008-11-13
CTACGACTACGACTACTAAACAGTCAGGGTGATGTGCCATCACCTTCCAGCTTGAAGAACCACCAAATTTTCCTCTAATTCCGGCATCACAGGGCCATCCTTTCACCTTTTCCGCATTTGGGTGAGGCAAGTGGCCCTTCTTCATGATGGGACTTTTGTGTTTCTCTGCAGTGGCCTTCAAACTCTTCACCTCTCTGCAACAGCAAGCCATGTCTGTTGGACCGTGCTGTGGTGGAAGGGCATTTTGTTGGGAAAGCCTGGAAAAGCTAGATAAGCATCACAAAGGCATGATGGCAATCTGAAATCAACTCTGAATATGTATTCTAGCTTCAAATTTATTATCCTAAGCTTTCCTGTAAGACTAGCATTTTTTTTGTCTGAAGCTGGGATGGTCACTGCATACACGTTTGATTCTCATGAATTTTCAATCAGCCTCAGTGTTAGTTTTGGACCCTGGTCTGTGGCAAGCCAACTGAGAAGGGCTCGATGTTGGATGGATCCGCTTCTATTAGTAAAAATTGAATTGAAAACGACAGTTTCACGTACCAGGTGCAACGCAGACGTAATAATTTTCAGAAATTCCCATCGATTCTCAATGATGCTTCTATGTTTGGATGATGCCCCGGCCCTCCCCAGTCGTAATAGTGGAAAATGACGGTTCCTGGAATCAAGAGATCATCCAAGAAAAGCGATGATTCTGGTGGTCACTATTGCTATTAGGCAGAATCACCGTTTTTGTTTGGCGGTTTCCTTTGGTAAAGTTGCCCAGAGAGAAGGGGACGTTTACTTTGGGACCAGTTTTTCCCAGGAGGCGATTCCAAAGTGCTCTACAACTTCGTAGCCAATCGGACGGTGCGCTTGGCTCCTTCAGGGGAGTGGTTAAACTTTGATCAATTTGGAAGGGTTGTCCATGCATCCCTTTTTTTCGACCCATGACTGGTTCTTACCGGAAAATCATGTTTTTGTTGACTCAATCCAGGAAAACGTATCTTGTAAAGTTTGGGCAAAATAAGAAAAGAGGGGCTTAGAGGGCTTAGATGAAGTGAGAGTTCTTGGACCCGGATTTTCGGTTATTTCTTGTGGGGCACCCTTCCTCCCACACCTGTTCTCCACTTCCATGATCTTTTTGTCAGGCTGAGATTTGGTGCATGTATCCTGTGATGTTTGCGTTATGCGAGTGAACCTTGCCTCGAATGGCTTTGGGGTTGGTGTTGCAACCTGGGCATTTCTTGTTACAAGTAGCCGGAGAATCTTGAGTTCAGGTGCGTGCAAGTTCAGAAAGAACCTGTAGCACTGTAGCATCCTACATGCATTTGCCACAACCAATCCCTGTGACATGTTGCTTTGAAATAGTTGTGATTTCAGATGGGTGCTTCACCTGTGCAAATGAGATGGTCGGGAACTGGCTTGAAACATGAAATGAGTGAGTGGAAAAACGATGGTGGGTGGAACTGCCGAAACTTGCAATGTTCTTTAACTCTTTGTCAGAATGTTTGTATGTGAGGGAGTGTAGGTGTGCATGTTCGTATGCATGAAACTGGTGCTTTAATAACAAAACTGTCAGCAGAATGCAGCAAAATGTGCAACTGGCTGGGGCTTGTGTACTTGCCAGCTGATGGAAGATAGAACTGCCCGTTGAAGTTTTCTTGTGGTGGGAAGTTCCGCAGCGGACATTATGGAGCGGTTGATTATTTCTGATTATTACTAGTATGACTATGATCTTCTTAGGAAGTATTTTGGAATCACATTCCTCTCGAGGAGATGTTGAGTCTTGGAGGTTTCGGACCTTTCCCCCGCTTTCACCCAACAAACAAGGTACCAAGACTTTTCCAGAAGAGATTGAAGTCGCAGGCAGCTTGGATTTCTTAATTTTGCATCTACCTGCCCGGTGGTTGAGATGTGTTTTGAATAGATTCAGATAGATGTCCATTTGTTTTAGCTTGCGGAGTGCCAATTTCAGCAAGTAAAGACATCTCCTAGAACTGGAGATGTTTACAAACAAAGTAAACTCCTGGACTCCTGCTTTTTCAAAGTGGTGGTTTGAAGCATTGGTTTTTTTCTCCGTATTATGGGAAGATGTCCCAGTTGACCACTGCTATCGAATGGGTTGAAGTGGAAACCACATGAAACCACCACATCGTATTCCGTGTCGGATTTTTGTTGCTTAAATTGGAGAATGGGTTTGCTTGCAAAATATGGTGGTTTTACATTCCATCCAATTCAATGGGAAGACTAAGACCGCATAGTGGGCTCCTATCGAAGCACCATCATTTTTGCAGTGACGAGTGATCTAAAGCTACTAAGCAGATCGCCCATGGCCCTGGCATTTCCAGACTGAAATCATAATCATGGAAGTGGAAAATGATCCTATCAGAAGAGAAACAAGTCTTGGAGAGACCCGCTTTCCACTTCCGTGATTGCTAGAGGAGGAGTAGGCAAGCCATACCAGGTTGCGATGGCAAAGTCACCAGAGATGGGAATTTAGAAGACACAAAAGAACCATCCAATAGGACTTCTTCAAGCTTAACATGTCACACTTTGTGGTGGCTTCCTGATGATACCGGACCATTTCGTAGAAAACTTGACTGCAAATATTGGCATTGGGAGGAGTAAACATCCTCCAATCACCGGTCTTGATAATTTGTTTGCATTGTCATTTTTGATAGCATATATCATATATCATTTATAAGTATTTATATTCATACCGTATTACATATAATTGATCATTTTTAATCCATGTAGCTTATTTGACATGATTTGACTAGATTGCTGGTTGACGGGCTGGTCGCTATCCATTCTACTTTTGATGCCCTCCCAGGCTATGCCATCGCGGATGTTTTTGCCAAGTGCGGTATTCCAATGATGGTACCATGGCAAGCCATGTGAAAGTCACAAAGTGAGGGAAGGGGAAATCACCATGGTTTATTGAATCAGGTCACAAAAGGTTTGAGGTGTTATCATTTGAGCTTCGCACCTCCAAAAAGTCTTGCCGTTAGGCGTCCAGCCGCAGGAAGCCTGGACCATGTGCACCACAAACATCAATATTACTGAAGTTTTTTGATAGAACTGCCCCCACCACAGAGGTTCGAATATTGGGTCATCATCACCATATTCAAGTTGGGTTTAATTATAACATAGTTTACACCGGGCTGGACACATCTCATCTCCAAAAGGGCATACACACAAAGAAGTGGTGGATTTACAGCCAACCATATGAGATGACCAGTGTCATCTCCAAAAATGAATAAGAAGTCATGGATGTTCCAGCCAACCATATTAGATCACCTGACGCGGCAAATCATGTTGAAGTAAAACGTTCTTTGTACGGTATGTATCTATGCTGTCCAAGCCATCACTACTACAATCATCCAACATCAAAGGTCCCACTTGTCGGCCATAGTCTCTCTGACTCCCTACACTGGCACAGCTCAACATTGAATCTTCAATGTAGATGAAATTTGCCGCTTTGCCTTTGATTCCTAGTTTTTTATAGTTTTTTGGGGGATGCAAAAAACCAGCCAAAGCCTGTGCCGCTTCCTTGGAATTCGAGTAGGTCAACCCTTCAGACTTTCGGTATCCTTTGCCATGCTTCAAGCCTCTTGCCCGAGGTTTGGGTGTCCAGCATGACAACCACATCCAAGCTGGAGCCTATCGCAGAAAGGGACGAGACTACAGAGACTACAGACGTTTGACGAGGATGCCGGCCGGGAAAGAGATGTGGCAGCTTCAACAAGGAAGTTTAGGATACAGTAGGATTGCTACTGTATTGCCAATGTTGCTGCTTTTCTCACCTGATATGATTGCTTATTTGATGTACCCAGTATGATTTTGAACGTCTACTATCATGTCGGCATCTATTGTAATTAGATTTATTGTAATCACAGGATTATTGCTCTTAATATTTGTTGTTACCTAGTGGTATTGAATTATTGTAATTTATTTGTTGTTATATATCCATTGCTATCTACACAGTGTGACCATTAGTGTTTTTTCCTTCTTGTCTACGAATTCTTAGTCTATGATTGTCGTCCTCCTCCTTCTCACCATCATCACGAATCTGTTGACGGAGCCACTGTTTTTGTGCAGCATTTGTTCCAACATGTTCCAATGATTTCGAATGTGTTCTTTTTTGTACAACTTGATTGGCGTTTGGAAAATCTCTTTTTGGAAAACCCATCCGTCAACGTCACAACGTCTTCCCCTGGCCCGTTGGTGCCCCCTTTTGGCTCCTTACAGTTCTGCGCTCCCAGTGCCAGCTGTTCTCGACACTCGCGACGTAGCTGCTGCGCTTCTTGCCGTAAGAGCTGCAGCTCCTGGCCCCGGAAAGCACTAGCATCATTCGCCAACGCCAGGCATTGGGAATTGTGTTGACACCCTCCCTCACAGACCGAAGCAAGCAGTAGCACCGGGTACGCCAAGTAATTTGACGACTGCTACGGGTACAAAGGCTGCTATGAGTACTCTGACTCGGCGTGAGGACATCATTGGTAGTTGCAACTATATATAGTCTCCTGCTCAGTCGCTGGTTTGCTTGAAACCCCTGTTGCGAGTAGCATTTTTGATACCGCTGTTGCGGTTAGAAACTCTGTTCCGCCGTCGCGGATAGCCTTGCACGTTTTGCATTTAATGTGAAAATCGGTCAGAAGCGTTGACCACTGTCATTAAATGAAATAACATCAAATTCATTTGGCTTTCACTTTCTTGCTTGTTTGCCATCTCTCGCTCGTCGTACAGATTTTGACGCATGCTAAGGTATGAAGAAAATTAGTGTCCACTTTTTTAGGTGTTTTTGTTTTCAGGATCCTCGTTAATGTGACCCGTACCTACTCTGTGCATGTAATTCTTTGAGTACTCAAGTGCACGGCCGACTCACAGTGGTTACAACAGAAGAACTGCGCCCTTGTGAGCTCAACTTCAAGGGCCATGTATAGAGAGTATAGGACACACTTCCCCTCACCACTCAAGATGGATTTTTCACGGGATGATGCAATCCACAGGGCCCCAAAATGAAAAAGTACTCAAGCTGCCTTAGACAGCTTTGGTTTGTAAACTTGGACGTGAAGCCAGCAACACTTTTCAGAGTTTCCTGATTCTTTGTATCAATCATCTGCTTGGAGATGGTTTCATTTCAAATGTCATTCAGTTTTTACATCGTTCTCCATGGATTTCTCAGTCTCAGTTTCATAATGCTTTCAAGCCATCTATTCCATAGATTTCCGTAGTATTAGTATTAGCATTAAGTAATATGAGAACGCCAAGTTTTTAATTTCTTTTTGACGCGATACGAATCCCACTTCTTATCCCTTGTTCTACCTCGGCTTGGCGTGTGGCCAGCGCCAACTGCTGCTCTGCTTCCAGTTGAGCCCTTCGAAAATCCTTGTCGGGTTCCACTGAGTGACACAACCCAAGTAAATACAAGTAGTATACTATCGATACAAGAGCAAGTCAAGGCAATTCATCATTTTTTTTTGTTCATGATATTTCTGGGAAACCTCCCTGTCATTCGTCCCGTTTCCGGGGAAGCAACACTCACCGACTGAGGCCCAAACCTCCGCATTTCTGAGAGAGATCCGATCTGCGTCCTCCCTTGCCTTTCTGGCATCCTCCAGGTCTACGTGCAGGAAGCAACGGAGGCGGATCGCAAAGCGAACAAATGCAGGATGAATTGAACAACGTTGGATAATGGAAACTTAACAATATATACATATATGTATTGTCATCTGGTATCCGTAAGGAATACCAATAAATCAGCACACATGGATACACATGGACTATTCTAGTACTAGTAGTAAGGCATGCAACTATCGTAAATGAAGCACAAGTGAGATACCTATAGATACATTACATTGTGAACTTCCAAGACTTGGACTCTGAACACCAGTCCTCCTGCCAGGCCACTTTTTGTCGCTCAGCTTCCTCTTGAGATTCATGTAACTCCTTCCCAGTGTAAAAAACAAGTTGGCATTGCCCAAGAAGGAAAGTCTCCATGATTTTCCACCATGATGCTTAGATCATCATGGATCAAAGCATGATCCAAAGTTCCAATCAGTTTTGGTTCATTCTTGCTACAAGTTAAGTTACCTTGCCAGCCATTATGGCCGCCATGAATCATCCATCGGTCAAGGCATCCATTCTACAGGACCTTGCAAATGGCGCTTTGTCGATCTGCTTCCTCCTTGCGACTTTGAATTTCCTGCATCAAAATGAGAAACTCTTACTCGAGATGCCATCGAGAAATATAAAAACATGGATACATATTATGATATCATATCATAATTGATACTGTACTTTCTGCTCAACACCAAATGTTGCATTTACAACATTGTCACATTGCACAAAGGAAAATCAGCATTATCACATCTTCTTTGGTTCTTGTCACCCTAAGTGATGGTGTTGCACCTATCAAAAGTTCATTTGGATCTCTTGCGCCTCCGAAATCTTCAACTTCTCCTGCTGCCATTGCTGCGCCTCTTCTTGCAGCTTTCTCAGCTCCTGAAGGAATCCGAGTTGTTTTTTGGGAGGATATGATGCCAGAAGTCTTCAAGCAAACATGTAGCAAACGATAAATAGTGCATAAAATTCTAGAACTGGCTATATACATATTGGTTTACCCGGCTTGTTCATCAACTGTTCATGTCCACCTGCATTCGTGTCAGCATTGAAAAATGTATTATATATAATTAAGCTGCCAACCAAAATAGGAATGGTTGGGATCACATCCCAAAAAAATCAGTTTTTCAGTTTTTCACAAAAAAAAACAGGGAGGTTTCCCAGCCGCCACTGGGGGCCCCATTTGTTCTATATTTTTCCACGCCTGCATTCCGCCTCTGGAGCCTTTGAAGCTAATTTCTCTCTCTTCAACTTCTTGAACACCTCGCAAAGGACTCATGTAGTTCTTCACCGACAACATCAGGAGGTTCACCCCGACAACAATCAGCATCCCACTCCGCTCAGGCACTTCGAAGCAAATCTGAGCATTTAATTGTGGTTCCTAAATAAGCACAATAAAAATGACAGCCAATAAGAAGCATTGAGATATAAAAAAGAATGAGATAACTCGAAATGTAGATTTTTATAATCAATGACTCCTGCCACACCGTGATATTGCAGCATATTCGTGATGTCAAAAAACAGTCACTGTTGTGTAAGACATGTGACTTTTCTGCAGCAGAGACGGAGCGTATGTTTGTCTCAGGCCGATGTCTCTTGATGTCCTGGTCCGCGTAGCACCAAGGAATGGAGCTGTTTGGAAGCTTAATGGTACAGGTTGCAAAAAAAGGTGATGCAATGATACACCGATCCCGATACCATCCACTTATGGTGTATTTACCCATACATTTACAATAAATTTAAGGCAAACTTTAGGTATATATACCCTTCGTCCGATGGACCTTCCTATGGCTTTTGTATGCTTTTGTAGCAACCACCTAACGACACCACGACGCGGTCAGTCCTGGTTGGAGCTGAAGACACCTGGGTGATGGGTACCCTCTCGAAGTTTGGAGAAAAATGCGTGGTTCTGTGCTTCCCCTGTCCCATTGTGATTCTCCATCGCACTGAGAACCCAAGCAGAAGTGATTGAGCCAGGTGAACCTTGGCTACGAGAAAGTCTATCAACGGCGTGCATCAATACATTCAAAATCGTGTGGCTGCCATGCATCTCTATGGGAGTGATCTCTATGAGAGGGAAGTGACCACCCAACTTGGTGCGCCTGCCTGCACTGGTTGGAGGCTCGTACGAAGCAGCATGTTGGTTGGGCATGCCTTCCGACGTGGCCATGGTCTAAGTGAGAAGAAATCTGGTCAGACGATTATGTATACATACAGTACACTGACACAAATTTCACCAAGCCATATCCAAAACCACCAAGTTTGGGGTGGGCCCTTGGCTGCCAGACCCCGGAACCCGCCTGATCGCTTCATCTGCATCATTGGCATTGGCATGCCTCCCTTGCCCATGGCACCCGGCATTTTCACGTTGGGCATCCACATGCCCATGGCACCCATTCCCATCATCTGCGGGTTCATGGGCATGCTTGCCCCTCCCATGCTCTGCATGCCCGCCAGGTGGCCTTGACCGCCCATCATGCCACCTGTGCCCGCGCCCACAGTGGTGAGATTTCCCAAAATAACTCTAGTCAAAATCTCTAGGAAGCGGAATATAAAGCTAGGATTCCACTACTCCAGCGAAGCTACGATACGTCACTAGGATGGAAAATCTTCCCCTCAAAACTTCCAAAAATCACAACAAACAAAACTGCGCAAAATCAATTTTTTGTTGAGTTTTTAGTCTCCCTTACCAAAGTTCAACCATGAGGTGTTTTGCCAAGCGTTTCAAACTACACAGCGCAGCCAACCTGCGACTCCAGGAGGTATTGACACGATTGATCCCGGTATAGGGATTCTCCTTGGGAAGAACTGCTTGAAACACGTGTTTTTGGGGAGGTTGCGCTAGTGGATGAATGATGAAGGCACCTCAAATCTTTTTCATTTAAAAAAAAACTCGAACTTTTTGCAGGTGAACTTTCATAGTTGGATCTTTGAAAAATCCTCCCCAAAGTTTTTGAGATTCGGAGTATTTTTGCATCATCAAGCATATCAACTCCAAACTGGTTGGATTTTGGTTGGAATTTTGTATATCATGACTGCTTCACAAAGTGTCGGTACTGGACCACGCGGGAATTGAAAACCTGGAGGAGCTGCCAACCTGGCAAGATAACATCAAGTATGGCTGGCCAACGGTGAAACAGCTCAAAACAAGGCAAGGCAAACACATTGCCATTGGGCTTGTTGTTGGTGTTCGCAGTAGTACCTCAACTTATTGAAAACCAAGGTTTGCGCATCTCATCTTGACATTGCATTGATTTCCAAGGTGTAAAGAGCTTTTTTGGAGGCCCTTAGGCATTGACCAGGTAGAGGTGGTGCAGAACCATATTTTCCTTCAATCTCCTGAGTCACGGGACGTTTTTGTGTTAAACAAAAAAGATCCATATGGATGAGTTGGCCGGCCTAAACTTTTCGCAAAAGACGGTACGAGTAGGTACCAAAAAGCTGGAGCCCAAAACCCCTAAAGTCCAAATTTCTTATTCATATCTTCACAAACTTGAAGCATTTTTTCATAAAAAGATCCTATCACAACTCAGTAACTCCCTCAGTAAAAACAAAAAACAAAAAAAAACATGTCTCCTGAATCTTCTCCGAGATCTCATTGGCCAACATGGATTGGAACTCCGCCCCACCTCATACGAAAAGGTCAGGGAGGTGGCTATCACCAAAAAAAATGCTCACCAATGAAAATTGAATTTGAATTCGATTTTACAGTCACCGATTTATCATTTTTTGGATGTAATATGAGTTCTGAATTTGATGTGTCCAGTGTTTTTATGATAGCATCCTCCAAAAGATTGATCCCAAATTTGTAACTCCAGAAATGTAATTGGTCCGGCGGTGTGTAAATTTCATCCAAGTGACTTGGATCGTCATCTGAAGACAGCACGCCCTGGGCCATCGCATGATACTACAACCCCATCAATCAATGTACAGCGCTGGGGAACATCCATTTCCGGGGGAACCACTATTTTGGATAACTTACATTTGAATCTGTAACTTGAAATTGATGTGATGTCACAAACCCTGACTCACTCGCCTCATCCTCGCAGCTGCAGAGAGACCCCATTGCGAAAAACTGACTTGATTTGAAGATGACAAGCAAATTGATTCGTGAGTCTTACTTCAAATTTGTGGTTGAGCAGCTAGGTGCCAGTTCAGCATACGAATCGTGAAATGCTGCAGTGCATGTTTAAGTCAATTTTGACGGAGGCCTCCTCTTAAAAACAGCATACAGTAGCGGGAAATCATAACTCTGCCTGGCAATCGAAAGTTGCTGTGAGGCTGAGAGGATGGATGCGCTTTGACCGATTGTCACAATCTAAAGACTCTACGGATGCTTTTTGATCACTGCATTTTGAGACCAAAGGATGGCATATGAGATCTACTCAACAAGGACTTTGAAGTTTGCAGATGCTAATCATGTTCGATGGAGAACGGAAAAGGGTTTTGTTGTGGGAAGGTGCCACAGATCATAGAAAGTTTGTCGTTTTTCCCTTACAGGTCATCAACTAGTTGGCACTTGATTTGGGTGATCCCTCGACGTGGCTGCGCAAGACTTGCAACCTTGCGACCAGTTATTGTCACGGATTATTCTTGATGCAGCTTTTTGATGTTTGTGGTAAAGCCAGTAAAGCTGTAAAGAAACACCCCAGTTTTTCAAACCAAATGGGGTGCCACTCTTCATTGGCAAGGTGATCGCTGCACTCAAGGTGGCTACGCAAGGTGGCCCAGATCGTGCAGTCAAGGTGGCTAGTGTGCAGCATGACGCATCACGACGCAGCATGATGTATCCCAGTGCAATGAACCGTGACCCATCATCAGGATTGTATTACTCGATTTTCGAGTAAGCTCCGATCACCTTTAAGAAGGGTCTATGATAAAGTTTCCTTTGATTTGCCTTTTTGCCACTTGAGACGCATCACTCTGCATCACGCAGCAGCAAGACGCCTCGCGCCGAATCCTAGAATGATTTTTTGTTCGATCGCCTTTACCTTTCAACGATTACGATCCTTGGACATTTATTATTCAACCACGGTCTCAAGTTCATCAAAAAAGTGGCTGTCCAGTGCACAGCGGACCCTTTTGGAAAGAATTTCTTGCGTTTGTGATTGTTGATTTGACACATCATTGCAAGTGGTACACTTCTCAAGTTCAAAACCAGCCATCGTGCATGGGGAACTTTCCTTCTCTTGGAAGCCACCCTGTCTTGAGAACCGGATTGAAGCTTCTTTTGAAATTGCAATGGCAGGGTAAAGATTATTCCTTAAAGCTGGCTGCG
>OMLO01005226.1_pt1 | contig 10887 bp, 10 predicted proteins | sample 1674811 | NCBI WGS metagenome assembly OMLO01 (sample SAMN06265003, study PRJEB25207) | coral metagenome | isolation source: Coral host | place: Mexico:La Bocana,Puerto Morelos, Mexico | collected 2008-11-13
ACTGACAAATGGCCAGAATTTTAACTGAGAACTGACATTTATACCCCCCCATCCAGACCCTCCCGTATAGGCCATTATAGGGAGTACCCCACCCCCCCCTTCCACGGGTTCAGTCAGGTACGAAGCAAAATGCGAAGAAGTACACCAAAAGACATCCTAAGAACCAACCACATCTTCATTTTGAAGACGAAAGTACAAGTATTATATGATTGCGAAAGAGCTTTGAGAAAAGTTTAGAGATTAGGCAAGATAGTTCACAAACAAAACGCGACAAACGCAAATCTAACCTGTACAACGTCCAATGGAGAAGCTTAAGTCAGGAAGTAACCAGAGGAAGTTAATAAATGTCCTTCAGTGCCGCGAAGAAAATCCGTTTCTCAGTAGACTTAAGCTTCGTTTCTCTGCATTTTGGTTAATTGTGCTGGGTTGAAGAGTTACTTCTCGGCGAAGACAAGCTTGAACACGGTACGGAGTTTTTTTTTCAACCACTCGACAGTTGTAAAGAAAGCCTATTGAAGCCGCTGGAAAGTTTGTTTTGCTTAGTGATCAAGTTCTTCAATTCACTGTAAATTAAATCTGTTTTTCACAGTTAAAAGAAACTGCTCAATTTTCATACATGAGAGAGTGAATGAATTTTTACCCTTGAATTCACATGTCAAATTTTCTTCCAATAAAGTTGAAATAGCTTGACGCTTCCTTTGTTACGTTAAGTACTGAAGCGTTACAGAAATTGTTTCTTGTATATTATTAAAAAGTAATCAAATGATTTTTCTCGTGCAATTTGGAATAAATAATCACTAGTAAATTTTTCAAACTTTTCAAATTTTTTGTAGTCTTAGAAAAATTTACTTATTATTCCAAGTTGCACTCGAAATCATTCGATTACCTATACAAATTGCACTCCACTCAGTTCAATTACCATTATAAATACTCTCTTAGATAGCCAATCAGACCGCGGGTTTACATTGAGCTATGCGATTTTATGTGATAAACCCAACTATTCAAGGGGTAAATATTTGATCATAGTAGCACGTAAAAAGAAAAAAAAGTTGGAAAAATAATCACTGACACTGGTTCTGTTCTTGTTGTTGGTATCTTATGCTTCCAACAATTGTTCGTTTGCTTCACATGTGAGAGCAAAGTTATTTGATGATGACGATGTAAACGCCAGGGTTACAAAAGTAACCGACTTTAAAGGTCTAATTAAGACAAGCCAATAGAAACTTCACTTTACTCCTTTAGTGACGTCTTGAAAGACTAGGAGCATTACTGTGTTTTGACAATCCATTCCACGACTCGGCTGAATCCACTCATCGTGCTGACTCTGCGGCAATTGTTATTCCACTTGAACGGAAACACTCGATTTTGGCTGCAAAGGAAGTCGCGTGCAACCAAGCCATTATAGTGAGCCACTGACCTCCATATGCGTTGTCGATTCACTTCATTCGGGAACTCATGATCACCAACAAGAAGAGTAGCGCGGAGAAACTCGATAAATTCCTCGCTGAGGTCGTAGTAATCTACATATGCTACTATCCCGTCGGAAAAGGCAATTGCCCGATTTTGGGTGTCTTGCAGGACTTTTTGGCAAAAGCTTTCAGGCGGTTGTGAGAAATAATTCAGATATTTTTCATTTAAGCATGTAGGCTGATACCAGTTTTGAAATTCTGTGATGATAACAGCTGAAGTGTTGGCTGTGTTCAACAGTGGTTTGCACATGTCCAAGATGCTGGTAAGTGGCACATAATCAGCTATGTTTGAGGTAGTGAGGCGGTCATACTTCCGGTCTGGAGGAAGGAATGGAACCATTTCCATACAGTTGCACAACAGGAAGTGAAACTTCACCTCTTCTCTGGACACTGTTGTAACGCACTTCTCGAGCAAGTGACCTACATACTGATTGTACATCTTCAGAAGGGAATTGCAATAAAATTGTTTCCTGACGTCCTTGTAGTCCCATGATACAAAAGGAATAACTGAAGGATCCAATGTGTAGCCGAACTGGTATGGACCATCACCTTGGTTTAAAAGAGCGGCAGGCAAGCCCGTCAAAGTAACATTCTCACGATTGAGGTCTTTTCGCGATTCTTTGGGTAACAGAATGCCGTTTGCAAACCATTCAGATGCAGATTTTTTATGTTCCTTTGGAATCTCGTCCAAGTAGATTCTGATTCCATTCTCTAAAATCGGATCACTGTCAAAGACTCTCTGTCGCTCCTCTGTAATCCAGTCTCCCTCTCGAGAACTAAGATGAAGCCAGGTACGCCATACTTGTACGAGTTTGTGAAGATGGTCTTGCTCTATCGACATCATACCTCTTGTCAATTCCTCAAGGCTGGATGCATGGATCAGTTCTTGAAGGGTGTACATCACAAGCCTAAAGTCCTCTTCACTGAGTCTCAGTGAATACCAAATTTGCGTCACAGAGTTTGCTATCTGCTCTCCCCCTGTAAGGTGAAAATGAATCAATTTTAAGTGCTGTATGTAGATGAGCGGGAGGCGCGGTGGCCTCACGGTTAGTGAGCTCGACTCCGGATCAAGCGGTCCGGGTTCGTGCTCTGGCCGAGGACATTGTGTTGTGTTCTTGGGCAAGACACTCAACTCTCACAGTGCCTCTCTCCACCTAGGACTAGCATCCCATCCAGAGGGGAGTAGCAATATTCCTAGTTGCTTAACGCTACAGAAACAGGGATAAGCTCCGGCCTGATAGGCATTGTTAAACTTTTCCCGCTCAAAGAAGATCTGCCACATTTCATTATGCATGTACAAATAATGAAAAAGAGAATTGTTATTACACTAAAAGCTACTAAATTACTAGGCCTGACAGCTATTATTTGAATTACATCAAGACATTGGGGATGCCGCTTAACAATCTCCCACGTTTGATTGACTCTTAAATTCTGGAACTTAGGACAGACAGCCAGGTGATGTTTTATTTTACAGTCAAGTGGACACGCTTCATCATCAGATTCTTTACTGTTAGTGGCGTTATTTTCTCTCTTTTTTGGACCTTTCAGTCTCGGCGACTTTCACAACTTCCCTTAGAGACGGCGCTGGTTTTGCCTCGAGAGCGAGTACTTGCTTTCTGATGTAATCAAGCAATGAGGTAGCACCTCGGTATACCACCTTATATATCAGCAATCATACCATACCCTACAAATATGGTAAGCACATGTGGATAATTTCCAGAGGCATCTTAATTTTTGCTTTGTTTTAGTTTTCTTTAATTTGTGGACACTTTTAATAAAACAATTACCCCACTCACCCTTGTGGAATATGAGCTTGTTATACCCAACTTGGTGCTATGTGCCTCATGGTCTATCTATAATCTCACATCTTGGAAATCCACTTAATTTACAGCTATTGTGATTCTGCTTTAATATAGTGAACTTGTCACTTGTAACCTCTGGTGAAAATGAAACTTTGTGAATTATTGATTGATTGACCGACTGACAGATTGAGTGATTGATTGATTGATTGATTGATTGCTTCCTTGATTGATTGAAAGATATCAACTCTCTGGAAACAAAAAGTATGAATCGCAAATATTCTTTAAAATCAGCGTATACAATACAGCAGCATTTCACTTACTATATCGTAACTACAAGTAGGATAAAAGTAAATAACCGTACATTGTGAGCCCTTGTTTGTAATAAGCACCCTATTCCCTACAACACTTTTTATATTCCCATTTTCTAGTGCACTCACACATATGCTCGGTTAACTTTTGAGTTAGGAGATTAGGATTATATTTTCTAATTCAATTGCAAGCCATTTATAATAACAATTTTATTTTAAGTTGAAAATCTTAGTGTCCTTCATTTTTTAAAAGTTTCATTATGGAGAGCGCTTTAAGAAATGGGCAACACATATTTTTAAGGACTTCTATTTATATAATTAGAAAAATTCTGGGAATTTTCTCTGTGCCAAGATTTGGGGAAATTTCCAAGTCCCCCACAAACAAAGATTTGGCTTTTGTGACAGATCCCTTTTCTTTTATGTTACGATGACATTTGCGACGACACTTCTTCGACATCTTGCACGTGCTCAGAAGTGATCACACGATCTTAAAATATCAGTAAGAAAGATAAGTAAATACAAGAGTGAAGGGAGCTTTTCACATGCAAAAGAGCCACTGATCACCTGTGTGATCTCGGCTTGATAGGAGCCACATATTGAGAAAAATTCAGGGATTTCCCATGACGCGTTAATAGGTAATGAATGTCAACATGTTCAGATAGTTGTATTAACCAAACAATTACCGAAAAGCCAGCAAATTCTTGGGATGAACATCTTAAAAATCCCGCTTGAATACAACACTTATACTGGATAAGAAACACCTTTTCGTTCACGAGTAGAAACGACCTCGAGCAAACAAACACGCTCTTTCTATGTGAGACTAGAGGCGTTTACTCGGGCTACTCTTAATGATATAGCATAGTAATTTGTGTAAAAAGTACTACCGAAGCAGAGTTACAAACGGGTAGAAAACCCAACCGCGACTAGGGCTAAAGCTGTCGTCACGCAATTTCGTAATTGCCGGTCATGAATAATGAGAATTACACTAGGGCCGCGAAGCGGCCCGAAGTTGTAATTCAAATTATATGAACAGATGAAGTGAGAAATATACGAGACAACAAATGATAGGAATTTCCCAGTTAGTGCTTCAAACCACTTTTTAACGCTAACGGGAGTATACCCACAAGGCCCACTGGGACCTAGACCTCGTGGTCCCATGATGCTTCGGTGGCTTTTTGACGTCAAGGAATTAATAGGGAGGCAAAAGAGAGAACCCATAGAAGGGAGGGAAGAAAAGGGTGGGAAGCTCATTTATTTCTCACTTCATCTGTTCATATAATTTGAATTATAACTTCGCGGCCCTAGTATAATTCTCATTATATTTCACAGACTCCGTTCGAAATATATGAGACAACAAATGGTAGATTTTAACGCTGCTACTAAGAGCAATAAAAAAAAACTACGGTTCCACATAACAAGAAATGTTTTAATTATATATATATCGTATATATAAATCAGAACTCAACACGAGAATAGCTGAGGTTACATGTAGATCTACTTTGAGGATAAGACCCCAGTAGCAAAGTCTGAGTTAAACAATGGCTTATAATAAAATGTTCCGAAAGTTGAAGCAAAATACCAGTCGGCCATTGACATGTTAGTCGACAGAGGAACGAATGCATTGGAGCTGCTGTCGTAGATGCACCACGCACAGAGCGAGCTTTAAAAATTTGACTGTCTATTCCTGCAGCACTCATAAAGGCTAGTAGCCAACGCCCCAACGTTGTAGAAGTGACTGGTTTGTGGGGGCTTATAAATGAAATAAACAACCTGTCGGGAAGAGAAAGACGGAATAACGGGTCGAACTTTCCTTGATAATTTTAGATATTGTCTAAGACATTCCACAGGACAGAGCTTCTTGTCTTTGTCAAAGCGGGCAAAAAATGCTTCCGCTGGTTTATCGGCACTGCAAGTTTTTCTAGGGACAGCGAGTTTGAAAGACACCCCTTCTGGAAGGACGCTGCAATGTCTGAGATCCAGAGAAGCCAAGGCACAAATCCGTTCAGGACAGGTTAAAGCACACAGGGTGACTAACTTCATTGAGATAATTTTAAGTGATAGAGTGCTGTTTTTTCCAAAAGAAATAATGTATTTAATCATAATATCAAGATTCCAGGTATGGGAATACCTGGACTTTGGGGGACGTTTATTGAGAGCTCCTTTAAGGAGTTTAGTAACGTAAGGATGCTGACCCACTGAAAAAACGTCCATCTTTGGATGAGTTGACGAAATAGCAGAACGAAGGACGTTAAGTGATCGGTATGCTAAGCCTTCGTTAAAGACCTCTGTCAAGAAAATTAGAATGTCACTTATAGATAACGAAAGAGGATCAATTTGCCGTCCAGAACACCAGCGGCACCAACGGTTCAACTAGACTCGTAGGTATTGTGTGTGGAGGTACGAGTATGAGTTGCTGCGATGAGTCCAACGTTTGCTGGAATGCCCTCAGCTTGGAAGCGTTGGTAGAGATGTGGATTACGGCCAAGTGAAGGCGAGGATACATTGGATGAACTCGGTTCATGTCGCTCGGGTCCGTTGACAGGGTTGGACTGTTCGGTAGCAACACTTGCTGAGATATTAGAAGTCTCAGCAGAACCGGCCACCAGGGCTGGGCTTGCCAAACTGGGGCAACGAGAATTAGTTCCGTTTGGTCGATTGTTGCTTTCGTCTGGGTTGGGGATATCAGATTGAAGGGGGGAAGGCATAGCCCCGTAGAGGAGCCCAGTTTATCGTGAAGGCGTCTGTGTGGATGGCTCCGGGGTCGGGTCTCCAACTGATGTAATCCGCGAGTTGGTTGGTTAGACGACTCGCAAACAGATCTGTCTGACAAATAAGCAGAAAAGGCTGAATTATTGTTGGGTCCAACTTCCCCCGGCTCGCTCATGTCCTTGAATTCTCTGGACTCCTTGTCCGCTGAGATGTTGTCTCTTCCTGTCTCTTTCCTGACAGCAATCAATGTTGATGTAAGCAATGGTGGTCGTGTTGTCTAGCTGCATAGATGCGGTTACGTGAGACCTCCCTTTGAGGAAGGTTTTTAAGGCCAAGAAGGACGCTTTTAGCTCTAGATAATTGATGTGTTGAAGAGACTCTTTCTGGGACCATCTGCCATTGGTTTGAAGGGATTGATGCACTGCACCCCAACCTTTCTTGGAGTCATCGGTTGTGATGATCATATCCGGAAGAGGAAGGTGTACAGGACTGCCATTTACGTTGAGGGTATGTTTCAACCACCAAGCAAGTTCTGCTCTGGCGCTCGGTGACAGGGCAATCAAGGCGTCGTAAGACTCCTGGTTCAACTGTAAGCCCCTTATCAGATCTGATTGTAAGTGACGAAAAAGTGTAGTGGAGCTCGCCAAATGGCTGGTCTCGAGGACTCTAACAGACCTGTCAAACTTGCTAGGTTTCGCAATGTGATACTTCGAGAAACAAGCAGGCGGCGACAACAGTATAGAATTTTGTCACTTTTGTCTGCCGGAAGTGATATCATCATGCAAATTGAGTCTATTTGGAAACCCAGGAAGGTTATCACTTGTGTTGGAATCAGTAATGATTTCTTGAGGTTTATTGTAAAGCCTAAGGACAGAAGGAGAGTCACTACCAGCTGGGTATTTTTTACAGCCTCCTTCACTGTTGCAGCTAAAAGGAGAAAATCGTCCAGGTATATAAGGATTCGAATGGCCTTCCTCCTCAGGAAAGCAGCGATAGGTTTTAGAACTTTTGTGAAAATTCTGGGTGCTGAACACAGGCCGAATGGGAGAGCTTTGAACATTTTCCCTTCCAAATGAAGCGAAGGAACTTTCGGGACGACTTGTGGACAGGTACAGAAAGGTAAGCATCTTTTAAATCTATGTTTGTCATAAAATCTCCTGGTAAAAGCAACGTCTTGACACAACTGAAGTTTTCCATCTGGAAATGCTCGTTTACAATGAACCTAGGTCTATCACCTGACGCATAGAACCTCCCTTCTTGGGTACAAGAAACAGGCGGCTGTAAAAACCGTCTCTGGTAAAAGGGGGTTTTTGTATGGCTCCTTTTTGTAATAACTCGTACACTTCCTGCGATATAACAAGTGCCTCCTGACCCGATACTTGGGTAAATAGAGGAGACTTTTGAAAAGGAGTTCTGAGAAAACTTATCTTGTAACCTGAAACAATTGAGAGGATCTGTGGTTCTCCAAGACATTATTCACTCTGAGAGTCTGGATGACGTCCCTTTTGGTGGGGACGAAAAAGCCCATCTTTTGAACGAGGCCCTCGAAAATTTGACCGAGATTTAGAAGGGTGTGAGTACCCAGTAGATTGATACTTGTTAAAGGCGTCTCCTCGAATTTGCTTTGAGACTGGGAGTTGTTATTACGTCTAAAAAGGGATTTCCCTGACGTTTGCGCCAAATTTTTTTTGTGAGGCCCCATGACAACTCGGCCTGCTTTGAGGCTAGGGAGGGAAAATCATCTCCAAATAGGCATGATTTTGCATTAGGCAGAGGTAGTTCCGCGAGTTTTGTCCTCGAACGGTTTATGGCGGCGAGGACCCTCTGTCGTCTCAGGATAGACAGCTAAGCATTGGCTGAGCCTAAAAGGCAAAGAGCTTGTTCCAAAGCTACTTTAATTTGCTCATAAGTTAGAGCTGAATCATTTTCGATACAATCATGAAGGCCACAAAGTGGGCCCGAGTAATTTAAGAAAGCACGCTGGACATTAAGCATTTCCTTGTCCCTTTCTTGTAGAAACTTTCTCACTTTAAAAGGGACTCGATTCAACAATTGTTGATCGAGCTTTGGAGCGGAGAGTGCATCCACTTCGGGAGTTGCCCAGTCATCCATAATTACCAGAGATTGCTGGTAAGATATCCAGAAACTTGGAGAAAGAGGCTGATGGTTTCCATGACGTTGACTTGGCAACTGGGTCGAACAGCCCGTGATTTTCACTAGAGTTTGCTGAGTTTTCAGCTTCGTCAGATGTCTTACTAGACTCTTTTGGTGCCTTAGAAGGCACTACGGGTGCCTGAATAGGCTCCACGGATGCCTTAATAGGCTGTATGGGTGCTCCAACGGGTGTAGTAGTAGTCTTAAAAGACGGTTCGGACGCCAAAGGTTCACTGATCTCCAAGCCTGACGTTTCACCAGCCATAATTGACAAAGCATCGTCGTCAGTATCTGCAATAGTTTCTGGCTGATATGCTCGGGACTCTAAGGAGTCCATTCGGTTGGAAAGACGCTCAAAAGATTGAAGAATCCTCTGAAGGGAATCGTTTTCGTCCTTGCGCCATTTCGGCGGGGACCCTCCATGATGTACATCAGGCGACGAATTAGAGTTTTGGCGGGAAGATGGCGACCGGGAACGAGTCCCTTTACGCGACTTGTGTCTTCTGTTGGACATGTTCAGCGAATTTAAATATCCTGAAAAGCGACAAATATCACCAAAAAGAAACCTACTGTGTAAAAACACAGAAGTATAGCCTAAAAAACGGTTGGAATTAGCAAAAAACGCAAGGCAAAAGGAAAATACTTACCGAATGGTTTGAATCACAAGGAAAAAGCCACCGAAGCATCATGGGACCACGAGGTCTAGGTCCCAGGGCCTTGTGGGTATACTCAGGACCCTAATATTGTTTTCTATTGGGGGTACGCCCTCTCGTTGGCGTTAAAAAGTGGTTTGAAGCACTAACTGGGAAATTCCTACCATTTGTTGTCTCATATATATTTCGAACGGAGTCTGTGAAATATAATTCTACTTTTTGTTTGCTGGCAGTGTAGCTTTCGCTGTATTGAAGTTCATAGTCAGTCTCGAACACATTTAAAAATGTGGATAATTCTGTCTGCATTAAAACTGATTGTCTGGTTAACTGAGACAAACTTGAATACAACTGATTTCTAATATTCATTATTGACGCCAGATGATTAGGAGAATGGATTCCTTGTTTGTTATTGTAAATCAAAGGGCATAAACTCATTGCAACACATTGTTGCCCTGAACTTTGTCCAAATACCAACTCATTAGCCTAGCTATATGGTGCCGTTATTGTTTTGTTAGGGTCAATGCACACTGGAGTAGGACTAGGGTTTTTCTCTATATCTGAACTCAGTTGAAATTTACAATAGTTTGATACGTGTGTCTGACGCTTATTAAGACATGGGTTTATTACAAGAAAACATTGATAAATACCGACTTGCTCTATACTTCAATTTAATTATCTTTTGATATAACCATGACCCTACTTATATTGTAACACCAATCATTCATCATGTCAAGTAGGGCAGACACGGTTGAGTGGAGCGACCTAAACCCCTATTGGCGAGAATAAAGCAATTTATTATTACTAAGGTGACGGTAAATTTGTTCGAAGAGAATTCTATCAAAAACACGAGCAATGCTTGGTAAAACCAATATAGGTCTATAGTTATTGGCATCGCATTTCTCGCCGGATTTAAAGAGCGGACAGACCTTTGCAACCTTCCAATCGCTAGGAAATTCACCCGAGGTGATGGAAAAGTTAAAAAGATCAGTTAAGCTCTTGTAAATAACAGGTGCGGCTAATTTCAAATTTTTTTTTGAAATTTTGTCAAGGCCAGTAGCTTTCGCAATTTTGACTGAACTTAATAACTTAAAGACCTTGGAGGGGCTGATATTTTTAAACTGAAAACTCGGAGAATGTTTTTAAGGTAATCTTCTGGCTTTTTGTTAAATTGATCAGATGGAATTTCAGATAGATAGATAGAGAGAGAGAGGGGGAGAGGGAGGGGGAGAGAGAGAGAGAGAGAGAGAGAGATCAAATCAATGTATTTCCGCTATTATTCTGAACGGTTTATTGAGAAAGCTATTCTATGTTTTCTACGAGCTGTACAGTTCTCATTCGGCTTCCTATGTATGGCTTTTTTCGTTCTCAATCAAGGGCCTCTTTGAGGCTACGACTATTTTGCATGATGAAATGCATGCATCAGAATAAGCAGAAAAGATGAAATATTTTGGCTTTGTTCCAAAACTAAATTTCTTTCTTCTGTCCCTTATTTAAACCTCCTAAAATCACGCTTTAATCTCTGCCCTAATTCCGCAATACAATAATGCATAACGCTCTAGACACATACACGCTTTGCGGACCTATGTGTTAAGTTGGTATACTGTATTGGAAAGCTGGGAAAGCGTGAAGGGCGAGAGTTCGAGTCTCGGGGGTTGCAAACGTACGAAATTTTTTTCTTTTCTTTTTTCCCTCCGACGTGTTTTTTCTTTCTTTTACTTTCCCCCATGAAGCTAATAAGTGCTTTCCATTTATAATAATTTATTATTTTGCTTGATATTCATGTATTGCATCA
>OMLO01005228.1_pt1 | contig 10885 bp, 10 predicted proteins | sample 1674811 | NCBI WGS metagenome assembly OMLO01 (sample SAMN06265003, study PRJEB25207) | coral metagenome | isolation source: Coral host | place: Mexico:La Bocana,Puerto Morelos, Mexico | collected 2008-11-13
TTCCCCGGGTACTCCGGTTTTCCCCTCTCCTCAAAAACCAACATTTCCAAATTCCAATTCTAGCTTGGAAAGTGCCCCCGATTAGTGCGAAAGCACTAGAAGACATGACACTAAAATAAAGTTATTATTATTATTATTACAATAGATCAGTTTCTCACCGAGCTGAAAACACGTGCAAAACAAGTCCTGTGAATTTGGTGATCACCATGACCTCATGATCCGTGACCGAATTGTATTTGGTGTAAGAGATACGATTGCTCTGTGAATCGTCAGACCTTACACTAGAAAAAGCAGCAAGTATTTGCAGAGCGGGCGAAGCAAGCTCGAGTCAAATAAAGGAATTGGCAGATTCTGACAAGAGCGTTCCTGTTCATTGAGTCGGAAACAAGCTCAATTCAAGGCGTCCAAAACCGCCGCGCTTTGAATTACCGTTCAACTGTTCGAGGTGTGGCACTAAACATCTATCCTGTCCTGCGTTTGAAAGGCTTTGTCTCGTCTGTAAAGGAAAATATGACTTCGCCAGAGTTTGTCCACAAATGAAATCTCCCGTAAACGTAGTCACTCCGAGCGATCTAGGCGTCATTGTTGGAGTTGCATCAGAAGTTCGATCAGATAATGGGGATCAAAAATTATTTATCGGAACAATGACTAGTGCACCGCCTGTCGAAGACTCGGCTTGGTTTACGAATTTGCGTGTCGGCAGAATACCGATTAAATTCAAACTGGACAGAGGAGCCGAAGCGAATGTGTTGCCACTCAGTGTTTACTCGAAACTCAGAAATAAGTCACCGCTGTCGGAGACCAGCGTCGTTCTCTCATCGTATGGAGACTTCAAGGTTAGACCTGAAGAACACTGAACTTACACTGTGAAGCTCGTGGAATGAAAGAAAACCTGCCATTTTTTGTCGCCGCTGTTGACTTACCACCGATTTTGGGACTTCCAGCTTTCCAAAAATAAATCTGGTCAGAAGAGTAGAAAGTGTTGCCCAGGCCCAACTGACAAAGGAAAATATTTTGGATGAGTTTCCTGACGTCTTTACTGGACTGGGCTGTATGAAGGCAGTTATCACATCGAACTGGATGATACAGTTGAACCTGTTATTCACCCACCATGGCGAGTGCCGTATAGTTTGCTTGAGAAGCTGAAAGAAAAACTCCAGGAGCTTGAGGAGAAAAATGTTATTCAGAAAGTGGAGAGACCCACTCCGTTGCTTAACAGTCTCGTCATTGTAGAGAAACGTGATGGGTCCCTGCGCCTGTGTTTGGATCCCAGAGATCTTAACAAGGCAATTCGCCGAGAGCATCACAGGATTTCAACTGCAGAAGATATAGCAAGCGAGTCTGGACTGTAGATGGAAAACGTTTCGTCCGCAAAACTGAAGAGTCCAGACGAGTAAGAATCAGTGAAGATTGGGATTTGGAAAACTTGGCAGCTGGATGAAATTATCGCCGCTCGCACTGACTGTTAGATCTATATCCTTTTTCACCAGGAACTGGTGCTAATCATTCTAAAATGACAAAGTAGCATAATTTAATAAGACATTTCCTAGTTAGAGCCTTAGCTATTCCGGTTGACTTTCTCGGTTAGGTTTTCGGTTTAGGGGGGGCGGGGGCAATTGCAACTAAAATACAAACATAGTTACACTTATTAGATCGCTCGCCAAATACTGTTTGTTCATTCGTTGTGGTGTAATGTGTGAGCGTTTTGAGCGCTCACGAAATTTAGTAACCTTCCGTGGTCATTCTAATTTATTAATTTTACTTTTTCATTGCTTCTTGTTTTCTATGTTGCTTTATTTGTGTTTGTTATTTTATATCGAGAAAATTTTGCGAATTGTCTTAATCTTGCATATTATTTGTCTGCCAACTTCTATATTTGCTTAGGTGGTTGGTCAAAACCTTTTGTTTTGTTCATCGGTGGTCTCTACAGTCCCCTATTTACTATATACACGCATGATGCCTCTTAGATTTATATCGCTCAATGTTAAGGGCATAAGCAATTTTCAAAAAAGACAAACAATATTCGTTTGGTGTCGAAAACGCAATGCAGATATAACATTTGTGCAAGAAACACAATCTACGCTTCAAACAAATGAATGAAGTGCAAAGCTTATCACCAGCCATGGCAGCTCTAATTCACGTGAGTGGCAACTGAATAACCTTGATTGTACAATCAATCGCACAGTTTTGGACCCCATGCGACGATATATAATTCTAAACGCTGATATATAAGATACTACATATTTGTTAATTAATGTATACGCTCCCAACAAGGACAAAGATCTTATAGAATTTTTAAAAAGTCTTCTCATCACGTTGAAAAGGGAAAATCTTGACTCCGAGGAAAATATTATGGGAGGTGATTTTAATTGCTCTCTCAATCCAGCGATTGACAAAAAAGGTGGCACACTAAATGAACGAAAATCGGTCATATCATGTATTAGAGATCGTTTACAAAATGAACTTTATTTAGTCTATATATGGAGAATTAAAAATCCAGGCATCAGCAGTTTTAAGTGGAGTCAAAAATCCCCAAGAATCTTTTGCCGTCTAGATTATTGTTTAATTTCCAACAATTTAAACGATTTAGTGACATCGACAGATAATCCCTGCTCTTAGAACTGATCATGATGCAATCTCTTTAGAAATTGGAGAGTTGGAAAATGAACTTAGAGGTCCTGCTATTGGAAGATGAATTGTTCCTTGTTAGCGGGTGAAGATTACGTAAATAGTTTTACGGAATTGATTTCAATCTGGGCTGCCGAGGGACGAAAAGAACTGTCAGATGATCGTAGTGTTTGGGACTGGATAAAATATAATATCAGAGCTCATGCTAGCTGGCATTCAAAAAAAACGTCGAAAGAAAAGAAAAAGAAAGAACTAAGTCTTCAATACGAACTTACTGAGGCAAAACAAGCATCGGAAAAAAATCCTTGTGATTCTCATTTCTCTCGCTATCACGAAGCTCGGGAAAATCTTGAAGCCTTCTATGAAGAAAAAACAAAGGGCATAATAATAAGCGTTCGAGCTCATTGGAATGAACACGGAGAATAAAGTACAAAAAAATTTTTGAATCTAGAGAAAAGAAATCATGTTAAGGGAAACATTCGAAAACTATACATAAATGGAAAAAGTTAACACACACATATTGAAAGAACTGGAACGTTTTTATTGCAAGTTATATGTAAGTGGCCATTCTGTTCCGGAAATTGATAAAAAAAACATCGTCCATTTTAGGCGATTTAAATGTATTAAAACTCTCCGAGGGACAAAAAATTAAGTGTGAGGGTAAAATTTCGTCAAAGGAATGTTTTGATCTTCTAGATAGCTTTCACAATAATATAACGCCAGAGAATGATGGTATTCCTGTGGAATTCCATAAAAAATTTTGGCCTCTAATTAGTGATAGCTTTATTAGGTGTGCAAATGAATGTTTTGAAAAAGGTGAGATGTCCTGCTCCCAAAAACAAGCTGTAATCACACTTATTGAAGAAAAGGAAACGAACGCTCATTTCTTGAAAATTGGCGTCCAATTTCTTGATCTCCTCAATGTGGACATAAAAATCATGTCCAAAGTAATTGCTTGAAGAGTTAAAAGGGTGCTACCTAATATTATTCACTATAATCGATAGGTTATGTTAAAGATCGCTTCAAAGGTGAAACAACTCGATCTTTCTATAACGTAATGGATTATACTGTCGTAGAAAACATTCCAGGTCTACTAATTTTTATTGATTTTGAAAAAGCGTTTTTCATAGTGTAGAGTAGGATTTCCTTTTTAAATGTCTTGAAGCTTTCAATTTTGGCTCAGAGTTGCATGATTAACAATGGTACTGCTTCAAAATATTTTTCACTCGAACGAGGTGTTCACCTAAGGGGATCCACTCTCCCCTTAGCTTTTTATAGTAGTAGTGAAAACTCTAGCTATTGCGATTCGTCAAAATCAAGGAACAAGAGGAAGAAGTATCGAGAACAAAAGTTATCAATATCTGGTCCTCAAGAGGTTTATCCATCTATGGTAAGCTGGCAATAATAAAATCCTTTTTAATCCCCAAATTTGTTTACGTATGTGCACTACTACCAACACCAAATGAACTGTTGAAACAGCTAAATCAACTACTATTCAAATTCTTATGGAAAGGAACAGACAAAGTAAGGCGGGTGTCGGTAATAAATGAATATGAAGAAGGTGGCTTGAAAAGGATTGATCGATAGACTATGGTAAAATCTTTAGGACTAGCATGGCCCAAACGAATATTTAATGGTAACGATGGAACTTGGAAGAGGTACTTAAAACATCAATTAAAACCCGTTGGAGGTCTTTTCTTTATAATTGTAATTATGATGCTAATGAATACACAATTTCTTCCCAATTTTATCGATAACTACTGTTGCGGTGGTCACAATTCCGTGGAACTTATGCTTCAGAAAGCAATTGGCAAAAATCATTTGGAATAATAACGAAATACGAATAGATAAAAAAACCGGTATATTTCAAAAATTATTATGAATCTGGAATTGCCTATGTAAATATGACCTCTTATTTAATCTAAGCAGTAACGACTCTTTCGACTACTTTGCAAAAAACTTAGTAAAATCAACATTCTTCAATGGGCAGGCCTCCGACACTATACCTGACCTCATAAAAGGTACTTACACATCCCCGCCGTTAACCTCTCCTTCATTTCTGATTCACAACAACATATTTGATGAAAAAAGCAACATATTTGACGAAAAAGAAATCGAAAGATTATTATTCACTACTTGTCATGGAAAAAGCACAGCCTCCTAACATTATCCATAAATGGAAAGGCGATTTTAACCTCCCGGATGATCATTTGAGAGTATTTTTTTCTGTTACCTCATTCTGTTGCGCTCGAATCTTAACATGTTAAGGCTTTCCAGTATAAAGTTCTTAACATATACTCTGCACAAATAAAAAATTATTCAAAATTGCTTACAGATCAGACGATGTTTGTACTTTTTGTGAGGCCAAACCAGAAACGTTATACCATATCCTTTTCCAATGCCCTTACTCAAGGCAATTTTGGAACAATATTTTATCTTATTGGTGCCTTTTATCATATCAACAGGTTCGTCTTTCTTTGCAGAATGTTATATTTGGTATAAATCTAAACAAGGCCCTTAAACTAATCTTCTGAATTACTTTATTATTGTTAATAAATACATCCTAAAATTAAAAGTTATCAAAACAAACTAGCAAAAAAATATGAAACTGAACGTAAAATAAGTAAGGATATTTAAAAAAAAAATGGATATTTAATCCTTACCAGAATTAAAATCAATATGTAGATAGATTGAATCCATAAGTAATCAAAGAAACAATTTGGATTGATTGGCTCTTTATAATTACGAGATTATTCATTCACTACTTTTTTTTATGTGTGTGTCCTTTGTTCTTGTTCTCTTTTTTGTTTCTCACGTAGTTTTATGTTTTGTCACTTGTTGTATAACGTTAGTTATTGATGTAAACTTCACAGCCATTAAAAAATAAGAGAATGTTTTAAATTAAAAAAATCTTCAGACTTCAAACCTCGATAGAGAGGGCAGTTTTATTGCGACCGTTTGTGACTGAGTGCTGTGTCACAGCAACAAACAATCAAACACTCTGCCACCCCTCATGGCCAACAACTAAGGTCTTTCTCCCAACGACAAGGGAGGCAGAGGATGGAGAAAGCCTGGGAACAAGGTATCCAATTTGAACTTTTTGCAATTGAATGCCTTTAGTTGGATGCCCACGCTAGGTCAGTTTTAAATTACGGGCTCGATTTCTACCTGAAATTTACGACGCGAGGTCCGATTTTAACATTTTAATAATAAATCTCGAGATAAAAACGTCCTTTGAGCATTTGTTGTGAGCGAAAAAGTCGGTGGTGTTCTCCATAAGTTGTAAAACAACGAAGGAGATCATTGAAGCATGCGACTTGCGCATGTCTCAAAAAGCGACAAAACTTTTTGTGATTCGTTTTGTCACCAAAAGGCGTTGGGAAGGTTAATGTCCAAACTCTGCAGATTTCATGACGTGTTATAAAATTAATACAGTTTTTCATGTGTCTGGTATTTCAAGTGTCAAGTTGAAGTTGGTTTCGCAGAATATCTAAACCAAAAAAAACTACGATCATTGCCGGCTACGATCATAGCTGCTATTATAGAGTGCATGATGTGGGAAAAGTTCCATGTAGTTGTAATCTGATAAACATCCCTAGATCGACTATTAAAATCAAACCTTTGATAAAAGGAGCTTGATATCACATTTTCTAAGGTGAAACAAACTCTAACTTTGCTTTTTACACGTTGTACATCGTACCCAAACAAGAGTTTTAGATTATTATTAGAATAAATGTCAAGAGTCCGCTGATTTCTTCTAGCTCTAGGTGCTTTTTGGCCAATTCACAAAAAATACCATTGCATGCCTTGCGTGCCTATGTTTTACCTCGATCTGCTTCTGTGGTAACGAAGATGCTTTGCGAGCTGTCAGGAGGGATCCTTTTAATTGCTAAACCATGAACAGGAAACACTGTTATGACGTAGAGAGTGTTACTATGGAGACCTTCCATAAGGATGGAGTTTACGTTCCAGGCAACGAACTGACTGAGAGAAGTATTTTGCACTAGAACTTTGTAGCCGAGGATGAAGAGTTCTGGAACTGGTTTCCACTCTACACGGACACTTTCGAATGTCACATAGATCACTCTGAGTCCGGTTAGCTTGGTAACGAAAACTGAAGAACATAAGAGAGAGAAAATAAATAGATAAATAGATACATCAGAGACTGACTGACTGACTGCATGAATGAGTGAATGAATGAATGAATGAATGAATGAATGAATGGAAGTGATAAAGAAGCGAAGGTATGGGCGAATGGCTGAGTGGGTGGATGAATGAAATTAAATGAAGTAACGAAAAGACAACTTACTCGATGGAAGAATCAACTATTCATTAAATACAATGAGAGTTTCCTTACTTGTAAAGCGATAAACGTCTGTCACGTTTTGTCCTCCTTTTCCTCCCAGACATCCTCGTGAAACGTTTAGACGAGGAAATGTGGCGGAGACATCTGAATGACCAAGACACTCTCTTCCATTGTGTACAGCAAACACTCTGAGGCCACGTGACCAAGCTGCAGAGCCACAGGCCTGGACAAAATGGGATCTTTTAAATGCAGGCTCCTGATTTCTCAGCAGGTTAATCAGTCCTTTCTCCATGGAGAAACAGCCAATTCGCTCAAGATACACTTACAAGAAAGCAAACGTATGCTATGAACGATATGACAGATTATCCTTCCAGTTTCATATGAAGGCAGCTATAAACTGAATGCGCTAGTTCTATATAATATTGCTGTCTAAAGTGCTTGTCGCGATTTGTCACACGCTTATAAGTCTTTTCACGAGTTAATGTATGATCTTTTATATAGTATTCACTTCATGATGGTGTTGGGTATGGAAAATATACGAAAGTTCGATGCATTTAGCTTCCTTAGACACCTTCTTTTAATTGTATCGCTACATACCTTTAGAAAATGCATATATTTTCTCAACGAAACTTTAGTTGAGCACTGTTATGTTCCAGCTAAAAGTGGATGCTGTTTATCTTACGGCAATTGTTGACAATTTAGGTATTACAGCTAACTTACCTAAGTGGGGCTTGACAAAGCAGTATGGTACACCATCAGTTACATTATTTTCATAGCAACAGTCACGCAACCAACACTGCTCTTGTGTTATGTTTGGCCATCCACATTCAATTCTACCAGGAGTTGTACTTGAATTGCAGAGGCCTAAGGAGAGAGCTCTGACATTATTACATGCAGTGTTCACTAAACTACACATTGCATACTTTAAAATTTAATTACAATGCTTGGTTTTGTATTTTTTTTCTCAGTGATAAGTATTTTTGGAATGTGTGGTAAGCATTAGTTGTTTAGAAACTGGTCAATTGTGTATCTATATGATGGACGAATGGCAAATTACTACCTAATTTCGGTCTGAAATTTTATCGCCGCAAAATTTTATCGTTTCAAACTTACTTTTTAATTTTATTGATTCATCAGGATGTGCACCACTTAAGGTTAAGCTATTCCACAGTTTTTGAGAGAAAAACAAAAAAAAATTAATAAATAAAGAAGCAGAGTGTTACCTCGCCAAACTTCCTTAGTCTTCATAGTAATCTTAACCAGGCCTCCTTTGGTAACATTTCCTAGCATACTGTTCAGGTCTTGAATGTTACAAGTTCTGCCGTACCACCAGGCGCCTTTATTGATGCGTGCGCATGATCCGTTCACCATATCGTTATCGCGATCCCAAGTGGAGAATGCAGAGTTATTAGCACCCGACAGAATGTCATTTAGGTTGCCTCGATATTTCCCCACATGAAGGATGTAGTAATCGAATGGACGCGACACGCGGAAATTGTCGTATTCAGAAAAATAAGTTCGGTTGCGCCCATTAATTGAAACCGATTTCTCTATTCGAAGCATGTGCTCTCCCTTGAACGTTGTACCAAGTATGTAAAGGTTTCCAAGCCAGAACTCAAAACCATGTCTGCCGAAACCCTCTTCGTATGAAGTCCAGTTTCTTGCAAAGTTAACAGAAGCGTTGATGCGCTGTTGAATCACGAGCCATCCGCCATTAGGGCCACTCATATCGCACCATGCCCGGAAGTGATTCGGCTGCATGGAAACCTCAGTGATGATGTCTGGTGTGCGTAGATTGTAAAGACCATCAGAACGACGTCCGCGGATGAAAAGAGTCTCGCAGCTCTCGGCTAGAAATGAAATCACACCGTAGGTAGGTAGCTTCAAACTGTGAGCTCCAATCTGGCTTGCAGAAGTTACAGGGGGTACGACTTATATCTTATGAGTGACAAATTACTCCTTAATTCTGGCGCGAAAGTTCAGCGTCAATCTATAATTTCAATGGCAACGTTTGGCGCGAAATATCTCTATCAACAGTCAAAAACAAATGGTCGTAAGCGTAATTTGTCACATGCGATATTAAGAGGTAATCAAATGGTATACCCATGAAATTAAGAGATAATTTAAGAAATAACTTCACTTGGCAAGTGAAATTATTTCCTAATTGATGGAATATGCGTAATCACAAAGGTTTTCTGTCTTACACCACCAACATAATGCTATCGTTCATTTCTACAGACAGAATTGGAGAGGTTGGGAAAGAGTGAGGAATTATGTTACGGAACATACCACATTGGAAATCCTCAGGGTGAATAGTGCTTATGTCAACTCCTCTCAAATGATGCGGATATGCGCATGTCCCGGTAACTGTAGCTAGCTCAAATAAATAAGGCTTTATGGCACAGTCACATTCCAATGGGTTGTTGTCAAGTAAACTGTTCAAACAAGAAAGTCTCATTTTTAAAACAAACTAACAAAGAAAGTTAATATAATACTAGGTATAGGTAATCTATTAGGGCAATTAAGGATTTACACAAGGAGTGATATTTTAAAATTCTCTCAAAATTGCACGAGCCTTTAGGCAAGTGCAGTTTGAAGAGTTTTCATATATCACGAGTAGTGTAAATCCTTAAATTCTCGAGCTTTTATACGATTACTCATTTATTATATGACTGGGAAAATCACGAAAACACGCGTGTTAATTTGTCCTACAATGCAAATGAAAAATTTAATGAAAAATTAACGAACAATTGGTTTACTCTCAGCCAATCACAGTGGAGTAATTTTCTTAGTTGTATAATTAATTTGTAATACGTCACACTCTCTATATTGCTCTGTTATATGACTTTAATTCAAGAACTTAGAAATCATTAAATTCGTTTCAAATGTTACTTACACTCGTGATAACCTTCCAAGGATTAATTGCACATGCGTGCTGCTTGTAGTGATGTGATTGTCTCGGAGATCCCTGGTTAGTAGAAGGAATATGTAAGAGATTAAATGAGTTCGTGCTGGTGTTCGGACAATAAAACTTAATGCCTACTATTGATTGTTGATCAAAAAGCCAAGGAACCTGTGACGTCATCTAGCTGCACATTATGCAATAACCATGTCAAGGACACTCAAGGTAGCGCTGCATGATTTCTAAGGGCAATCATGACAATTTCGCAGGCTGCGTATTTCTTGTATGCCGTCTGTAAAGAGGCAAAAACAAGACCAATTTTTTTCGTTCAGTGTATAATAAAACAATATTAGATTCGGTTTTTGTGATATCCAGAATAATCAAGGTCGAGGTAGGGATTATCAGCCGAAGCCGAAGTCCTTTTCCCTGGCTCATTGGTTTCTGCTTTTATATTCTTTATGAGAAAATAATTCGTGAGTTTAGACAGCAGAAATAACTGATTACGAATCAAATGAATCAAATCCTATTTATAGATAACTAAGTAGGCAGATAGATAAATAAACAGATGACAAAATTATGAATTAATTATTTGGTGACTGAAGAATAAATAAATAATACATGCTAAAAAACAGATTTACGGACGGATGGATAGACAAGACAATAGTCCAATAAGCTCCACGTTACTTTTACGAACACATGTTCTCATGTGAATATTTTGGTGACGCTCAGGCGGGTGGGTCCAACGGTGTCCAAGCGAACAGTAAATATATTAAACGTAATAATTCATTACTTTACTCACAGAACTTGCAGCTGTTGAAAGTGACCAAGACCGATCGGTGACAGCTTGGCTATTCCGTTGTTCCTTAGAATTCTGTCGAACGAGGAACATAGAAAAGAGCTGAGTTTGGGACAAGTATGTGTGGGGAGAGAGGGTACCCTAATACAGATAATTTCCCCTGTCAATGTATGACTCGAATCCTTATAATGCAGGCATCCTTGCGATTTACCAAGGAATTATATTTGGGTTTATTGCAGCCCCATTACTGGGC
>OMLO01005229.1_pt1 | contig 10884 bp, 7 predicted proteins | sample 1674811 | NCBI WGS metagenome assembly OMLO01 (sample SAMN06265003, study PRJEB25207) | coral metagenome | isolation source: Coral host | place: Mexico:La Bocana,Puerto Morelos, Mexico | collected 2008-11-13
TGTCTTCACTTCCCACCTCAACCCTGTTCCCTCCACTTTTTGTTTCAAGTACAAACTGTACCTCTGGATCTGCCATTGACTAAAAATGGTTTTCATTATTTTAACTATAGAGATTTATAGACAATTATTTTAGTAATACACGTTATTTCATTGCATTGTAGGAGTACATTCTTAAGGGTGTGGTCAATGCCGCTTTGGGACAGGAACAGGGCTCTGTAAGTTGCCTTATGCATGTCATTGTGTTTCCTACATTTTGAGTACTGCATCTGGATTCATTAAGTACACTGTTTGACACCCACCACTCTCCCGTGCTCCATCAGAATAAAGTGCTCTTTGAAATATGAGAGATAGGTACTACAGTTGGTGGAAATTTGTTTTCTCCCTCGTTTTTATTCCTGTGAGTTTTTTTTTGTGCAGCTACATAACATCTTAGTACAATAAATTGACTGACTGTAAGGAAGTTTACTCAACGGTTGTCTGACTAGAAATAAATAAAAGTTATGTTTTCTCTGTGAGCATTTCTCATGACATATTGATGTACATTTATAAGCAGAAGCATTCGTTTGATTGTTTTAGAGAGAACACTTAAAGATCGCCCAGCAGTACTTTCAGCTGGTGGGAGGATCAGCCAGCGAGTGTGGTCAGTGTTTTTTTTTTCAGTTTTTGTTCAGTTTCTCTAAAGGTCAAAATCTACCATTTAAATATTTACTGTGCAGAAATTTCTAAACTGGATATGTGTCCAGGGATACAGCCAGCAATTTCTTAATCGCAGTGGTAGTAGTGGCTTTTACATAATTATTAGGCCATTAATGTCTAGGTACCCTCTAAGAAAGGCTTTAAAGCAATTTCTCCTAACAATCCTTGTTGCAGTAGTTTCTCGCTAATGCCTCGGTAATGGTCCATCAGGTCGGCGCTTATCTCCGGTTTCAGTTGCATCAAGCGACTAGAAGTATTTCTATCCCCCCCATGGACGGGGTACTAGTACATTGCCCATTTATGCACCTGCTGGAGAGAGGCACTGTGAGAGTAAAGTGTCTTGCCCAAGAACATAACACAATGTCTGGCCAGGGCTCGAACCCGCTCCGGCCCATCCGGAGACAAGCGCACTAACCACGAGGCCACAGCAACTCCCTAAATTTGAAATAAGAGAGATTGTCGATAATCACATGCTGTTATATTCCATCATAGATACTATCCCGGGAAGACAGTGCATGGCATCTTGTTTTTTTCTCTTGAAACAATTTGAAGATGTTCTTATTTACCTTAACTCCATAAAGGTAAGAGTCACAGGAGTCTATTGGTTCAAGTGACTCCTGTGTTTTCTTTTTTCAGTCTCTCTCTTGTCGTCCCGGACAAGTAAGGAGTCGCTAATTCACGGGATTCGCGTGGGTAACAGTTGCGTTGGTTTGGTATCATCGCCGACATCCACTCGATTCTCGCGGGTCTCGGCTACTGCTTGTGATCCTTCTGCCAAGTTGCCGTTGGTAGAGAATGAAATCAAATTACTTCTATAACATTGCAGTTCGTTCAGTACAAAACTGTTGTCAGAAAGTTTTCTGAAACTCGGTTGCTTCACAAAATTCCCACGCTTCCAGACTAACGAAGTTCTTAATGTGTTTGAAGTTCCCGGTTCAAAGTTCGGGAATTTCAACGAACTTCCAAAACCCATTGTCAAAACCTGTCAAAGTTATGCTAGACACCTGTAAGAGATAGGACGGTGGACGGAACAGCGAAGATTGTTCTGTTTTGTCTTGTTAGAGCTGCTTTCATTTGTGTGTCGAAAAGTAATTGGTTTTGCTTCACTTAATTACACGATTGACTTGAAAAACTCCCGCCATTTTTTCATCCAATAAGAAATAAAACTAAAATCAATCGCAAGTCGTTCGCACGCGTTTTTCCCGCGCTTTTGGCAACCCACATGTGATTGGTTCACTGGATTTTCTGTCTTTTGTGATTGGTTAGAATGATTGCTTTGGTTTTGGTTTTGAGACAATTCATTCTATGGCCTATAATTTCGCGACTAGAATGAGTGGCCCGCGCGCGCGTTTCTGGTCACTTAACTTCAATGTTGTGTGAATGATGTTTTAAAATATCTCTGATGTACTTTTGTTTGGCAGAGTTACTTTTACAATGACGATACGTTTAATTTCAACTACGCTCAAGCCAAGGCGGCAGTTGGGAATTACAAAGAAGCTGAGGAGGTTGGTTATCATGTTGACATTAGTTAAAAAAATTACTTTTTTTAAACCCGTGGCAAAAATTGAGCAAGCCTGTACCTTTCCAGTCAGGATCTGGGATTGGCTAAAAAACAATAGAAGAAATAATGGCAAAATAGCCATGTCACCGAAAACAATAGAAGCTACGGGATAAGAGAACGAATCAAAATACAGGTCTGGTACAGGATTACTGAAAAAATAAAAAGGTAATTTATTCTTAAAATCCTGTTTTTTCCCCTAGATTTTTCTGCTGATTCAGTCGGAGAAAATTAAGAATGACTACACGTACCTGAGCTGGCTGGCGAGATGCTGTAAGTGTTCAAAAGTGATTTAACAACAGAGCGGTTAGAGTAGGTTGGCTGAGATAAACTCGATCACCAGCCGCTGTTCGTATGAACACAAAGACCATGAATGTTTTTTTTTCTGTAATCGTTCTAACCTGAAGTAAATGTCGTTCTTTAGATAGGAATCCCAACCGCTACAATCTTCAAGGGATTTAGTTTACACATGTTTGATCAACTTCTACTATGTATTGTTCTTTGCCCGCCATCATTTATTGACCGGAATTCTGGTGAATATTTCAGACATCATGAACCACAAAGCCCGGCCAGCATGGGAACTCTATCTCAAGATGGAGACGTCGGGTGAATCATTCAGTTTGCTGCAGCTTATTGCAAACGATTGTTATAAGGTCAGTTGTTAGATTCCATAAATGACAGGTACCAATTAGAAGTAAGGGTGTCGTTTGGTGGCCGTTGCTGTGGAGAGCTGGTCGTTGCCATGGAGAGGTGGCCGTTGTAGAGAAGTTAAAATAAGAGCAATGTATGGACTGCCCTCGGGAACTTAAAACTTGGCCTTTGTAGATAGGCTGTTCAGTAGTGGAGGTTCGGCGGTACTTATAGCCTAATGTACCTACCTGTAGACAGCTCTATGAGCGGTACACATGAAAGACTAATTACGCAAATGCAACGTGGTCAAATTTCGAGATCTCAAATCTCGTAGGGGTTCGGTTAAAAATTGCAAAGTAAAAGTTCACTTAGATGAAGACTGTGCGAGCTTTTGATCTTGCTACTATGCAAACATGGGTTAAATATATTTTTTTAATGTAATATATCTTATCCGTGCAGTGCGTTGTAAAAGACGTAAACCGTATCTCTTTTTCCGCAGATGGGCCAGTTCTATTATGCTGCTAAAGCCTTTGATGTGTTGGAGAGACTGGACCCAAACCCGGAGTACTGGGAAGGAAAGAGAGGGGCCTGTGTCGGGATTTTTCAGCAAATCATCGCTGGTCACGAGCCAAGGTTGGACTCGTCACGTGTTTGTTTGTCCAAAAAAAGCGTCTTTTGCTTTCAATTTATGGTTGTATTATGATAAAATAACGATCTCTTCCTTTCTTTTCCTGTCTCTTTCTCAGGGAGACGTTAAGAGATGTTCTGCAAATTCTCCGTAACACAGGAAATCCTCAAGTTGAATACATCATCCGCACCATGAAAAAATGGGCAAAGGAAAATAGAATACCTGTGCCCTAATCTGCTCAAAACTTAAAGCATATCCTGGCATTACATTTTAAACGCGCGTAGTGTTTTTTTTTTTCCAAACGGTGTTTGTTTTTAGAGCTCAGAAACCTGTCGCAGAGCTGTAGTCACAGATAAGAGAACTTCTCCGTTAAGGTCCATTTGGGTTATAACCTTTTCTCGCAACGATGATAACTCAAGTTAATCCATTAGTTCATCCATCCCTCAAGCAAGGGTGTTGAATAATAGCATAGAGAGCGAGAGAGAGGCAGTGACCTCGAACCGTGTAAGGAACGTGCCTCACAACTGTTTGTACAAATAAAATTTTGTAAATATTAAACGGTATTTATCCCGTTCAAAGTTGTGTGGTAGTGGTTGTTATGGTGTACAGGTTGCTCTTAGTTTCCCGCTGGCATTACTCATCTCCGCGAAGTTCTCTAACATAGGCTTTTTCACTCTCCATTCCACCACTATTTTTGGCTCAATCCCATCCCACTCCGAATGTTATGTCCATCTCCACAGTCTTTTGCGGAACGTCCGTAACCTGATTTCCTGTTTGTGTGACAACTTCCATTATTTTGTGACTAAGGATGAATTTCAGTTACAAAACCCCCATTTCCCCTCACTTTGCCCGGTCCACAAAACCAGTAAAAATGCCAGACTAGTTTTAAAACGCGGATTAGTTTCAGGATTATTTACACTACCTAACGTCCCCGTGTAACACTTGTATCACTATGAGACATGGCTAGTGAAGTGTGTAAATGAGAAAGCTAACCTCAGTCCCAGTCCCTCTTCTTCCCTCCATCTGGAGCAGAAAGAAGAGGGACCCTGGGAAGGAGGTTGTGAGGATGCTCGAAGGAAAGAGTAGCATTCACTGTGCAAGCTTTGTCAACCCTTGAATTATTTTTAAATAAATGGCTGGAAAGTACAGTTGTCACAGGAGACTGGAAGCCCCTATCATAGTTTAATAGTGGGGAATGGTTATGAAACCCGACAAATTTTTGTTGTAGGTTTTTGTTCGCTTTTTTGGCTATGATTGTGCACAAAACACTAACCAATAGAAACCTTTTGATTATGTAATTTATGCACAATGTATCTGTGCACAGCGAAAGATTGTGCAGGGTTGTGGACCTTCCTACCTAAATCTTGGCATCTTTGTTTGCTCCTTTGGTGTTAGCAGTTAGCAGGGCTTCATAACCATTTCCCTCTATAAACTACATGTATGCTCTTACCATTTCTGATAGGAAAAGTCAGGGAATGTTGAAAATGGATGTGTGTGGGCACCACGACTTGTGTTGTTTTCCTGAATTACTTGACGTTTGAACCCGACATAAGGAAATCCCCCAAACTCAATCACAGGCTCTATCCAGGCAAAAGAGAGAGCGAGAGCCTGATTAAGGTTCTACTTCCGTTAATGAAAGTTGGCATAAATGATTTCTGGTATTCAGTGCATGGAATCAAGTAATATTAGCAAAATTAAGAAACTTTTAATGAATCAATGACAGTTGCATTTTAAATGTAGAAAGCACTGCTTTACAAGTTATTAAACTGACAGAACTTCTGAAAACAGGCATGTCACTCGCCAGGCAGGAGTAGTTGAAACAAATCTTTGACTGTTTACTTAAGAGATCTTCAAACCAGCGATGGAAGACTCCAAGGTCTGCAAGAAACAAAAGAACAAAGAAAATACATCAAAAGGGCTGTTCTGACAAGAGCATGCAAAATTCAGGTATTTAACAGAAACAAAGGTACCAGAGTTAACGTCTCTCTGAGGGTCCCAAATATAACAGGCAGGTAATTATTGGCATGACTAAATTATTGGACTGAAAGATTCCTTTACCAGACTACATTTGTAACACCAAGGTTCTGACAAAGATATTGTAAAGTATCATGTGACTCATCATTGATCAAAGTGCTCATTAACATTAGAGCTGACCGGTTAGCTCAGTTAGTAGAGCGTCGGACTACATGTTCCGTGCGGGAGGTCTTGGGTTTAAGCCCCAGACCGGACCAACACTCAGGGTCTTAAAATAACTGAGGAGTATATGCTGCCTTTGCAATGACATCTGCAAATGGTTAGATATTCTAGTCTTCTCAGATAAGGACGATAAACCAAAGGCCCCATCTCCTGCATCCTCACTGTAATGGCTACCAGGGGACGTAAAAGAACCCACACACTCATCATAAAGAGTAGGGCACATAGTTCCTGGTGTTGTGGTCTGGTCTTTGTCCATAGATCACTTGCTTGTAAAGCGCTCATTTTCTTTATATACCGGTATATAAAGAAAATGCGCTATATAAATTCATTACCATTACCATAGAGCTGCTCAAAAATAACTCCATGGGGAACTCTCTTCAGGTATTTCTTCAAGAATCATCAAAACAACCATGCCTGAGCTAGGAGTAGCAGGTGAGCCTTTAAGAATTGACAGTTATTCAATTTACCTTGATATCCCAAATGACAATACGCCCATCAACACCAGAGGTCACAAACTTCGTGGCACCTGCTTTAGTTCCACTGTAGATTTGCACTTGACTGGAGAAAGAACCGAACAATATCATTTATTATTACTGTTCTTATCAAATGACCATGCAGGAGAAGCAGGGGTTTCATTTAAGGCAGGGCACCAGGTAAATTTAATGGCTGTGAGTATGATTTTGCCTGACTTATTTGACCATCTAGGGAAAGTTTTTCTAATAAAAAAGTTAAGATCAAAACATTTCGCCTGCCTGTGAAAACCAGCTGTCCTCCTGCTAAAAGCATTCATGAAACTGGACAAGAGGATCCAAAAAAAAAAATAACTATTTTTCAGTCTTTACTAGTACAAATACTGACTTCACTACAAGTGGCAAAATTCTCTCCTGCCATAACCCTTATGGTTACGCACTATTCACGAGAATGAGGAGGTCTGGCTACAGCCCTTTCCTAATTCTCCTGGAGTATATACATTGTCAGAGGAGCAAGAGGGAGAGTTTCTCACTTGATTGCATTTTGGTGAGTGGTATTCACTCCAGTGCCAGAACCACTTTCATCTGCACTTTGAGCTTTTTTGTCCAGGGTGCGGAACTTGGCCATGGCACTAACAGCCCCCGAGTCTTCCTTCTTCTTAGCAACATCAAGCTTCTGGCCCAGACTCAAACTATCATTGCCATCATGGCTGAACAATATTGGGACATAGTCATACCCTGCCATAACAAAAGTTTATGTCAATGATAACTTGGCTGTGGAAAAATTCTGTACAGGACTACAGTGAGTTTTAACAAGAACACTTACTTCCAAAAGGTCATGATTCCAAACAACTTCCATGATAGTGTCACAAAAATTGTACTAAAATTTTACTGTTTAATTTCAAGAGGCCAGTTTTTTCAAAAGATATGGTTTTTTTGCGCTAAATTTAGAAAATCTATCCATTAGCACGGATAATACCAATAAAGTTACATGTAGATTCTAGGTTATTATGTTAGATAGCTTTAAGCTTTGTATCTGTAAATCACATCTGCAAAGCTTCTTTCTGGAACTCAACAAGAAGTAAACCATTCAGGATCCACAGCCATTGCAGACTAAACCTGATCACACACAATGATACTCCATCTTTAATAGTAACATCCAAACTTCAGATGAACACTGCATCATCACAACAATATTGCTGTTTCATTTTGAGACCAGAACAAAAGTTTCTCTCTAAAACAACCTCCAATGATTGAAGATGTCTTATTATTCCATAACAAAAGGGTGCAATCATGAATATTTACCAGCAGTGACGATGCTGTTTTCTGTGACCCACACACATGCTGTAAAAGGCAAAAAGTCGCCTTGGATGGTAGCCAGCTTGCAATCATTAGCAGCATTCACAACACTGATGCTGGAGTCATGACCAACCCAGGCAAGCTTGTTTCCTGAAGCAGAGAAACTAACGCCGTGCACCCATCCACCTACAAAAACACACCAAGTTGTCAAGATACGTTAGAAGTGCCAGGCCTGGGTATTTGTTTTTGTATTTGTTTTTTGTATTTGTATTTATTTGTTTACGCAGGTTATTGTACATGGCAACTAATGAAAGCTGGTGTGGACCTGCAGCCAGTTAACAACACACACTAAGCCAAGTAGCCTTTTTACCTCCTCTTTTTTTTCATGTGAGTTGAATCACACCCAAATTTCGCCTGTAGCCTGTAGGCTTCAATTTGGGCAAATAAGATTAATCCAAGGTTCTTTTTTGTTGAGAAATTAGAGAGTTTGTGTGTTAGTGAAAGGCATAGTACTAACAAAAAGCAATGGGTTCAAGTTCAAAAGAAAATTTTCAACAGGAATCATTTGTGGGCTAGTTATCTCTATGCTAGTGATCCATATACCTCGGCCATTAGAGAACTCTTTCAAACAACTTCCAAAGCTGGACTTCTTTCCCCAGATAGTGTCAGTGTTGGTTTTTCCATCCACTTCTTTGATGTAGGCTGAGAAAACCCTGTAATAATTTGAGAAAGGAACATCTCATTGATGCAAGCTCTTGCATACCAACCATCATCACAGCTGTGTACGTGTTTTACAGAAAATCATCAGAGCAAATTGATTCAGAGAAATTCTAACAGTAATCAATTTACTTTATAATACAAATTTCTTTGAATCAATTTATAAACTATGCATACTCCCTCATAATAATGATCACAATTATTCTCCAAACATTACACACTAGATAATAAGAAAATTATGTCTTGCTCTGCTTGATCTATAATATATTACAACATTACTGTAAAGAAAAAATAACTTTAGTTTGACAAGCAAAAATGTTAATTAATCTCTGTGTTTTTAGTTTTTCTATTGACATTGATTTCAGTTCTATGCGTGTATAAAAGCATAACATTAAGCATCTTAATCTTATGGCAGATTAGAACTATTTTTTCTTTCTTTCTCGGTAAAAACTTTTCTATACTTATTTGTGGTGAGCTATGTCAGTTTGTAAACACACCTGGCCTTGAAGTCAGAAGAGCCAGCAGCCAGCAACAAGTTGTTGGGATGCCAATCAAGGCTACAAAAAACAGCAATAATTATACAAATCAATAACATGAAAGTTGTTCCATTATTTTCAGTCTTGACGGAGATGTCAAGCATGTACAAAATTGCATTCTGTGTCAGATACTTCCAAGAATACAATCAGCTCTTCATGTAATCTGGCTGGCGGAGCTCTGTTCTGAATTACAATGTTGATGCACCATGCAAAAATGTCAGCATCTTGTGCTGCACCATCTTTTGGCTGATCAGCCCTATGCTGGAATAGCATTCTCTGCTACAGCCATGGCAAAACAAAGGTGGTATTCTGGGGAGAGGTACCTGCTTCAAGTTGTTTGCAGTAGAACCTTTCCGTTTGTACAGAAAAGAAGAAAAATAATGGCCTGCTTAGCAGAGAACACAATTTAGGAAATAAGCTTACCACAGCACAGTAGAACGAATTGGCTTCTTGATGTGCTTGCTGACCCACCTAAGTACAGTAAAAGAGCACACAATGGAAGTTACAACATAAACAGGAGGTGAAAAAATTAACCTGGAAATTTTTAAGCCAAGATACTTCTATAGTCAGCACAGTTAGAGACAAGAACAATAAGCCTAAATGAGCACATAAAGAAGGTTAAGTCACTTTGTATACATGTATAGCTAAAAACAGCACAAAAAATGTGTCTTGTTGAAGCACCATGAACCTAAATCAAGTAAGGATAAATATATATTATGCTTACGTTTTTTGGGACAACCTTTGTCAAAACAACTGTATCAGACATTGAGCAAGTAAAGACCAAAACACTTTCCATCATATATGACAAAGCATTCAAAATGAAGGAAAGGTTCTCAATGCCTTCTTCATTAATTGCTGTAGTCATAGAGATGGAAAATAATAAGGGTGATACATGCAGTCAACAGGCCTTCTCTACCCTGTTTCAAAGCAGTTCTTCCACAAAGTCTGCATATTGACATCACTTACATGCTGGTTACAGATAGATGTTTAACTGTGTTCAAAGAAGAGAGTTGAAGGTCTGTTACATCTGCACATCTAGAATTATGAAAATAATACTGACCAATCATTCTCCTTTTCAAAGTAGCAAACTGAAATGACGCGTGCACTACTTCCCACTGCAAACTTGTCCTCTGCAGATTAAATCAAAAACCTGTTTTTAGTCTATAGAATACACACATGATATAACTGTCAACTCTCACCTCATAGGCCCAGTTTTGGACTTAGAGTTTGGAAACTTTGATCTCACTACTGGACCAATGTTTAATTTGTTACAGCCTTAACTGACACAATTTGAAAAATGTGTTAACTTGAACCAATCAATGAAAAAAAGGTTGTCTCGGATGATCCTAGTTCTCCCAGGATAAAAATCCCAAGCCTGTGACTTGAAGGAAGAATAGAACTACATGTACCAATTACACATCATGTGTTAAGAAACTACAACAAAAAAACAAACACAAAAGACAAAACTTTGCACATTAAAAAGTCCTCAACACTAAATTGTTTGCTACAGATTCACTTTCAGAGAGAGTATACTAACTCTCTCAGATAAATTCTAAAATGCAAGTTGAAAGCAATGACATTCTTGAAATACATATGCATACAAGAAGAATCCCCTTATAAGTCTCTAGAGTAAAGTAATACTGGTTTAAAGCCCTTAAATTCTTACGCAAACCTCACCTTTTGGAGACCAGCAGACATACGATGCAGCACGATTGATGCGCAAGATAACAAGCATTGGCTTCCACTTGCCATCTTCTAGATTCCAAACATAAGCATTTCTGTCCTGACAATGACAAAACATTAAACAATAACATTAACAAAGCCAGTTTTAAAAAACATTTTCAAAAATATTTTCAACCTCTGACCACATGTACATGTACTGTATATAAAATGCATCACAAGGTGCATGCACTTGCAGTATTGAGAATCTGACTTAAAGTTGTTGTTACTGCCAAGAATGAGTTTCAAATTATTATTTTCAAGACAACAACAAATATTAAAAGAAAACCTCTAAAAAAAATAACCTAGTAAACTATGTGACTTCTCTTTTTTTTTCCTACTGGATGAGGCAAGATAAGATGTTGAGAGAATAATGACTTTAAGCAAATGAGGGGAAAATATTGCACATTATTTTTTTCTTGGCTTGTGAGCGGG
>OMLO01005230.1_pt1 | contig 10880 bp, 9 predicted proteins | sample 1674811 | NCBI WGS metagenome assembly OMLO01 (sample SAMN06265003, study PRJEB25207) | coral metagenome | isolation source: Coral host | place: Mexico:La Bocana,Puerto Morelos, Mexico | collected 2008-11-13
TCAATCAATTGCCGTTCCTCCTGTTCAGCCTCTGCCCATGCTTCATAGAACTCCATAATTGGAGCAAAGTCTTGAGCTGCACGGGCTATCGCTAAATAATCAAACAAACACAAGTCAAGCATAGGAAAGCGGTCGGTCAACACCGCAACCACCTTACCATTGTGTTTACAATAGTCAATAAATTGGACATAAGTAGTCTTTGAAACAATTCAAACATTTGGTTCATGGTTACATAATATACCTTAATACATTATTCTTCGAAGATCAATGTGGTTGACTGACAACATTATTAGGTCATTGTTGGTCACATTTATGAAAACAATCATATATTGATATACCATTGTATACCATTGTATACCATTGTATACCAACTGTATACCAACTGTATACCAACTGTATACCAACTGTATACCAAATGTATACCATATACCAACTGTATACCAACTGTAAACCAACTGTATACCAACTGTATACCATTGTATACCATTGTATACCATTGTATACCATTGTATATTATTGTATATCATACGTTCAATTAAGTATACTAACATATATCGACATGTATCAAACCAAACCAGAGTATGTGTGAACCAAACGGTCATCACCGTGAGTGGAAACTCAAGTAAATAAAACATATTCAACATGTGTGAACCAAACGGTCATCACCGTGAGTGGAAACTCAAGTAAATAAAACATATTCAACGAACCGGTGATCACCGTGCAGGAAAACATTTTTTCCATCTAGCAAAGCAACACTACGATGGTCCGGTTCCAGGCTTCCACCACCGCTTTGTTCATCTAAACTGTCTATTCTAGTTCTTGGATGGCCTTTTCATAGTTTTCTTTTTGTCCACCGATTGCTTCTTCACCTTGGCATCAGGCTTCTTGTCCTTCACCTTGGCCTCGTGCTTCACCATGGCATCGGGATTCTTGTCCTTCACCTTGGACATCTTCTTCTTTGTGCTGCTGGCAGGTTTCTTCCCACCTGATTTCTGATTGGTCGCTGCCTTTTCGACCACTTTTCCATCCACCAACTGTGGAGGGCATGAGAAGTCCTTGTTCTTCAGCCTCTCCATTATCTCCGTAATCCCCTGGTTGTCACCATATCCACCAAAGCATTGTGGCACAGGAGGTTGGTCCCATGAATCGTGCAACTTTCCTCCAACCAAGGACTTGATGTTGCGGGGGGTGACTTCAACGGTCCCCACAATGAGCTTCAGTTGCCCTTGGGGCATGAGGTGATCCACTTTCACCACTGCATCCTCAATGGTCGCACCATCCCTTACCACAGTGCTGGCCAGGATAGTTCCACTCATGCTTGTGAAATCACACCTCCATTCATCTATCTCTTGGGCGTGCACATCCAAGTTGATGATCTGCCTCGGCAGGTTTAGATTCGGCTTTTCACGAACCGCCACCCAGATGCGTGGAAAGGTAGACCTGCAAAAGATCGCCCCCTGCGGCAGCACAGCAAGCAACGTGATCTTGACCGAGATCATAGTGTCTTGCGTCATGAAAAACGTGGTTCCAACAGGAGATCCGTTAACCCACGCATTCTTCACCCTCAGTGTCCCCGTAGGGCCGAGATCATTCCATCCTCCTTCCTGAAGATCGTAGAAGTGGGTAAAGGTGTCAGCCCTGAACTCCTTCCATTGCCATCTGCGCAAGGAAGGTTCCGCCATCATCGCCATGTTTATATTAAGCCTTTAAGCACTTCACTGCTGCGAGGTGAAGTTTCCATTCATGTGTTCAAGTGTTTTCATTTGTTCATTACGGTCATTACCGCAGTGCATGACATGTCAAGATTCTTTTGAATTGTTGCATTGCTCTTTCCGGTTTTTACCGCTTCGCTTTGTTTCAAAAATCATTTGCACGGTTTTAACCGCTGTATACTCGGTTTTAACCGCCATACACGGTTTTAACCGCTTTACTCGGTTTTAACCGCTGTTTCTCGGTTTTGACCGCCGTACTTGGTGTTGATCGTTTCAGTTCCTTTTTTCGAGTTGGCAACACGGCTTGACATATCACGGCTTGGAGGTATAGGATCATCTCCAAAAGCCTTCGAGCAATCTCTATATAAGTGCAGGAGGGATTTAGGTACACCCCGAAAACGCTGCTTCTAATTTGGTGGACCATCACACAACAAGAAAATGAAGGTTGACTATTTTCTTCCTGAGACATCCCATTAAGTTCAAATGAAACGTTTTGATACAACACTGTGATGAGTCCACGGTGGGAAAGGTCCAAAGAAGATGACACTGTATGGCTGCTATGATCACGCAGAACCATGTAAACGACTTCTATGTCGTATATAGTCCATCTCCAAAACAGACACTGATTCTAATTTGAGACCATCGCACATTGAGACAACAATGTTCATCCAGATTTCCTTTTGAGAAATTTCTTCAAAACAATAATACAGAATTTGAAGTTGTTTCTTGCAAAGATAGTGTTTTGCACTAATGCGATGAGTCCTATATAGTGCACTTGGCAGCGGTGATCACCGCAGGGCCAATTAAAATACATCAGCTTCTTAATCCACATCCTTTCCTTCCGCTTGACGCTTCTTCGAATTGCGGACCAACGCAAAAGCAGTCTCCATCTCTTCTTCATCCATGCCCTGCGCAATCTCGTCCAGCTGCTCCACCGCCTTGGTGCTTTTTATGAGCTGGCTCTTCAGCTCTTTCACACTAGGCAGCTCGTGTGAGAAGCTCATCGTCTTGGCCATCTTGTTGCTTTCCGCCAACTTGCCCAAGAACTTGTTGCAATCCCTCTGCACCTGCTTGCTGCCAGCAAATGCTCTTTTCAACTGCTCCGTGCACCTCGACGACTTGTGTGCTTTGTTTGCTTTCTTCAAAGCCTCGGAGATCATCGTGTTGATCTTCTTCACCACCCTGGAAATCTCATTGTTCTTCTTGGCCGTCTCCTTCTTGAGTTCAGGATCGATCTTGGCGGTGGACTTCGACGTTTTGCCTCTCTTGCCCTTTTCCACCACATGAACGATCTTCTCCCTCTCTTCATCGCTATCCAAGACCTGGCAGCAATCCTCAGCCATGGAATCTAAGTCATCATCTGACACTTCTTGTTCTTCTTCTCCTTCTTTTTTCTCTCTCTTGTTGATCTTCACCTTCTTTGTGGCTTCCATGATCTTACTCTTCACAGTCTCCGAGATGTGCTCCATGTCAATGGACAGGACTGGGACCCTGTAGACATCACCAAACCTAAGCTGAAACTAATTGTGCTGCAGTCCGGTCATTACCGCTGATGTGTTTTTCATGCTGATTCATTCTGCGGTCATTACCGTTGTTGAGTCTTTACACATATGCATGTGATTGGTATTTGTTACCACTGTTCGGTCATTACCGCTAAACGTCGTTTTTACCTATATGAGCGGTCATTACTGTTTTTGAGTTTCTACACACATGTAACATCTATACTTGGTAGTTGGTATATGTCTCAGAGTTTTATAATCCTTCAAAATTCTATGAGTCCCATGGAGTTCGGTCATTACCGTCTTGCAGTTTTTACTCTTCATTTAAACATTATGATGTACATAGCTTATTTGTATAAACCAAGCAACATTGCAGAGTCTCTCTTCTCGGCTGTGGCGAGGATCTTTGCTGTGTCGAAGCCTTTCTGTTTCCACACTGAGAGTGGTAGAAACTTCCCTTGGATCCTCGTAGCTGTCAGCATCTTCTCGCTTTCAATCAGCGTTTGCTCCACAACCGTCTTGAGCTTGGAGAAACTAAGCCGTCCTGATGATTCAGCGAGAGATTTTGCCTCTCTGAAGAAGCTCTTCATCTTCTCCTCAGGCACCTCCCCCCATCCCAGCTTGGCCACATCCACATTTTTGTAAAGCAGTGTCACTGTGTTGTGACACTGCCTACAAATCTTGGTGGCGCGGTTTTTTTTGACCACCCGCTGTTTCGGATCACCTGTAAGGGCCATCTTGCAGTGATTGCAAAACTCTTCATGGACCGAGTTCTTGAGCTCGATCATCGTCATGCCCTCCAAGTACCTCTTCGGGGGAGATCTCTGCCGCAAAGGAGTTGGCACCAGTCCTGCTTCAGCTTCTTGTGTGGAGACAAGCTGAGTTTCGGGGAGCTTCTCCTCACTCACTTCAGCGGTCACTAGCTTCTCCTCATTCACTTCAGCGGTCACTTCTTCAGCTTTTTCTTGGTACTCCTCAAGGCCAAGCTGATTGTCGGGCTCAATCATTGTTGGCTCTTCGGTCATCGTTCTTTTTTGTTGCTGCTTCCCTTTTTGAGCCCAGGCTGTCATCCGTCGCTTCACGGTCAATATAGTATACCGTCTTTGTGATATATTGTTTTGAAATCTTTTCCTATAGATTCAATATATTGAGTATATGTATAATTCAATTCTTGCTTGGACACGGTGGTGACCGTTGACCACGGTCATGACCGTTGACCACGGTCATGACCGTTGATAATGTCAGAAGAAGAAACACATTGACATATGAGTTCTCATTGGTGTGATACAATGATGACATGTGCAGCTACTTTTTTGATTTCAATATGCATGTTGCAGGTCATTTCTACGGCAGCAAGTTTTCGTGCTGCAGCTATAGTGTCACGCAGTTAAACTGCATAGGCAGGTCGAATTTCGGTCCCTTCACCCCCTAGGTGGTCTATGATCATGGCCTTCACCTTTTCGAAGTCTTCGGGTTCTAGCTTCCATTCCTTCTCAAGGTCTTCCAGTGGCACCCTGGGCTGTTTCGTGTATTCTGAAGTTTTTGGGCAACTTACTATGACTGGAAGTCCCCACCCACCCCAAAAAAAACAATGCTGATAGGCATGCTAGGCACAATCGAGGGCTCGTGGGCTTGCATAAAGAAGCAACCTCATAGTAGATGTTGCCATCTATCAGTACCCATTTGGTGTGCAGGATAACTTTGCGAGCCTTTCTGCTGGACTCGCTCCTTAATTCACTGATGAAATTCTGATGAATGGGCGTCAGAGAAGTTTAATGTTTCATAGTTGTTGGTCGAGTAAAAAAAGTAAAGCCACCCACAATGTTTACAAATTTCCTGCGAGTATCTCAGGTAGTACCACTGCATTAGGCTCCTTCCTCTTGGTATTCGAAGTCGTTGAAGATACCATGCTTGAACCAATAACAAACTGAGATACATTTTGATTTACATATGTTTTATGTAACTTTACTACACAGCCGGTCAGCACCGCTCGCGGAATTGTCCGCTATATGTGATTTTGACCATGCCACCGATCTTTTTGTAATCATGAGCGCAACGCAAGTATCAGCTGTACAAGTTTGCCGCGGTGAAGACCGCAACAAGATATATTGTGTATAAAACCACAAATGCATAGATTAAACAATTGCAATTGAACTATGACGCTTGGATTGCAGCATTGCCGTAGATCTTCTCCCACTCTATCCCAGCTTTGAATGATGCCTCTCTTGCTCTTTGCTTGGCATCGATCTCACCGGCTTTGAATGCCTTATCATACACCTCATGATAGGCTCTGCTGGTGTAGCACTTTTTGGTCATCGACAACTGTTTCCTCTTACCACTGTTGGAAGGCACCTTCTGCCTTTCTTCAACAGTTTTCTCTGTTTGCTTCTTTTTACTCTTCTCTTTTGTTGTCTTTTGCTCCTTGATCTTCTCCTTGTTGTTCTTTCCTCTGCTCTTCCCTGTTTCAATGCCATTCACCGCGGACTTCTTGCACTCTAAGTTTTCCTTGTTGTCAGTCTTGCCCTTCTTTGAGTCATCTTCCTTCTTTCCGTCATCTTTCTTCTTTCCGTCATCTTTCTTCTTTCCGTCATCTTTCTTCTTTCCGTCATCTTTCTTCTTTCCGTCTTTTTTCTTTCCGTCATCTCTATTCTTTCCGTCATCTCTTTTCTTTCCATCATTCTCTTGGCTCGGAATGGTTTCCTTCTTTTCTTCAGCTTGTTTTTTCAGCGCAGCTCGCAACTTCTCCAACTTCTCCAAAGTGGTAAGTGAACCTGATGCCTGAGATGCAGCTGGCGCAGCTGGAGTAGATTCATGCACAGTGGCATGCTCTTGGCTATCGTCAAAAGCATCTAATGCGGTCTCCACTTGTAGCGGTAGCAAAGTGCTTGCCTGTTCATTCACAGAACCATCACAGATTGCAGGCACACCTTGACAAGCTTCTTTCAGCAGCACGTCAGAGCCAATGGACTTCTGCGCAGCGTGATTGGTCAAGCGAAGCGGCATAGATTTGATCACATCCATGATGCTGTCTGGACATGGCTCAGGCATCCTTGGATGTTGAGAGTTGACGAGAAATTGGTTGGAGAAGAACGATTTTCATGATCGCGCGGTGGTCACCGCATCCTTGACTTTTAATGCAAAAGGGAACTTGAACATCTGGTTTACATATCTACAAATTTGCTATGATCGTGCGGTGGTCACCGCATCCTTGACTTTTAGAGCGAATGTGAAAAGGAACATTATAACGTTTGTTTTAGTATTGATCGTGCGGTGGCCACCGCATCCTTTATAATATCTATTTAGAATAGATTGGTGTGATCGTGCGGTGGTTGATTTATTATATATTTGGTAAGGAAACTGTGCTAGTCAGATCTTGAATTTGCCAAGGGTCTGCCCACAATAAACTTTCCGAATCGCTGCTGGCAAATCCTGAAAGGATCTGGGCAGAAACACAGGCCCTTTGCGGTAGCATTCGCCAGCCTTCAAGATTTTTCTGATCGCAGGTTTCATGTTCATGTGATCATTAGCCTGGGCTCTTTTCGATGGTAGTTGCTCAGACCATTCCTGCCAATTACAAACAACAGTAATGGCACCAAGAGTTGTTTCTGATGGGTTCTTCAAGCCTATACGTTGTAACCACTCGCATGCAATGTGCATGCGTCTCACCAACACTGTTTGAGAATTCATCTCCTTCCACACACTTGCAGGAAACATATATGGCATGTTGGTATAGTCTTGCAGCTCCTTGTTTTTGCGAAAGGCGGTTAAACTTGTCATACGCATCCACTATGCTTTGCAGGAGTTGATCCTTTTGATCCTTATCAAAGTGTTTCATTTCTTCAGCTGCCTTCGAAGTCTCGGCAAAACCTTGATCATCCATGACCTTTTGTTTTATCGAGGTCATAAGTTTCTCAAGTTGCAATTCTTGCACTCTGTGGAAAGAAGGCAGGGATTGAAGATTGGAAAGGAACTCATCCACTCCAACCAATTGTTTCACCAGCGCAGCCATGTTTAATTTGGTGTTGTAAACAAGTATATCTGTAATATGTGCGTGTGTGTGTGTGTGTTGCGTTTCTTTGTTTCACCGTCTTTGTGTTGACTATAGTTTTCTGGATCCTATATAGCACGTGGTGCAAGTTGTTTGTTGCATTCATGTTTATAACATTATATATATTTAGCTTGAACAGCAACGCCGCCGCACGGTCATGCACTGTAACACGGTGATTGAACCGTTGAACGGTGATAACCGTTTGTTTTACGGTTGTATACCGTATCACATGGCAAAAGTTACAAAACCATGTCAAATATGTCAAATTTGCATCACTTTGTAACTTTTTTGTAACTTTTTTCCTTTAAGGTTTTAAAAGTTATAACTATACTAGTTATACATAAAAGTATAACGGCCGCAGAAACTATAGTAGCCGGAGTATCGGCTTTCAAAAATCCTGGCGTTCCTGGAACAGGATAACGAAGATTTTGCAAATAATGTTGCCCGATGGAAATAACTGCATTTTGAAGGTTGGGTTCCAGTTCATCAAAAGTGCAAGATTCTTGTTGATAAACTTTGCTAAAATATTTGCACAGTTTCTCAGCGTCGTTCACTCCATATTGTTCTGCAAGTCCTGGACGACACTTTGGTCCCCATGGAATGTCCCATGTGCCTGCTTCCAAGTCAAAAACTCCTTCAATCACATCAATGCTCACAGGCTCGGAGACCAAGACATACCCATTGACAGTTTCACGGGCTGTTGCAAAAGCTTCCCTCGTTGCTGGATCATGCATGTTAAAAATCAAAATTCTTTCTCCGTATTGTCGGAGCATTTCTGGATCATGATACAAAAATTCAGTAGGCGCAAAATGAATATCGCGTCCAAAAGGAATAACTTGTCTGCGACCTTCCGGGTTCTTGATTTGGTTCCACTTGTAAGCGGTGGTCTTGTGCATCAAAGTATTGTGCCTAAAATCGTAAGGAGGACTCAGCTCCTCTCGCTGTTCTGCCGACAAATGTGAATGTCCAGATTGAATTCGAAAAAAATACATTTGTTGTGGCATAAGATCCGTTCTGTGTCGGATACATTCGTCAACGTCATGTTCTTTCATTTCAGTCGTGATCCACTCATTGCGGTGCGGTTCTCTAACAGGGCTTTGGTTGATGACTGCAAGTTGTATTCTGCCCTTGTCGTTAAACCAAGTCACAGTGACAAATGGTATGAAGTACCGCATGGATTCGAAATTTACCCGTTCGTCCTTACAGATACGTCGGACCTCTCCAGTGTCAAAATTGCCATACACACCAGTGTTTTCATTGTGACGGGTAATATAAGTCAAACAATTGTTTGTATGTTTGCTGAATTCTGGGAAATGGAGCAGTTCATTCAATGTCAAAGATAACGAGGATGGATGCAATAAGGTCTTGCCGTGGCGCAAGAGCCAGGAAAGCCACTTTGAAAATAAGATAAAACATTCCAAACCTTGAAGTTGTTCCTTGATAGGTTCGATGGTGCCTCGGACATAAAGAGCAAGACACAAAATAAAGGCAGTTGCATTAATTGATGTTGCCGAGGGAGGAGCATTATATCTCCTCTCAATGTCATCGTCTCTGCGAAGACGGGGATCATCACGATCTTTTCCTCGGCTCTTGCCTTTGCCCTTATGGCGTTGTTCTTGGTATCCTCCTTTCTGATAACCTTTTCCCATTCCGTAGTATCGGAAGAATAGGGATCAAATAACAAATATCTCCGGAGTATCGGAGTTCAATCAAACAATGTAAAATTCTCCGGTGTGTCGGAGTTCAGTAAAGCAATGTAAATTTCTCCGGCGTGTCGGAGTTCAAGAAAAAGAGGCGTCCGTAGCGGCGGACGAAATGGCGGTCAAAAGGCAATCTGCAGACACAAATTTTCTTGTTTAACGTACTTGTTTCGTTTGTGTTTTACATAGGTACTTCATATCTATATTTTGAATGTACCATTTTGGCTCTAAGGACTTTCACGATTCATTGTCGCATTATTTGTTTAAAAAACCCTCCCACCCACTACCACAGAATTGAGAAACGTAAACATGGCAGGTCCTGGGAAACCATACGTTCACAAATCACGAATGTGATTCTCCGGTTGATATCCTCAAAACGGGGGTAAAAGACACCATCAGGGAGTCAAACAGTTATCCCACAACATCCTTGGTGAACCTGCGTGATATCCAATTCCAGCAAGTGAAAAAAGATGTGAGTGTTCTTTCGTGGTTTGTTCGCTGTCATGTTTTTACTTGTGCTTTTGATGTTCATGTTTAGGGTGTTAGATTTTAGCTTCGTATCTCGGAGGTTTGACAATGAAGATTGAAAGTCCTTATGTAGAACGTTTAACGTACTTGTTTCGTTTGTGTTTTACATAGGTACTTCATATCTATATTATGATGTACCATTTTGGCTCTAAGGACTTTCAAGCTTCATTGTTTTAGTTGCTTCTTGAAAAAACCCACCCTCCCACAACCTAATATTAAAGTTTGGTTGGTCCGGGGAACCCTTCTCCCACTTTCACGAATGTAATTTGTGCTTTGATTTCTCAAAAAGGGGAATCAAATACGGGGGTCAAATACCATCAGGGATTCAAACTATATCCCACAACAACAAGTTGTGATAAATCTGCGTGACAATCAATTCCAGCAAGTGAAAAAGACTGCGTGTGATTTCAATGGTTTCATGTTTGCTGTTGTGTTTGTTTTGCTTTTAAGTTTATAGGTTGTTAGATTTTAACTCTAACTCGGCGGTTTGACAATGAAGATTGAAAGTCCTTTTGTAGAACCTTATTTGCCAACGCAGCGTTCTTTTTACTCACAAAAATTTTCAAAATTGAAATACTTTTGAAAATTTTGGGTGAGTCTTCATGTGCTGTTTGTGTGTGAGGTTGTTGGCTGTACTCACGTTGTTCACTTGATTCAGTATTTGTTCTTCCGATTTTTACACTTCAAGGAGTGGGTGGGCGGGTTTTCCTTTTTTTCGTGGAAGGTTACAAACCAACACCCTCCAACACCCACCCTTGGTTTGTAACTTTTTAAATGCCCGCCCCATAGCCGTTGATGCGGCGGGGAGGACAGGAGCACATTTCCCAACTTGCTGACAAAAGAGTGAACGTCCGCTATAATATAAGTTGCAACTAATTTTTTGAATAAAGATATGTATAAAGATTTTGTGAACTATTTATATTTATATATATATATATACTGGATCTATGTGAGTAAAGCACACACACACACACAAGCACATGTTGCGCGAGCGGAGTTGCAAATAAATTATATATATTGTTTTCTTGCTTTGACCATGATGTTTCTCCAACATTCCTTTTTATATTATTTATATATATGCTTCTAAGTCTACAATTTTACCCTTCTCCGGCCGCGCCGTGCCCCCGCTTGAAGAGGCCTTCCACACATGCAGAGAAGATGATGCGACACCAACCCTCGCCAGGTCTAATCGGGGGGTTTGCGGGCGGTGTCATTGTGTTTTGACGGTGGTGTCATCGTGACGTGCCGGTGAGATAACTGTTGATCTCACAATGTCCAAATGCAACCTTTCAATAAAATAACAATCACAAGAGGTAGGTACACCAAGGAGATAGACAGATAGACAGATAGACAGATAGACAGATAGACAGATAGACAGAAAGATAAAAAGATA
>OMLO01005231.1_pt1 | contig 10880 bp, 14 predicted proteins | sample 1674811 | NCBI WGS metagenome assembly OMLO01 (sample SAMN06265003, study PRJEB25207) | coral metagenome | isolation source: Coral host | place: Mexico:La Bocana,Puerto Morelos, Mexico | collected 2008-11-13
AGTACAGTACCCCTGTAGTACTAGTGCAGTACTAGTAAAGTACTAGTATGGTACTAGTGCAGTGCCATTCGAGTACTAGTACAGGGCTAGTGTAATACTAGCGCAGTACTCCTACCAGTAGTGACTAGTCTTTGTAATAGTAGTTAGTCGCGAGTTTTTTCTGTCCGCACCCGCAGTGATGTTGAGTTTTGAGGATGTGGCATGATTAAAAAGATTCCCTTGACTTCAAAAGTTGTCATGAAGATCAAGCGTGTTTATTTTCCCATACGTGCAGACTGTTGCTGCTTTGGCGGAGTGTCACGTAAAGATTGACTGTCTACAGCACTTCTTGAGGCATCAATTCAAGATCAGTGCCTTGGTTAGCAGATTTAGCCATTTTTTTCGCAATTCATGTGCATGCATTGATGCCTTCGGTGCAGTGGCTGCAAGTTGGTATTGTGAGGAGTTCTGTGGCGATCTGTCTACTAGTAGACTCAGGTTCGTCACAAAGTCAGGAAGGAAAGTCCATTTGGAGATCTTTGCCGCAAAGGAAGACAAAGCTCAGCTGTGGCATGCCATGAGGCTTCATCTCGCACACTATGCAAAGACATGATGCAAATATTCACATAGACCACAGTAGCACCAACAACTTGGAAGGGGCAGCATGTTTGGGTATGATGTTTTGGCATGTTTTGGGGTATTTAAATAGTTCTATGTTTCTGCAGGGGCGTGTACATCAGAAATTCGAGGGGTTCTAAGTCTTTTGCCGAATGGTTGTGTTTCGGAAGTGTCACAGGCTGGAGTGATTGCTTTAGCGATGTTGAGATCAAATATTGACTGTGTTTCTCTCCTTTGACTGTTGACTCGTTGATCCAGATTTGTTAAAGAGGTCCTTGCAAAATTCCATGAAGTGGGATGAAGACCGCTTTGGACTCGAGTACGACTTGGATATCTACAACATTGTCGCCGTGAAGGCCAGGGAGAGAAGACTCAAGAGATTGTTTTTGGGAGCAAAGCAGTGCATCGGATGCATCGCAGGACTTCAACATGGGAGCGATGGAGAACAAGAGCTTGAACGTTTTCAATACTTCCTTGACCTTGGCGCGTGAAGACACTGCAACAGATGACGACTACGAGCGAATTGAGGGTGTTATTGGCCACGAGTACTTCCACAACTGGACCTCACTTGCCATTGTGTTGAAGTTCCAATGCACGTTCTGTAATGATATGTAATGTGTATGCAGTGAGAGGCGGGTCTAATCTTGAGTGAAGTTTTGCGATTACACATGCCTCGATGTCCGAAAAAACTTGGAGCTTTTTTGTTGCAAATGACGTGGAAGGACTGGCAATCGAGTGACTTGCCGCGACTGGTTCCAGCTGACATTGAAGGAGACCTGAGATTCAGCTTTTTGAATTTCATCAGTTCAAGTTTGAAACCTTTTGTGTCATCCTTCTACACCTTTACTACTGCCGAAATTCTTTGCTAGCTCTTGTGTTTGGACAGCATTGCAGGAGGGTCTTACAGTCTACAGAGACCAAGAATTCTCTGCTGACATGGGCTCTCGCGCACGTAAGCGTATTGAAGATGTGCGCATCTTGCGAGCTGCTCAGTTCCCAGAGGACAATGGCCCTATGTCGCATCCCATTCGGCCTGAGAAGTACGCTGCCATTGACAACTTCTACACTGCCACTGTATACAACAAGGGTGCCGAGGTCATTCGCATGTATGAGACCTTGTTGGGCCGGGATGGCTTTCGCAAGGGCATGGACCTGTATTTTGAGCGCCATGATGGGAATGCAGTGACATGCGACGACTTTCGTTCTGCAATGCAGGCTAGGAGTCAGAAAACGCTTCCAAGGTTGATGTACAAGATTAATGCGAGATGGCGCTTTTGAGTGTATTGACCATTGTTTGGCCTGATTCTTCCAGTAAAGCTCACAAATCTCGCAATCCAGAAGGCCTCTTCTCGATCTTCCGTTTGATTTCACTAGACAGCAAGTGAAACTTCCTGCTTCAAATGTGGATGTATAAAACTGATGAGAGATGCCGTTTTTGAGTGTATCTACCATCATATGGCTTTTTATCCACAGTATTATCTATATATACACATATACACAGATATGTATACACATGCAGGACGCAAATGAGCGAGATCTCTCGCAGTTTGAGCGATGGTATTTGCAAGCCGGCACTCCCATTGTCAAAGCTACAGATGCTTGGGATGCAGAGACTGGAACGTATTCCTTGACCCTGGAGCAGACTGTGCCGGATACCCCTGGCCAGACGGACAAGTCGCCAATGCAAATTCCTGTGAGAGTTCCTTGACGAAGCATTGCAGCCATACGCAATATGCATGTGTCATTTCTTGACAGTTTTAGTTTGAGTTGAAATGCGAAATTTGCTTCTGCTTTGTCGCTCGAAGGTTGGCCTGTTGGACAGGACTTCTGGCAAGGAGTTGATGAATGATACCGTCTTGGAGCTTTGCGAGGCACCCGAGAGGGAATGTTCGCAGAAGGTACATCGAGTCGGTCAAATCCGAGCCAACTCCGGCTCAACTCCAACATTTTCCAAAAATGAAAAGCTTGTGACCTTTTTGATTCTGACAGAGGAGTCAAAGACTTTCGAGCTCAAGGTGGAGGGTGCTTCTGCTAAGCCAGTTCCTTCCCTGCTGCGAGGTTTCTCTGCCCCCGTGAAACTTGAGCACCTCGCTTCTTTCACACGTTACAAAATAATACCAACGGATTTGAAGTTAAATGATGTACAATCACTTTCCGCAGACTCACATTTGATAGCTTGAGATCAAGTTGGTGGGATTGGTAATAAGAGCGAGACGATAAGACTGACTTCTTGTCTTCGCAAAGGTATGACTACAGCGATGAGGATCTCTCATTGCTGGCTGGCTTTGACACTGATTCCTTCAATCGATGGGAGTCAATGCAGCGTTTGGGATCAAAGGCGCTTGAACAGATCAACACATTATATTTTAGCGTACGCTTCAAGTGTGTAGATGCCAATCTGGGTGCAAAGTCCTAGGATGCTGTAATTACCTGGGTCGCAAGGCAAGCACCAAGTTGCCGTAATTTCATGACCTGGTGTCATCAGTGCGTGTGGTGAGGCAGTGCTGGATGCCTTCAAAGCAGAGGATGTGGATTCCTTTCAGCCAGATACCACCTTCATGGATGCTATGCGGCGGATCGTGCAGGACCAAGTGACAGATGACCTGTCCTTGATGCTTGGCATGTCTTGGCTTTCCTTCTCGCACAGGGCGAGTTGAGGTACTGGGACCACTGGAAATCTAAATCTTTCTTGACACATCCTTGACAGCCTGCAGTCACTTTGCATGGAAGCCTTGCTATACTGAAGTTTCCAAGGAGGGTCGAAAGGATGTAAATACAAGGAAACATCAAGGAAACTAAGCAAAAACGAGCAGGATCAAGTATATAAGGATGCACTGAAAGCAAGAGACCCTGGGATCGATTGAGACTCAAGGCGGCCTCTAGGAATTGTGTGCTCGCCTACAGGTTGCAGCTTTACAATGATTCGAAAAGCAGATGGGAAACAAATTACATTCATTTGGGCACCGTGGATCATTGCAAAGACTCACAGTATCCTTGCCCATTGGTTCATTTGCGAATATGTGCAAAGCATTATAGATTCCGTCGAGTGGAACACTTTTAGATGTTTTGTGCATCGTTTTATATTTGTCTTGGACCCTTTTTGCTGTAAAGGGTCATGGAAGTGCAATTTGGTGGTCAAGTGAGTGTCAAGAAACCCCTCAGTTTCCTGACGCCTTGCTCAACGCCTGCCCAAACTTTGCGTACTTATGTGACTTTGTCACTATGTATGACATTTTGCGACATCTTGTGTGCCTCAGGATCGCTTATGCTCTCATCCTCCCCACTGAGTCTACCCTGATGCAAGAAGCAAAGCCTCCCATTGATCCTACACGACTACACGAGGCTAGGAATCGTGTCCGGGAGGTCATTGCCAAGGAATTGGAGGCCGACATACAAAAGAGGTACGAGGAGCTTACCCCAAAGGACGACGAGGACTATGTGCCAAACTTAGCACCTCTGCACCTCCGACTGCTTGTCGCTTTCATATGTTTTCATGGGATTCCCGTTGTATGACATTGCATGGCGATTGTGTCGATTCATCTCGATCCAATTTTGGAGCCTGGAGGGTTCTTTTCATGCATTCGCAAAGGTTGAGTAGCAGGAGTAGGGCAGACTAAAGAGCTATAAAGCGCTGCTCTAGGTCGTTGATGGTCCAAGTGCAAGCAAGAGGCGGTTGCGAAATGTGCTGCTAGCTTACCTTTGCACTTCAGGTTGGGTAGGGAGAGAGATTCGTGGCTTCGGACTTGGAATTTGACATCGTATTGACATGATATTGTAGTGAAGGAACTATATTTGGAACTTAGAACATCATCTTACAATATCTTAGAAAAGTCAAGAAATCATGTGGGGATCTTGCACTTGGAACCCCTTTGAATCGAAAACTCCAATGGTAAAGTACATTTTTTTCGCAGCATTAGCATCACATAAGTTCTAAAACGGGTCCGGAAAAACCCGGAGAAGTTCTGACAGGTTCAGGACCAGGTCCTGGATCAGGTTCAGTAGCACGTTTTCAGAAGATTTCAACAGAGGCTTCGAGTGAGGGAAGGTTCTGAGGGAAGCAGGATGTCTGGGGGATGTTCCAGATGAAATTGGGGGGTTGCAAAAAGAAGAACAAGTAAGGAAGCAATTGAGAAAGGAAGGAAGGGAAGCACAAACCCGACAACGACCAACCAAGCCAGCCAGTAAGGCAGTCAGGCGACCAAGCAGCAAACAAGCAAGCAATGAAACCAGTCAGCGAGCAAGTCAGTTTTCAAATTCTGGGTGCCCCTCCACAGTCAGCCCAGAAGCTAAAATTTGCGTTTGGGAATGTTTTGATCGGTTGGAGGAGACGCGAAAGCTGCCGAATTATGTGGCAAGCATTTCAAGATGGTGACCCGGTTTATGAAATTAACTCTCGGTGTGGGAATTTGAATGGACATACAGCAGCCTCTCAGTCCTTTCTAGTACTTTCTGGGTTGCATATTCAATGGGCACTTCACATCCAGACTGTCTTTTGCAGAATCTATGATGAGACGTCGATGAGTTGATGAAGGTTCAAAGTCCACCGCCTTATGCCCTGTTCCATGTATCCGCCGACAGAATTTGAGGCCAAGGGCATGACAGACAAGCTTGCCGCCTTCAGTTGTTTGTGCAGCATGCCAGACACAGATGAGGCAGGCAGTTGTGTGGCATGTTTTCTCATTTTATCGTTTTTTTCCTCGACCTACCTACCTGCTCTAGGCATCCGCCTGCCTAGTTCAGTCGAGTTCAGGGTCCCTCTCCAGGCCAAAGAAGCGGTTCAGCAATTCTTGGCAGACGCTGCAGGAGACGCCAATGTTACCGACAAGATCCCCAGTAGCATATAGCTGGAGACAGGTTGAGTGAGTCTGTCACAAAGTCCTAAGGCTTCAGGCTGTGCTGTCGCGGATTTGTTTGAAAGAATTAGTTTGAGACATTCGCGTGAAAATATCCGTGAGTTGGCAGAATCAATGACTTTTCAGTTTTGGATTCATCCTGAGGTGGTTTGCATCCCAGGCTCGAGCAGATGTGGATGATTTGTTGCCGCGAGTAAAGAAGCTGATGGAGCATCCGGAGTCACCTGGCACAAATTGCGCAATTGATTCGAAGATATTCGAAGCTTAACACGTTCGGAACCTTCAGCCTCCTCTCCTGGAAAGGACTTTTTATTGAACCTTAGCAATCTTCTTGATCTGAATCAGAGTGGACCTTCAGTCCTGGTCTAAGGTTCTCTTTGAAGAATCCAAACCGTTTGCGGTCCGTGGTCAGCGTCTTCATTTCCTCGCCGCAATTCCACCTTCCTGATGGCTCTGGCTATGACTTTGCTCTGGAGATGATCCCCAAGGTTGATGCCCTGAATCCACAGGTGTGGAATGGAACGGGCGCGGTTTGGCTATGACCCAATTCCATAGTCTGGTGACATCAAAGCAAACGATGTCAAGTCTCTATATGCTATCACGTAGCATCTATATACATACATATGATATATGATTTTTTCATACTAAGAACATCTTATATGATATACTGATATATACTTCATGTAACATTATTGAAATGATACATTGCTATGTTGGTTTCACATCAAATCTATGTCAGGTTGATGTTATGTAAATGTACATGCCTAAAAGCCATGTCAATCCATGGCAGACTGACATCAGAACTTCAGGTAAAACTCGTGCAAGGTTGATTTTATATAGATGTAGGTGTAGGTCATCTTGATTGATTGTTTGTAGCATACGCCTGCGGCAACATTGAACATATTCGCAAGGATATCGTATCTGCGTGGAGTAGAGAGCTACCATTTGCAGATTGTTTGACCGCAACACGGGAGCTCTGTAAGATCAAGAATCCTCGTGCAACTGCCAAGGCTTTTTCGTTGTTTCGGTCAGGTTGTAGGTGAATTTGAAAAGACATAGTGCTTTGTCTCCTAAATCCTAAATGGCTCAAAGGCTTGTCAAAATTGTGCCAACGATAACTCTGGGGTTGGGCGCAATGACACAATAGGATCCTTTGTGGACCCAATGATTTTAGCGCTATGGAAGCATATTTGCGCATTTGCTTTGTTTTTATGCTTTGGTTTGGTGTGCGATGGTGTGTTTGGTTCTGCTTTGCCATGCCATTCCTTTGTGAAATCCCGTTTGACAAGTCGTTCCACAGGCACTGCATCGCATCCTTGCCACAAATTCAATCAACAAGAGATATTTTTGAGCTCTGCGTTCATTTGTTTTCATTTTGCTGCCAACGTGTGGAAAGAATGTTCTGTCATTTTCTTTGTCGTCCGTGACATGTTCGGTTTCCTCCAAAACACAAAGAAGGCTTCTACAAGCTTTTCAGCATAGTCCTCAACATGCAATGTGCTGCCTGCCCTTTTTGCAAGGTGGCTGCTCGCATGGCAAATGGCGCCTTCAGGACTCTTTGCTCCCGAGCTAAACACCTTGTTATGCCAAACAGGTACCGATATACATACATTTGGATGAGCTACCTACAATACCACAAAACCCTCGATATTCTTGGACGCCTTTCCACCCCAAAAAATCTTTACAAGTTTTTACGCTTAGCAATTTTCAGCATTTTCTATCCGTTCTACAACAGCACTTTCCCACTAAAACATTGATGCTTCGAACAATTTTTCCAACTATCACCACTCACTGCCGCATGCCCGGTAGACCCCAATCTGAAGCTCTCTTTGGCCCTACCCGAAGCAAAATTTGATCCAAATTTGCGCATATGCTGGGACACAGGAACCCAAGTTGGGCCCCCCTTTGAATAACCTTCAAAAGACCTGCACTCTAGATCCTTCTTAAGTTCGATGCTAATCATTGATTGGTTCCATGATGTTCCATGTTGTTCTCTGGTGTCCGTTTCTTACTCGTACTAACCGGTCCGGGAGGACATGGCGTCTCTTGGACGACAAGCGACAGAAAATGATTCTGGACCGGTTGGCCAAATTGAGCAAGGCCTGCCAGTGACAGTGGACCAAGATAACGCAACACATGTTTTACAGTTTTACAGGTGCACAGGGTACATGTACATTTTACATGATCTTTCAAGGCACTTGTGGTACCATTACAAATAGGATTGTTTCTCATCTTTTGGCTTGGAGTGGGTGCTTCCTGGCAACTGAAGCCAAGATCTCTATCCGTGCGCAGGTATCATGTGAGGTGAATCTGTTCATTTCGCAACATGCTGTGGAAAATTCAACTAGCAAAGCCACTTCTGGGCAAGCATAGTAGTCTCCAAGACCCAGACAAGAACACATCCGCATAATCCACATAGCAAGTGGCAAATAAAAGTTACGCTACAAAATGGAACTTCCGAAAGTTCCGTGAGCAAACAAGCTTGGAGGTTGTGCTTGGACCGGAGCAAAAGAGCAAGAGGTAACATGCAGTATTCACATTCCCAAACCAGTGAGTAAGTGCAAAGATCATTTTTTTCTGATATCAAGCAATCACATCCGTCCCCTGACTTGTGTTCTTGTCGTTCTTCCTTGGCAGAGTTTTGATTTTGAGCAAGATGGGTCGATGCGACAGGCTGGGCTGTCCAAGGATGCGGCAGAGATCGTGTCAAAGATGCAAGTCTGAAGCGCTTAGGCTTAGTGAGGTAGTGCAGAGAACTGAATCGATTCACAAATTATTCCAACAGATGATAGATATATACTACACATATTAAAAAAAGCGAAATAAGTCTATTACTTAGAATCAGAAAAGAAGAATTCTTTGAAAAACATGAAGTGAGATTGTAAAGGGAGGTGGACAAAATCCTCCGTATGCCATTTTGGCCTCAAGCTCACACAGTGAGGAATTCTGTCTTTTTAAGGGGGGTTGATGGCTGACAGTGACTCTGATTTTGCAGCTGACCTGGCAGCTTTCAAACGATCCCTTACTGATCTGCCGTTGAAGTCCTTGATAAAGGTTCAGGAGGCGATCACCCGTGAGTTTCAAGTTAGAGCCGAGGCAGGCCAAATCCAGGAAGCTTCTCCGGCTCCCTGGCGACGATCTTCATCTTCAACTGGAGACAAAGTTCCAGCCGGTAAAGGAAAGCGGTCTAAACCCTATTGAGGCCGCGGTTGGCATTGATGGCTTTGTTTCCACCCTGGGCTTCGTTGCATACCTATACTGATGTAGATGCCGTCCAACGACGCTACAGTGTAGGCAATGATGTTTGGAGCGCTGTGACCAACGTGCTGGGCGATCCCGGCGCTGACCTACGCCTTCTTGCAGCAGTACTTTTGCCACCGCCCCCTGAGCTTTGATCTTTCCGAAGTTTGCGAAGTTCTTCTCTTTCATCTGCAATCCTCTTTCTCTTTGCAGCTCTTCGATCTCTGTTTGCTTGTTTCTTTCGATCTCCGCCTCCTGGATCTTTATCACTCTCATAGGTTCCCACTGGCAAATGATCAAGGATTGCATCCTCTGTCGAAACCTTTGGTGCTCCCCTTTGACCGTTCGCTAACCAAGCTGCTGCCGGGACATGTACCTGCTCCGACCAAAACTCATAGTCAGCTGCCAGCATTGTCAGGAGGGAAGACCAAGGCCTCTCCTCCGTCCAATCGTGAGGTACTTGTCGACCTGTATCTCGGTCACTCAACGTCCTCCGGTGCAATCTCATCCATCTCTCAGACCTGGCTTTATCTTCGGCTGAGCAAATGAGTCCCCACGCCGAAGGCCACTGTCTTACCATCTTTTCTATGGCCGCCTCGTACCTGGATAGAGATGCCAGGTTTAGGATGTCCAACATGATGCATGCGCATTTGAAGACTCTCCACGACGACAACCAGGCTTGGAAATTCGAAGGCCCTGGCTGCTCCTTAACCTGTATCTCCCCGTTCCCCAAAGGCACGTATGTTCTAAACTTGTGACTCTTTTCCGACCTCCTTCCGTATGGCAGAAAGACGGCGAAGTCTACGTATGGGGGTCCACCCCCATCCATGCGTTTTGCCAGTCCAGCTAGTTGGCCAGCACTCGGTTCTTCACTTTCATCTGGCATTGAACCCATGACTCTGATGTACTGGGCATGCCACTTGTTGACTGTCTTGATGTCCGGTGGGAGGAGCTCTGACTCGTCCATCTGGTCGATGAGTGACGACATCTTTAACACCTTCTCTTTTACTGAGCTCCCTCCCCCATGGCCCTTGTCTTCTCCCTTACCATCACTTGCTCGACCTGTGTCTCCCGTGCTTGACTTCCAGGGGTCCGTGTCCTCAAAGTTTATCTCTGCTGTGCCTCCTTGAAATGCCATGACTCGTCTCGCAAGCCGCCACATCAACCCCACTTGGGTGGCATTGATGGCTGATAAGGAATCGCCTGCAGGTAAGCGTGCTTGGTGGATCGCGTGCACTAGAGCTGGTTGAGGAGGTGGAAAGGGAAAGTCTAAGGACCAGACTGGTGAACCACTCTGCTACTCTTGGGCAGGGAAGTTTGGTCCATGCAAGGACATTCCCCCGGGTGGAAAATGTGCCTGCAATATCAAGCGTGCACATAAATGCAGGAAGTGTCTTTCACCTGCTCACCAAGATGCCGACTGCCCTGGAGCCAAGTGATCGAGTTCCACCTCGAGGAAAAGAAGTTTGCAGCTGATCGGAAGAAGCCGTTGTCGAGAGCTCAAAACAAGTGCCGCGGTAACGTAAGTTGATGGGGGGGGGTTGTGATTAATTTTGCTTTCCCCTTTTGTTTGCTTTCGGTGGTTTTCCCCCCTTTGAGTTTCGAACTGTTTGATGTCCTCTTCATGTGAGTGATGTTCGTGGGGGGGTGGAAAGATGACTGTCTGAGCCGACCGAAGATGACCAGCTCAAGCGGTAGTGACCTGGAGGTTGAAGTGAGGTCAGGCCCTGCAAGCCGGATCCCTTCGGGTCATGAAGCGAGGGCTGAACCGGTGTCTGAGCCGGTAGGGTCAGTGGTCAAGGAGTTTGTGGACCTGCAAGGCCGGGAGGTAAAGATCCCGGAGAGAGTCCTGAAAGTCCTTCGTGAGTCAAAGAACTTCCAGGAGTTCAAGGAAAACCGGAAGTTCACGTACCTGCATCTTTTCTCTGGCCATCCAGACGTTTTGAGCGAAGCGATCATTGAGGAGGGCCGAAAGAATAGGATATGGATCGAGTGCAGGGGATTGGACAGGAAAGCAGACAGCGAGATAGACCTCCACGAGACGGACACCATCATGAGGTGGAAGAAAGAGATCGAGGAGGACCTGTGGGATGGCCTGCACATGCGGAAGCTTTAGCGTGGCGAGATGGAAGCCAGGAGGCCCACCTCCCGTGAGATCTCGAGATGAGATATACGGCATAGCAACAAACA
>OMLO01005233.1_pt1 | contig 10877 bp, 5 predicted proteins | sample 1674811 | NCBI WGS metagenome assembly OMLO01 (sample SAMN06265003, study PRJEB25207) | coral metagenome | isolation source: Coral host | place: Mexico:La Bocana,Puerto Morelos, Mexico | collected 2008-11-13
AACGCAGACGCGGTAGAGTGCTACTAAGTAGCGCAATTTTCCAAACAAAAGGTGCTTATTATCAACGACTTGCTGTGTCCGCGTCTGTCGGCTCATAAAACGCCAGTGAAAACGTCAACGCCCCATGAAAATACAACCTGTTGTGTATTTTTCAAAAAAGTGAAGGTACTAAAAATGGTTATCGCCAATATCACTTTTGCAATTACTCCCGAGAAGGCTGAAATACGTCGAGAAAGGTACGTACAAATTACAAACTTAAGTAAATAACTCAGAAAAAATAAAATAAAGATATGGGAAACTCCAAAAGAATCAGAACAATTATAACTTTAAAGAAACAATTATAAGCGTATTCTGTATTAGTCTGAGCAAAACTACAGGAAAGCCGAGCAGGAACTTCAGACTTCAGAATCAAGAGTCCGAGGTTTGTAGTCCCTACCGGATTTCGTAGCCGAGTCAGAGAAATATAAATCTAAATAAAGATAAATATATTTGCACATCGTGGGAGCATTTCAGGCTTTGAATTCAAGTTATTGCATAGTAAATTCAACTGTGTAACGTTGGTTTTTCTATCATTTGATTTAGACTTACTGTGCGTAAATTTTTATTACTGTTTAGCTCGCAGGCTTACCTTCAAAATTCGTTTCTTCTTTTGCTTCGTCGTCACTAGAATCGCCGAATTTGTTTAAGACTTTTAAAACTATGACAACTACAGCTACGCAAACAACTACAACAACAATTAACCCAACCACCTTTTTTATAAACTCCTTATTTGAGGCGTTTCTAGCCGCCGCACCCACAGAAGCGATCATGTTTAAGTGAATAGCAGCAGGGACGTCTACGTCATAATTTAAAGACGTCGTGTCTGTGTCATAATTGAAAGACGGGTGACATTCATAATGGACAATTCACTCTATGAGATGCACCTGCAGGGAATCATGGCAGTTGTAGGCGCGTCTCAGAGAGGGAATATGTCCATTAGATAGCATTTGCTTGCGTAAATGACGAATTTTTCATGCGCCCGCTGAACAACTGTAGCAGTATAAAGTCTTCCTGTACGTAAACTTTTTTCGCATTCTGGCATGGTCGCGCGCAAATTGGAGCGAGATGCAAAAATATCGACGAAGCAGCAATTTGCGGCGGGTAAAATGCGAGAGATCTTCGAAGGGAAACACTTGCTATGCAGGCGTCGTCTGTGGCTGAAACCGGGATAAGCTCCGTACTGATGGGGCCACTTGGCTCATATGCAGACTTTACTTTGCCTAGCGCATTGGTTTGAGTGGCTAGTGCATGTTGCAAGAGTCACACCAAGGAGCGCGCAATATTATAGGAAGGATAGGGAAATGATGATAATAATTCATACACAAGAACTACTGCAAAAAAAGAAAAAACTAGGGATTGAAGTTCTCGACAATCTACGACCTACTTACCCAAATCTAACCAAAGATTAACACAACAAACTCAGTGTGCAAGCTTCGCTCTTTATTTACGAAGCGTTTGTCTCTTGAGATAATGCAGTAACACTGTCTACGAAAGTTCATAAAAAAATCAACAGAGCAGTTAAGTCCACCGCCTTTTAGACTTCAAGGGTACAGCATACAGATTTATGATCTTTCTCTTAGCACAAACGTATCACATTTGACGGAAAGTAATACCACATCTTAACGTAAAAATTCGCCTCCGAGTTAAATAACTACAGTACAATAAATTATGATAATTACAGCTACGACGGGATCTGTGTTAAAATGGGTTTTCCTGCCCCGATAGAGCTATAACCCCAGGTTATACTATGCAATATATTTACAGTTAAACTTCTCAAAGTACAAATGATATTGAGAACTCTTTTTGCTTGGAAGATAGCACAGACTATTAGCCATTCGCGTTCAACAACACACATCGTACTTTGAAGCACAGCTCCAGCATTCTTGATACGCGACGGAAATGAAGATGAGCTGAGACGCTGTGCATTCACATGACCATCCTCAGGGGATCCCCAGAGCCGGGTGCGTGAGGATTTGCGATATTTAGTAATTTCTTTTCTTTCATGAAATATAGGATCACAGTTTCCAGTATTTTGCTACAATGTATGAGCCAAAGAAAACAGAAAATATTTAAGGGCAGTGTTTCAGTTTTGCATCAGCTGTGTAAAGCTCAGCTTTGTAGTGAGTTGGTTCTTTATAAACGAGAAATTTACGACATAAATTAAAAATAACCTCACTCAAAAAGAAAAAGCGCCCAGGCAGCGTCACACTAGTTTCTTTTCTCACAACTATATCACGAAGTGTCCGCAAGACGTTACAGTCGAAGACTTCAGTACATGAAGTAGTCTAAGAAACCCATCAAGGCGTTGACAACTGCGGGCTCAGATAATCTCTTCATACCCAAGGAGGTACCTGTTTTACAATTGACTTTTGGTTCGCAGCTGAGCTATCTAATTCGAAAACAATAAAGGGGCTACGAAAATCTGTAAGGCCTGTGATGAAGCTAGAAGACTAAAAATAGGTAATGTAGGTAATATACAACTCTCTTTGTACGATAAAATAAAATAATACGTTCTCGATAATAGAACAGACAAAATATTGCTCATGGCCACCAAACTGAAGAAGGCAAATTGGTGTAACGTTTGTGAAAGAGGCAGTTCACGGGCAGCACAACTCGAGAAATGTAGCCTTGATAAATTTGTCAAATTCCTCGTTCGTTATAGGTCTTAATACGGACTTTCCTTCGCCTTGTTCTTTTGTGATTTATTCGTACTACCTCTATTTCTATTGAGTGTATTTACGACTATCGCGAACAATTTCTCGAGTTAAAGTTCTCTTTGCTATCAACGTAATTTTGTATGGTACAACAAGAAATTAAACAAAAATCGATAACTTTATATCCGTGACATTACTGTCAAGGCTGGTTTTCACTAGCGCATAAGCACAAACTCTTAGACCCAGTAAGAAGTTTATAGAGTGGTTTCACTCGAGTGTCGAAAAAATACTGTTTTGCTTTACTACGCTACACGACTGGCTTAAAATATTCGCGTCACTTTTTCACCCAACAAAACCGATAGTGACTCGCTCGCATACGTTTTCCCGCGCTTTTCGGAAGCTACATAAATTTACTTCGAGTTGATTGGTTCACTATATTGCCTGTGTCCTTTGTGATTGGCCAGAGTGGTTACTTTGGTTTTAGTTTCACGACACTGAAATGAAAACCGCTCTAATTCGTGACAAAAGGCCCTACTTAAACAGCACCCGCACTGTGTCGTGCTATTATGCTTCTGGGTAAGTGAAAACCGGCCCTGTCCGTATCCGCGGCAATCTGACCATTTACTTTACTATCAAGAGCGCTCAATGTTCATAGGAGTTTCTGTCTAAATAAAATAAGTGTAATTTCATTTGTAAGGGTTATTTATATCATGTCTCCTTTGTATCTTTTGGTGTCGTATCCTCAGCTGCGTCTTTCTCTTTTTCCGAATCTTTCTCTTTTTTCACTTTTTCTTCCTTTTTCTCTTTTTCTTTCTTGGCTCTTTTGGATGACTCCGCAGAGCGACTAGTGAAAGAACAATGGGGGAATTTTTGAGGATGCTGTTATTAATGTTGGCTTAACTCAAAATCTGGCGTGACTACACTTTGAATTCCACTAGTGAAAAGGTCTCGCAATGTGCAACGACAAAAGCTAGTAGCAAAGCACTGTCAAATACACCTACATGTAGGTCAGTTCTTAGAGTAAGTCCCTTTGTCCCTCCGCCGTCTTTCTGTCTGTCTGTCTGCTTCACCGTGCAGTAAATATCTGTTTGTCTGTCTGTCCTTCGGTGTTTTACAAGTGACATTGCAAAATGTATTTTTGTGTGTGTGTGTGTGAACGATTTTCTCACCTATCCGCAGCCGCTCGTTTAGCTGTTGTCTTCACAGCAAGCTGTCCATCTTTCAAGTCTCGCACATCTGGTTTAAAAAAAATATCCACATATTTAAAGATTTCATTTTATTTCTACCACAATTAAGGTTAAAACAGAACTTTTATACAAGCAAGGAAACTGATATATCTTACCTTGAAGCCATCTGACTTGTGTCGCTGGACCATAACTGAAATGAACGAAATATCGAAGCAAACGTTACAAATAAAGCAATTTTTAACTTGCACTTACAGTTGTTCGAACAGAATCCCTGTACGAGTCACGCTAAGAATATAGATGATGCTTTAAGGTTACCGTATACCTTCAGGGGTGTCTCGCGTCCAAGTGATGTAGCCTGATGTAGCAAGGCCGGTTTAAGTGGATACCTGAATCCCTATATTTAATCAAAGCTTACAGAGCTGGCTATCAAACTATACCTATAATGAACGAAACGAATTGTCAAGCTTTTTATGAGCTCTAAATGCGAGCGTCCGAATCACCGTTGGAAAGCTACAAGTCAGAGCAAATTTTGTTTTTCGCTTATTAAATTGGTCCTTCGGTTTCCGGACCCAAAGCGCCAAAAAAGGTGTATGCGAAAAGGTACAGAACAATTTCGAAATAAGATTTAAAAATATATGGAGTGATCGTGGAAAATTCGCTCTAGAGCAAAAAAAAATGGAATGGAATGGAATGGAATGTCAAACTAGCTGCTGTCCAAATTTTCGGGCGAACGAAAAAATCCCATTGACTACTAAAGAGGGGACCCAAAAGAATATTCGGATTATCACATGTAAAGTCAAGTACCCAGCGCTTGAGCTTAATGTATGAAAAAGTGACTTTTTCTAGTGGCAAAAGGCAAACATTAGTCGCCTGTGGCACCCTGGTGGCCTCTCGACGTTTTACGTTTGCTACGAGCACGTTTCGACCGTTGCCGTCAATAGTATGTAACCCTAACCCGTGATCAAGATGAAATTTCTCGTAACAGTAGGGTTTTAAGCAGTGGGGATATTGTCTTGATGCAACATCAAATTCTCAGAGCTTACAATACAAAAACGTATAAGGAGCCAGTAAGGAGAGTTTGCATACTCACCCTTTATCATTCTTGGCAGCGATTCTAAAGATAATGGCAGGTTTGGTTGAGAAGTCGATGTGAGCGCTCTGAAGCGTGGCCGTGCTGACGGTGCAGGTGGGCTGGGCGCCACAGTAAACACGTACAAAAGCGAGCTGGACTGGGGTGGAACTTGTAGTCGAGGTTAAGCCGGCAACAGGCTTCTCATCTGATTGGCTGGACGACTGACTGCGTATAGCCAGGTACACGGAGTATTCGCTGACGTTACCTGCCGTGTTTGAAGGTGCTTCCCACGAAAGATGAGCTCCCTCTGCATTCTGACAAGATCAGACAAGAAAAACAAGGACTATCAGTAAGGATACGTTCATTATTGGTAAAGCGATTATTAAGAAGAATTTAAGTTCAATCAATGTACAAACCTTGCTTATTTTTATCGCGGATGGCGCCCCAGGGAAACCTATCGATGAGACAGAATACAGTAATAATATTAGTAATGAAGGAAAGCGCGGGAAAAGTGGTAGCCGTCGAACTGTGGGTCTCCATTTGATTGACTGGATAAGACAGATTCTTCCATGTGATTGGTTAAGAACTCAGTACGCTTAAACAAACATGCTGTTTTGTTCGATATCCAATCAAAAACTGCTTAAACACATTTATAATCAGCTTACCCGGCAAACAAGTCTTGAAAGCGGACACATCACTGAATAGTCCTCTACCACAAGCATTGATGGCCGCCACGCGGAACTTGTAAGCCGTTCCTGGTAGAAGTTCCTGTTTCTTCAAACTCTGTTCTGAGCCACTTTCAACATCGAGATTTGCCTAAGCAGTTAACAATGGTTAATAAACAACTTTTGTGTAGCAAGCACTACTCACTCTACTTTTTCTGCCCGGTGACAAGTCAGATAAGTATTTAAAAATTTCCACGTCATACAAAATGAAGGTATCAGAAGTCAAAGACAGTTTTCTGTTCTGATACCCTCCATTTTGTATATTAAAAGAGGCTTTCGTAAACGGATCTCGATCCCTCGTGACTCTCTGTGTTAATCATGTGATACAATCATGTGTTAATCATGTGACACACTGTTCCTCAATTGTGTACTACCTTATCAACGTGCAACGTGTGTTGTTGTCTCGGTCAACTGGCTCGTTTCCAGTGGCAACCTGTCGGTCCTTGACGTCAACGGCAGCGAAGCGCGCGAAATTGCAGGTGACGATATTGTCACCATTGGAAACGAGGAAAGTTGCCCGTGGCAACACCGCAAGCCCCAAAACTTCGTCACAAGAGCTCCGTCGCGCTTTCCTCAACTGATAAACGTAGTACGATTATTGCCGAAAAGAACAACCTCACAATACATGCAACTTGATCAAGCCTCTTAAACATTTAAGATCACCAGAAAGAGAAGGCTGCGTGACCGAGTGTTTTGGATTTGAAATTTGACGGTCCCTGGTTCAAATCTTCCACCCTGCCGATATCTGGATTTGTTCTCGGTAGTCCCGAGTTCAACTGACTCCTCAACCGCGTTGTGTAAATAGCCAAGTGGTCACTCTCCTACAGGTTGAGATTCTAAATAGTTTACGTTGAATTTGCAATATTTGTTTATTTATTTATTTATTTATTCTGTGTCTCCAACTGGTACAACAGTGGTAAATACATCTGACACGTTCAAAACGTTATTTTTTTTTACTTATTTATTAATCATAACGTAAAATCTTGTATTACCTCATTAGTGTTGTTGTCACTGGATAGATAGTAATGTGTAACCATCATGGAGATGCCTTTGACGATTCCCACATCATACCACTGATTGGAAGGCTGAACTTTTCTTGTATAGGTAGGTTTGGCTGGCTTGGTTACCTTAAAACATAAGACCCACACATTCATTCCAAAATCATTTTACTATGATATGCTGTTAAACAACTGGAACTCTGGTCACTAAGTTACCTTTGATATCGAGGTAGGTGTTGCTGAGCGATTAGCTGTGACACCAACTCCACCATTAACAGTGCGCGCTACAGAAGAAGTGACTGGCGATAGCTTGGTGTTGGCGGTCAGAGGCAAAGCAGTTGTCACCTTGGCAGGAGAGGCTACTGCCACTGTCGCAGCAGGCCTCGTTGCAGTTATCAGCGGAGATACGACAGCCACAGGGGTACTGGTGGACACCGATGTACACACCAATGGGGTTGTTACAGCCGAGACAACAGGTGTGGCAGTCACTGCTGTCCCTTTGACGACACCTGCAGTCGTAACCTTCGGTACCACCGCTCTTGACAGTTCTGTCGATGTCGAAGGCGCTGTTGACTCGGCAGACGTTACTCTGGCCACACTGACTACAGATTGTGCTGGAGTTGAAGTGGACAGTATTGCTGTTACAGCAGTAGGTTTGGGTTTAGTTAAGGTAGTACTATCTACTGCTGTTGTCTTAACAGCTTGCATGCTTGATGTAGCTACAGTGGAGGGTACACTTGGCGTCGCAGCACTCCTGGATGTTATCGTTTGTGACACCTGAGATTTAATTGGTGAAGGAGTGGGAGCTGTAATAGGTGTTGATGATACTGCTGTAGAAGCTACTGTTCTCAAGGCAGCAGCTGAAGTCTGTGCCACCATTGTTTTAGCGTCCGGTTTGGCTGCTGGGGTGTTCTGATTGCTGGGTGGAGCTGCAGCACTTTGTGTGGAGACAACCGTTGCTACGATTTTCTTCTCAGGTCTCTGTGAAACCTGGGTAGGTGAAGGTCCAGAGGTAGAAGACACCAAAGGTGAAGAAGGCATCTTGCTAACAGTGGTACTTTGCCCAGAAACAGCTGCTGCTGCTGGTATACCAGAAGTCGTAGTCATCACTGGTTTGGAAGTTGACAACACTGCGGTTGTGGTTGCTGCAGGCCTGCTAATACCAGGGGTGCCTTGGGTAGTCACTGCTGTGATCTTCTGCGAGGGTGAAGGTGAAGAGGACGATACAATCTGTGCCGTGTTGGCTGCCTTCACAGGTGAAGCCCCAGCTATTTGTACAACTGTTGGTGTTCCTAACGTGGCTCCCTGTTGCACCTGGAGTCCTGTGGCCACCTGCTGAGTTTTTACGTTTTGCAAGGTAAGCTGCACAGGGATACCACCTGGACCTACAGCTGTCAGCTGGCCTTGAGGACCGACTTTCAGCTGTGTTCCTGGGGGTAGGTTAGCAGGAACAGTCACAGGAAGCTGCTGTCTGATCACTGCAGCCTGCCCAGTATTTCCTGCCATGGCGGTGAGCGTCAATCCAGTGGTACCAGGCATTTGTATAGAGGTTGTAACAGGAATCTTGAGCACCGCTGTGCCCTGAACACCTGTCCCTCCACTTTGCACAGGCAATCGTAGCACTGTTCCAGTTGCCCCTGCCCCAGTTGTGACTGTACCACCAATTGGTGCGGCCATTCGGACAATAGTTGCACCCTGTAGTTGAGTGGCTCCCACCTGACTGGTGACTAGAGTGACTGGCGCAGTTCCCTGAATTCCAGCTCCCTGAAGACGCATGACAGGAATGCCCTGAGCGTTGGTGATCATGGTAGCTTGGACTCCAGGAGGAAGTTGCACTGGTGCTCGTAATAATGCCAATCCCTGATTGGTTATTGTTGTTGCTGACGCTGCTTGACCTTGATTGACAGCCTGGCCTTGGACTGGTGTTTTAGCACCTGACACTGCTGTGGTAGCTGTTGCCATAGACTGAGCTGTCGAAGAACCTGTTGACATAATTATAGGGGCCTTAACCACTCCAGGCACGTGACTAGCAGCTGGATTCTGTTTCTGTACAACAGTTACAGGTTTCACAGGCGTGGTAACTGCTGGTACTTGTGGCTTTGGGGTCTGTGATGGTGATTGCATTACAACTTTTGGCATTCCTACTTGACTAGCTGGTGTTGGTGTAACAGAAGGAGAGGATGTCATCTTTCCATTTGGTGGAGATGCCTTCACAGGTACCTTTGGAGGAGTGGTTCCTGACACAGGGGTTTTCATAATTCCAGTACTTGGAGATCCACTTGGTGTTTTGACTGGTGTTACTGGTGGTGTGGGAGGAAGCTCGTACTTTTGTAATTGCAGCAGGTAGGCATCAGCTGACAAGAAACATATTATTTTACAATATATTTACAAGATCACTATCACAAGTTATGGGAAATGGTCGCTCTCACAAAACCTTAGCAAGCAAGCACTTGCTATTCCATTTTCTGTCATGAACAGTCATTTGTGATTTCTCAGAGTGATGTTCTTGGGATACCAGATGTTTTAAATGATCAACGCCACTCCACAATGGAATAATTAACACTGAGGAAAATGCATTACTGTAGCGCAGTTCATAATAGTCCATATCTGTATTCCTTATATTGGACTGGAACTGGCTTGCACAAATGCAAGTGGAGTTAATGTCTTTTAATGATACTCCCACACATGAGCCTCCATGCAAGCTGTGGGTCCAGTCCAATACTGTAATACGAATATGGTCTATTAAACCAAAGTAAAGTGCTTACCAGTTGGTACAGATCCCCAGCACACTTCCAGAGTAGTGGTACTTGCTCTGACCAGCTGAACTCTACTAGGAGCAGGAGGTTTTTCTGCAATTTAAAAGAAAGGGAGCAGTGATTGAAAATGTTTACAGCAAGAGAGGATCTTTAAAGTGAAATGATTCAACTTGCTACAAGGTTTATATTACAAATTCTGGATAGTGACATGATAAACTTATTCATAAAAACATCACACCCACGTACCTGTTTCAAGGTACCACAGGTCTTTGCAGCACACCTTTAAAAATTGAGAGAGAGTACAAAATTCCTCAATTTAAAAGCGTACTACTGTCTCCCTTGAATGAAGCCTAGTCAAAGTACTCTAAATGCAGTGTAACAACAAAATTATGAACAGTGAACCCAAGAGGAATTAAATAGAGAAATCCTCAAAGGGCATAGGGACTTTAATTATAGAACTTTTGTTTCACAGTGAAACAAAACCAAAATTTTACAAGTCACATGATAATGATCCCACCCTGTTAATGCACTCCTTTCCATGACAACTGAGCTTGTTAGGGTTGAGGAGTAAAAGTTAATGTTCTTTGATGCTGGTGAGGGCACAATGTCCTCATGGATAGCATGCTGGACTGCATTCTGGACTGCATTCTGGACTGCATTCTGGACTGCATTCTGGACTGAATGCTGGACTACATTCTGGACTGCCAATCCAGAATGTTGATTTTCACTGGGCTTTAAAAAAACTTGTGCTTCTTCAGGGGTTTCATGGAGGACAACTGGTTATCACAGGACACAAAAAAATTTTTTGAACTGAATTTTTTATAAGACAAACTTTCCTCTAGATGAGCAACCCAGGCGGGCAACATTATCCTCACAGTCACTCAATTTGACTAGCGTCCAGCTATTGATGAAACCTTGTTGTTATGTATCATTTTGCAAACCTGATTATTCCAGGCTTTTCTGTAGCCATCTCTGCCACTCCACATGTACAACCTAGTATTGATCTGTAAAAATCAAACAAGATGTAAACCTGATTAAGAGAACTTTACTTGAGTTATGTCGTGCATGTAAATGCATCTCTTCATTACAGAAAAAAACCTTGCTTGTGTCATACCAACAGGTTGAGCAACATTACCCTGTCTTCTAAGGTAAATTGTAACACCTGTAAAAATGTTTAATCTGCAAATTTTACATGACAAGTATTCTGTGACACTTTCTCGAACATATTAATTCATTGGAAACTCCTAACATCATTGGAAACTCCTGACAGAGAAATAAAACACAAATTTAAGACTCACAGCTACACTACAGTGCCCTGCTCGTGCTCTTGGAATGGAGTCATCATACTGATCCATTACCACATTCTCCCAAGCCATGGTTTCTGTAAACAGATCAACAACACAAGTTATGGCATCTTTATCAGTCCTTCTAAGGGAGAAGTTAATA
>OMLO01005234.1_pt1 | contig 10875 bp, 9 predicted proteins | sample 1674811 | NCBI WGS metagenome assembly OMLO01 (sample SAMN06265003, study PRJEB25207) | coral metagenome | isolation source: Coral host | place: Mexico:La Bocana,Puerto Morelos, Mexico | collected 2008-11-13
TTGTAGATGCCGGGACTTTAGAATCTATTGCAGCAAGTTATGTTGGAAGTGCCTGTTGGCTTCCTTTCAACAATGACTTGGACAGTGGCTGTTTGCTTTGACTGTTTATAGACATGAAGCTTCAATCCTAGGTTCTTAACTATGTCATCGGGTTCTTCCAGAACTCTGTAGCAAAGTATCTCGGTTTTGGAGGTGTACAAAAATTTGCGCAGAGACACTTAAAAAGCCACGCTTTTGAGGCCTGTTGTTGAGAGCTCGCAGCAGGTTCGTGTTGCAGTCACGAACCTCTCCAAGTCTATCGTTTTTGTTATCTCAACCTTTGACAGGACTGATGTTTTAGGCACGTGTATTGCATACCCTCGGATAGGTGTTCCTGGTGCTGATTGTTTCCTTGGCATGAAGCTTAGTCTGCAAGCTTTGTGGCTTAACAGCTAACAGCCCTGAAATGCATTGAATCATATCAGGCTTACACTAGTACCTCCCTTGTCGAGGCAATGGGCGTCGTCTTTGGCTTCACTTTTGGTTTACTGGATGTTGAAGACGAGGAGGTCCGACCTGATTTTCAAGCCTTGAAGCGACAGGAGTAAATAAAACATTTTTCTCATCACATGCATTTGTAAAACAAGTGAGCTTCTACAGATTTTACAGGTATACCATATGCGTGTGGCGCTTATGAGAGAAGCCCTTGCCCCAGATTTACCCATCGACGCACATCTTTAGTGCTCTGGGTCCTTGCTTGTACTGACTTGGCACATGCACAGTTTCATTGAAGTTGTCGCTCCGAGTTAGGAACACTACTGCTACCCGATGGGCATTCTGTAGGAGCCTTAGAAGGCTTGTGCAAGAGTTTTGGACTTTGTGTCATTTCTTCGAAGGCTGGGTGCAGTATCTGGCTTCGGAAATGAGTACTATCGTCAGAAGGACTAGCAAAGCTTGATCATACTTGACTCGACATTTTCGGATTCACGCAGTCGCAGCCTGAACATGTGGACTGGGAGGATGACTATGCAGGATATCAGGCTCAGTGTTGGAGCTGCGCAGCAACAGATCAACCAAAGTGCATCATGCTGTCATGTGGTTTCTTGTCCTTTGAGCAGTGTCCTTTGAGGTCGTTCGGTCATGTATGGTTGCTTCATTCTTTACTGCCACTCCGCAGGGGCTTGCCCAAACCGAATTTGACGAAGACATTTAACGCATCATTGTCAAGGCGAAGATCAGATTCTTTATTGTCATTTTGAGAGTTCTCTGACTGTTACATGCCTGAGAACGAAATTCTGTGCGGAGGAGTTTCAGGCCCTTGACAGTTCGTTGTCATTGGTCAACATTGGTGGCAACACTCCATTGCAGCACAAGCCATTTCCGAAGCTGTGGAAAAAGTCAAACCTGTGGCACTCCATTCGGCACTTCCCCAGCGTCTTTGCCGTCATGATCATGCTCTAAACTTTAAACGTTATATAACGTTTGTCCAAAAGTGAGGCAGGTGAGGATGCGCTTTTGCAAGAGACATGGTTGAGAAATATGCCCAATATTCCTGATACAATGGAGAAAACCCGCTGTAAACACCAAGGATGAACGTCTTATTCTCGCATCTCAATGTTGCATGTTGAGCGAAGATTCGGCTCAGCATTCGCTTTGCAGCCTTTCCGCCTTAGCTTTCCTAGCCTTTCTTGAGCAGCTGCCTTCATGGCAGAGGTTCCTGAGAATGCACTTTTGCTTTCTTGTTTTGATTTGAGTGATTGAGGCGGTACTGAGACTGGACATGCGGCAATGCGGTCATAATGCATCTTCAAGTTTGAATCCAGGTTGAAGAGTATGAGAAAGGTTATGGATCGGGCCCGTTTGGAACACGAGAAGTGAACTTGTGCTGCTTGCCTTTGCAAAAGGTTGGAGTGTTTGATGTTGAGAGTTCCTACGTGTGTAGAAGCATGGTATGATTTGGGCATAGGGAATGTGAGAAGTGCTTTGCCCAGGCTCTATTCGATTCAACCCGTTGGTGTCCATCCTGGCAGCAATTTGGTTGTGGGGATTTGTGATATATGCAGTCACAGATGAAGACTCCAGTGTAGTCTTTGGCGAGTGGAAAACGTATGTGACCGACAAGTTCACGTGGCTCTACATCATCTCTCAGGACGAAGTCATTGAAAACGTTATCTTCGTGTTTTCATCTTCCATGATTTGCGACATTTTGTGACTATCTTGAACGGTCTCTGAAGTTTCTGATGTTTGTAGCTTTGCCTGGTGAAACACGACTCACGAATTCTTGAACCACATTTACTGTTTGTACAGTACAGTCTGAAAAACTAAGCATCTAAACATCAAAATGAGTTGTTCAGCCACAGAGAATGTACTGTATTATATATATATATAATATTTCCTTCCTTCAGCTCTTACTGGTTTTGTACTGCATCTTGTGCACGGCAAGTTGACTGATTCATTTTTGCTCGAAGGACTACTGGCTGGTCTACTTGTTTCCTCTTGTCTATTACTATGGGGACATGAAGCTGGGCAAGGACTGATCAGGAGATAAACTCATCTGAAATTGGTGAAGCATTGCAGTCTCAGTGACGTTTTTGCAGGATGATGAGGAACCTGAGTACGGCGACCTGACATACTTGGCAATGGTTTGGTGTGCAGGAGTGGCCATTGGCCTAATTTTTTACGGAGCCTCTGAGCCTTTGTTCCATGCGACTGATGGGACTAATCGTTGCTGGGCTGACTCACACTTGACAGATGTGTATGGAGTTATTCCAAAGCTAATCCATGATAATCCATGAATACATGCGGAATCGTGCATGTGCTACGCCTGCATATACACTGTATAATACTGTATACATTCCCTTCAAAGCATGTCGGATTCTGAAGATAGCCATGTTACAGCCTTTGTGACTGGAGGCTACAACAACGATGGCTACTCCAATGACAACCAGAAAGCTTTGTACGGCTTGCACATCACGATGTTCCATTGGGGTTTCATGGCATGGATTGTGTATTGCTTAACAGCATTGACAATGGGCTTTCTGTCATACAGGAGGGGTTTGCCACTTTGCTTCCGAACTACCCTTGCTCCTGTGCTGGGAAAAGCTACTTGGGGATGGCTTGGTGACTTGTTGGACATTGTGACAATTGTCACCATTGTGGCAGGGCTGACAACTTCTCTTGGACTGGGAGCAAAGCAAATTGTGGAAGGCTGCCGGCGTTTAGGCTGGCTTCCTGCAGAGTTGACTGAGGATGAGCTGACGACCTCGGCATGTTGGATTATTGGTATCGTCACAGTGTGCGCTACGGCGTCTGTGGTTGCTGGTCTTGAGTTTGGTATCAAGTCTGTCTCCTACGTGGCATTCATGCTTGGAAATTTCTTGATCCTCGTGGTTTTCTGCTTGGATGAGACTTGGTACATCCTGAATGTCTTGGTATCTACGCTTGGTTTCCACTTGCAGTACTTCATAGAGATAGCATTTGACACAGATGCCTTTGCTCAGCTGGGTCCTGGCCAAGGACAGCCAAATGATGGAAAAGGAGCCAATCCTTCTTGGATGGACTGGTGGACAATCTTCTACTGGGGATGGTGGATTGCCTGGGCACCTTTCGTTGGGACATTCATGGCCCGTGTGTCTCGTGGTCGAACTATTCGCCAGGTCGTTCTCTACACTCTGACCATTCCATGTGGCTATGCTTTCATTTGGTTCTGTACCTTCGGGGCAGCTGCCATTCGAATGGACCGTCGTGCCACATATTTGGCAAATTATGGGCTCACCAATTACGGCAACGCAGACTATTTCCTTGCCACTTCAGAACACTTCCGACCCTCTGGGGCTGGCAAGTGCTACAATGTCCCAGCAACACTGCCAGGAGATATTACACTGAATCCATATGTGAGTCCAGTTTGCAATTTTGCAAGCGCGGACAGCAACGGCTATTGGTTTGACCTCATGGGTCAGTACTATGGTATGGGCCAGTTCCTGACATTCATCAGCATCGTTACCACAGTGTTGTACTTCGTGACATCCTCGGACAGTGGCTCCCTGGTTGTGGATTTGATTGCGGCAAATGGTCGGGAAGCACACGTGATTCAGCGTGTTTTCTGGGCCGTGACAGAAGGAGCTGTTGCAATTGCAACCGTGGCATCTGGAGGCTTTGACTCCTTGTCAGGCTTGCAGGCCGTCTCCATTGTCATGGGCTTGCCATTCACCTTCATCCTCATGGTCATGTGCACTTCCTTGTGGCGTGCTCTGAAGCTTGAGGCTGGAGACATGCCACCCGTCAACAAGAGAACAGACTGGACTCTACCACTTTATGGTGGGATCTTTGATTTACCAGAGGTTGTGTTGAGTTGCAGAAGATGTCCTATGCCTCCGATGAAGAGCATTTGCGACTTCTTCACAGCCCTCTTCTTCCCTGGATATGCTTTGTACAAGGCTTTGAAGGGCCTGGCTCAACATCAAGAGAAGCCGATGCAGAAAACTGTGCAATTTATTCTTGCAAAGCTGACACAATTCCTCTTCTTGGCTTTCGTTGGGCTCCAGATTGCTTCAGTAGTATACTGGAATATGGACGAAGGAGGCGGCCTTACTGGACGTGGCATGTATGCTTTCTCTTGGATTTGCTACATAGCAATGACAGGTTTTGTGGCTTTGGGTCGTCATCTCATTCGCCGTCTGTACTCAATTGAAGGCTCTGGCATGGAGGACTGGTGGGCTTGCCTGTTTCTCTACCCACAAGCCCTTGCACAGATGGTGTCCCAGATCGATAGCAAACCAGTTCCTCAGACTTACGAGAAACCTCAGAAAGGGTTCCAGGCGGGCAGGATTGATTTGGATACAGAGGACGTTATTCAGTGCTCTTAACAATTGGCATCATTGATAATTTTGAGGTCTTGAATGGCATGGTCAAGGTTTGCTTTTTGAGACCTGTGCAAGAATAGAAGCTTCATGAAGTTAAGCATTGTATGAAATGTTGTATTTTGACAATTGCCCAGCGCTTGCTGATAGGCGGTCATCGGAAAAGAGGTCGACATTTGAGGCAGCTGCAGCTGCAGCTTAATGCCAAGTCTGTACGGCGAAGATTGGCAAAGCCAGCGTGCCGTATCAATACCAACATCCCATGAGCAGCAAGTACCTTAACACCATTGCTCCACCTGTGTTGCGGTACTGGCAGGTAGTTTTGGGATGAGGCAGCGCCATTTTTCAAATGTGTTGTCATGGTATACTGAAGTGTGTGTAATGTGGGTGTCTACATATGTTCAAATATAGTCCGTTGACAGTGGAAAGAATGATGGACATCATGTGCGCGGCCTACAGTGTTGTGGCATTTGGCGTCAAAAGCAGTTGCCCAAGTGCACAGCCTCTCTAAGTGGACAGAGCTTGTCCTTTTTGCTACTACTTCATATCGAAATCTGTGAGGGGAGTTAAAGCGCAGAAAACATAAATGTACAGGCAAGATGAACAGAGAACAACATGTAAAATGTAAGCATATTTAGCGATATTTAGTACTATTGAACTTATATCTCTTCATAAATGTTCTGGACAGATCATGTTGCTACTTGTTTTGACTCTTTCACTCCCTTCAAGAATCTCTGCACTGTAACGAAGGCAGCTCGTGTTTGCCTGAAAGGGCAAACCAGACAACAGCGGAAAAAACTGTCAAGACGCTGCCCAGCTGACTGAGACGACTGCGAAAACTTAAGAACGTTTTCTTCAGCTAGAGTTCAATGAAGCAACCGTGAATGTGGATTTGGCTCATGCAGCGTTTCCGCCTTGCCTTTCCTAGCCTTCCTTGAGCAGCTGGCTTCATGGCAGAGGTTCCTGAGAATGCACTTGGGCTTTCTTGTTTTGATTTGAGTGATTGAGGCGGTACTGAGACTGGACATGCGGCAATGCGGTCATAATGCATCTTCAAGTTTGAATCCAGGTTGAAGAGTATGAGAAAGGTTATGGATCGGGCCCGTTTGGAACACGAGAAGTGAACTTGTGCTGCTTGCCTTTGCAAAAGGTTGGAGTGTTTGATGTTGAGAGTTCCTACGTGTGTAGAAGCATGGTATGATTTGGGCATAGGGAATGTGAGAAGTGCTTTGCCCAGGCTCTATTCGATTCAACCCGTTGGTGTCCATCCTGGCAGCAATTTGGTTGTGGGGATTTGTGATATATGCAGTCACAGATGAAGACTCCAGTGTAGTCTTTGGCGAGTGGAAAACGTATGTGACCGACAAGTTCACGTGGCTCTACATCATCTCTCAGGACGAAGTCATTGAAAACGTTATCTTCGTGTTTTCATCTTCCATGATTTGCGACATTTTGTGACTATCTTGAACGGTCTCTGAAGTTTCTGATGTTTGTAGCTTTGCCTGGTGAAACACGACTCACGAATTCTTGAACCACATTTACTGTTTGTACAGTACAGTCTGAAAAACTAAGCATCTAAACATCAAAATGAGTTGTTCAGCCACAGAGAATGTACTGTATTATATATATATATAATATTTCCTTCCTTCAGCTCTTACTGGTTTTGTACTGCATCTTGTGCACGGCAAGTTGACTGATTCATTTTTGCTCGAAGGACTACTGGCTGGTCTACTTGTTTCCTCTTGTCTATTACTATGGGGACATGAAGCTGGGCAAGGACTGATCAGGAGATAAACTCATCTGAAATTGGTGAAGCATTGCAGTCTCAGTGACGTTTTTGCAGGATGATGAGGAACCTGAGTACGGCGACCTGACATACTTGGCAATGGTTTGGTGTGCAGGAGTGGCCATTGGCCTAATTTTTTACGGAGCCTCTGAGCCTTTGTTCCATGCGACTGATGGGACTAATCGTTGCTGGGCTGACTCACACTTGACAGATGTGTATGGAGTTATTCCAAAGCTAATCCATGATAATCCATGAATACATGCGGAATCGTGCATGTGCTACGCCTGCATATACACTGTATAACACTGTATACTGTACAGTTTCTAGTTGTGAATATATGCTTCGATGTGATGAATCTTGAAATGGTGCAGCTTTTGAGGGTCAAGGGATGCGTGAGATCGCATCAGGTGTCTCCGCCGCAGGAACTCTCGCTCTCGCTCAGCACTTCTTTGCACTTGGCTCTGAGCAGCGGCTTGATCTCGCAACTCTCTGCAATTTTGGTGGGGCCAGATTTGATACATCTTCATTCCTGGCTGGGCTGGTTTGCGGAGTGATTCTTTTTGCTTTGGTGGAAGCTTTTGTCACTCTGCGGTGGGCTTTCATCCAGGTGATCAACAATCAGGCTGCATCAAGCAGTCGTTCCTCTGCAAAGCCTCTCTATAAGTTCTTGGATGAGCATTGAGGCTGAAGTTGAGGAGCTTCGGGTGGCCTTGGCTGAAGTTCGAGAAGAAGTTTCTTTCTTGAAGGCCGAAGTCGAGAGGCTTCGGCGATCCATTGCAGGCCTGCGGGCCACAGGAGGTGCAGCTCCTCCTCAATCTCCACCTCGGGGATCATCCTACGCTGCAAGTGAGGACAGCTACTCTGTGTTGTCTGAAGGGCGTGCCACTACTGGTGCTTCCCGGTTGGCTAGTCGTGCGGCTGCACCGCCTAGCCCTATTTCTAGCGAGCAGTCTGGACCTTACCGTGGTGGTGGTGGATCTCAGGCTATTTCGTGGCAAGAGAGAGAAGAGATTGCTACGAACTTGGGCCTTTGGGTGGCTCGTTCTGTCAGAGGTGAACATCGAGGAGCTTCTGGCCGAGATCGAAATCCTTTGAGTTCAAGAGTCTGGATCACAGTGAGGGACTTCCAAGGTCTGATATACGACCCACCGCTGATCCACAGGACTTGGCAAGGTTGCAAGGTCCTTTGCAAGAGAGGATCTGAGGCCGGAGACTCGGTCTTCTTTGGCCTTCCAACTCAGCAAGAAGCTCGTCGAGCCGTTGAGGCTGCTGGACTGGTTTGGTCTGGCGTCCTGCAGCAATGAATCTTGGCGATCCTTCACCACTCATTGAGGCTGACGAGTGCTTTGTTGTCTCTGAGGGTGGTGCTGTGGATTTGAATTACCCAGTAGGGGTTTTGCAAGTTGCTTCCAGTGGAAAAGTTGTTTCAGTGCGAGTGATTTTTGTGGCTGAGATCGAGAACCGTTTTTTGGTCTGTCTTCCTCATTCGGCCTGGCACAGAAAGGCTGATAAGAGGGTTTTGAAAACTGGCAGTCTCGTTCGTGCTACTGCTTTGGACGTTGCTGCTTGTCGTGAGGACAAGCGGGAAGAGATAGTTGGTGAGAGTAGATTGAGAGTATGGCTGGGCTATTTCGACGAAGTTCAAGCCGCTGCAGTGGAAGTAGCCGATGGTGTTTTGGAAGCTGCAGACCACGACTTCACTTCAGGCCTGCTGCCCCATGGAGATGCCCTACGAGCTCTGGCAACCGAGCACTTTGCCTTTTTCTCTGCTGGGGAAGGGGAAACATCAGCCAATCCAGATGGTGTGCCCCTCGAATCTGGATCAGTGGACCTCAATGCACGAGTCTCAAAGTTGGAGGACGTCCTGCACGAGATGAACATGAACATGGCAAAGCTCCTGAGCATGAGCCCGCAGAGTGGTGTCCAATCAGTGCATCCCACTCCAAAGACTGCTGCGAAGAAAGAGGCTCGTCCTTCGGCTTTGAAGCCGCCAGGGAGGAGAGAAGAAGCACCACGAGTTCAGTTCGATGGGGACCCTACGGTCAAGGATTTCCCCGACCTGGATCCCTCTGTGGTTACCGCAGCTCTCAACAGCGGCATACCGCCGGAGACCTTGGAGGAGATGCAAAAGTTGATGGGTTCCAACAAGAAAGGAGCCAAAGCTCTGAGGGAGACAGCTGCAGTTCTTCCGACGTCGAATGCCCTGTCGGAAAGCGAAGAAGAGGAAGAAGGATTTGGTGCAGCCGCAGCCTCTGGAGATCCGGTTTCAGATGCCCTTTCAAAGCTGACAAGCATTGTAGATCATCTGGCTTTGAACAAGAGCAGGAAGAAATCTTCAGCGCTGGACACTGCGTTCGAAGGCTTGACCACAGCCGGAGAATTCACGTCTGCTTCTACAGGAAAGAAAGCAGCTGCAGCCAGAAGATTGCTGAGGACGACATTCCGAGACCATCCATCAGAGATTTACCATGCAATAGAGCGGTTGATGGAGGAGGATGTGACTTCACAAGCAGCTCAGCCAGGAATTTCAAACCTAGCTGTGACGGCCCGAGGATGGGTAGAACACAGGTCCCGGGTCAATGCCTACCGCTGCACAGCCCACTCCTCGTGGGGTGTAGCGGGGATCCTGGACTCACTTCGCAATGGCCAGGTAGCGAGCGCCAGAGCTCGAGCTTGCATCTTACTGATGCAGCTCGATCAGAGCTGCATCGACAAGGGAAGTTGGACGTTATCGGCAGAACTATCGCTGGAGTCACCACCACCGATGGCCACTTTGGCCCAACATGTGAACCCCGATGTGGCAAACGGGGAGCAGCCTTTTTCAAGGCTATTAGACCCGCGATGGTCAGAGGTTTGCATGTCGTTTCTGAAAGACCAGGAAGATTACCTGCAGAGGAGGCGAAACCTCGGTCGATCAAGTTCCCAGACTCAAGCACAATCCGCAGATCTAGAAGAAGCTCCCAACGTGGAAAACCCAAGGAGACGACGTCCAAAGCCGAAGGCCAAAGCTTCGGCTGCAAAGGAGGAGTAGACCTCCCTTCCCCTCATGCATGTGGCGGTGGTGGTTTTTTCAATGACTCTTGCAGTGGTGTGGATCGCGACAAAGTTTGCCCTCCTGGTAGCAGAGCTCCTACTGTAAAGGTTGCCGCCTTGTTGAATTCGCTGCCCCGATGGATCTTGAAGACAAAAGGGTCCCTCAAGGGTTTTTTGCTCAGTGTCTTAGCAATGCCTCAGAAGAGATGTTCTTCTACGTCGAGACGAGACGAGGCTGAATGTTTTGCCACTGGAACTTGGCCCATCCCTGTTCCTTACCCTGAAGCTTTCCGAAGTGGAGGCGATGGCTATGACGGATGGCAAAAGCGGCTGTTGAGTTTGGAGATTGTAGTTCTCTCGTGGTTGCATTTAGGCTGCCCTTCAGCTGCCCCAAGTTTCCTTCGGTTAGGCACCAGACTCACTGCAGTTCAATGGTCGGTGGTTAGTTATCTCCGCCGGTTGAGTTTCGACAGCAATTTCCCTGAATTCGTTGACGCTGCCCTGATGGGAAGAGCCGCTAGCAAGTTTGAGAATCTTGATGACGTGCTTGGCTCCCTTTCTCGGGCCGCTTTTGATTTGCATGGTGAAAGCAGAAGCTACTTTGGTGGAGGTCAGAGCAGGCCTCATTCTTTTGAAGATGGATGGATGCGGTGTGGTGTCCTCCTACATAAATTGGGGGGAAAACCTTTGCTTGCTGCCCGCCCTATAGTGGCTTCTAGATTGAGTTTTCCTGGAAGACCTTCCTTTGATCCCGTTCAGTTTTTTGACGCAAAGACTGCCGAAGTTTATCTCAGACCCATTGATGGAGCAATGAAGCCAAGTCAGTACAAAGGCGAGGTGCCTAGGGTTAAGGTCAACGGCAAGAAGAAGGAGCAGTTGGAACTTTTTCAAAAACTTGCTTCGAGTGGTCGTCTTAAACCTGTTCCGCAAGAAGCCCTCCGTGACCCCTTCCGTTCAGGCTTATTCTCAGTGATCAAGAATGAGCAAAAGGACCGTCTAATACTAGACGCCCGCCCAGCTAACTTGCTGGAGTCGGCTCAAACTAAGTGGCGCGGCTCCATGGCTTCAGGAGCAACTTTGGTCGACCTCTGTTTGCCGCCTCACGCCAACCTCATCTCATCTGGCTTAGATCTGACCGATTACTTTTATCAATTCATCATTTCGGAACAGCGAATCCATCGCAACGCTTTGGCAGGCGAACTTTCGTTAGATGAAGCT
>OMLO01005235.1_pt1 | contig 10874 bp, 10 predicted proteins | sample 1674811 | NCBI WGS metagenome assembly OMLO01 (sample SAMN06265003, study PRJEB25207) | coral metagenome | isolation source: Coral host | place: Mexico:La Bocana,Puerto Morelos, Mexico | collected 2008-11-13
AGTGGACGCCATCTTGAAAAAGCATTGCACGGTCATTGTCACGTGATCTTTATAAAATCGAACAATAACCTCTCCCTCTGATGTTCGCCGGGTTTCCTAACCAGTCCCCCTCTACTAACTATGTCTGCAAGCGGTTCGTCAGCGAATAAGTTGTCTTTGTCCCTTGAAGAATTGTGCTCTTCTTGGACTGCAGCGCACTGCCGAGCTTGCTCAATTTCCACTTCAGGTATGAAGTTTATATCAGAGTCATCTGAATCAAAACTCATCTCTGACTCCAAGGAGGAAGACATCTTGAGCTTCTAGCAAAAATTTGGGTGTTTTAGAGCGAGTATTCTACAGTACAACATCCAAAGAAAGCAAAGAGAAATGACTGAGGGCTGTTCTATTCGGTTCCTGGGAAGATGTCACAACCTTGCTTGACCGAGACTCCCTAAAATACGGTGGTGAAACATCACGAGCATGACTTGGCGGGCCATAGAAAATTGAGGATTCAACCATATTCAAAAAGTTTTTCGCCGATTTAGTTTAAACAGCAAGTGGATTCGTTTTAGCAAAAAAAAATTGGGGGTTAGGTGCACTTTAACGGTAAAAGTGATATCAACAAAACTTGAAATATGCTCTGTATGGCCGCTACTACCAGAGACAATTGGTCTGCCAACTGGAATTTTCTTGTGTATTTTAGTCAGTGTGTAGAATTCTGGTATGCATGGTTTTTGAAGACCAATTTTCAACCATTTGTGAGTCATTGTATTGATATTACCTGATTGAAATAGTTTGTTAACTATATTGTTTACTATTTTGGTGGTTTCCAGCACAATAAGAGATGCAAGAGGCTTAATTGTAAAAGTTATCATCAGATTATTGTTTCAAGCCTCCCTCTGTTTTTGTGCCACGTCCATAATGACTGTTGTCCTTCTTTTGTCAGCTTTTTTGAGGTTGATTTCGCTGTTGTGTTTAAGTGAGAAAATAGCTTTTCTTTCGTTCACTGAGATATTGTTGTTTTGAGGCGGAAAACTACTAAGTCTAGATCGAGTTTTGTCTCTTCCAGGTATTTTTTAAGAACAACCGAGTTTTGAACAGGTGGTTGCCATGAAGATTTGACATGGAACGGATGAGGAGTAGTTTTCTTTAGTTCTTCAATAACACATTAAATTTTCATATCCACCTAGGGGCTATTTGTAGAACAAAAAAAAGAAAAAAATTTTGACTTCTGCAAACCTATGTTAGTGAAATTCACTTTTAACGGATTTATTTTCCTTTGTTTTCCGTTTAGCTGATTCTTTCATGCTTTGTATCCGCTAATTACCTCATTGCCAACATTCCTGGCTTTAGGTTTTTGCTCAAGGCATTGTTTAAAGAACAATCTCAGAAGTCTTTGACCTGCTGGTACTTCATTTCACTCACACCATCTACTAGTCTCACACTCCTCTCTTGTTCTTTGAAATTTTTCAGGCCTAAGATGGCATTTAAGTTGTAAACTGAGTAGAGCAAAAATTTGACCTAATAGCTAGGCAGGGAAAGCATGCTCACTCTACTGGAAGTGAATGATGTGCTACTGTTGGAGCTCTTGCTGTTGCTAGAAATGTGGTAAGAGATGCTGAATCAGGATTTAAAATTTCTGATAAACTGCAAAAAGTAGATGTTATCCTACAAGACCTTGAAAGCCCTATTAAGGAGTGTATTTACAACTGATCTTTTCTGTTCATGGGCTGGGTGATGAGAGTTGTTGTCATGGTATCTGTCTGTTTGTGTTGGTTTCGTCTCCATGCACTCTGGTGGTTGAAGTGCTCCCAAAAAGGCTGTTGTCTTCTTCAATAAAAGCATGTTTAGGTTAATAGAGTTCAGATGATCACGGAGCCCCTCCATATTGTCTTCCTTTAGGCATGCATGGCTATCATCCACACACACCTACATGTATAAACATCATCATAGAGGATAAGCAGCAGGATTGTCTCTTTCCTCTACCAACTCCATCACCAGATAAGCAATTGTGGCAGTTACTGGAGACCCAGTGTGCAGCTGAACAGTTGTTGATAATGCTCTTGTTATAAGTGAAGTAGCTGTTCTTTACAACAATACTTGCATGATATTTATTACCAAAATGTCTGTACACTCATGCCAATTTTCACAAGTGATCTGCAAACTAAGCTCTACTGGAATAGATATTGTAACAGTGTTTAATGGTCGCCAAAATCCCTAGATTCAAAACTACAGAGCTTTGGTTATTGCCGCCAATGTAACGGCTAGAATGACCACCCCTGCTGGCCTACAGCGGGCACAATACTGACACCCAGAAACCCTTGAAAGATAAAACCTAATTACATATATCGTACAGATATAAACAAGGAGACAACATTAAATGATGGCATGACCTTATCCTCTGCAATCTCTTGTTCTCTTATTTGCTGGGCAAACACATTGTCCTTTACTGAGTATGTCTTCTTTAGCAGAGGAGACAACATGGAAGCCAAATATTTGGATGCACTTTTGTTGGTGAGTTGCTTCAGTTAGAAATAGGATCGCTGTACCAGGTTTAGTTAAGGTCAGTTTCAACTCATGGTATTGAGTTCCTGCATTTGTCTTGTTGTAGATGTTGTCATCGCTCAATAATCAGTGAATAACGGGCTATTCTACTGATGTCCATCACTAAACTAATAAACCACTTCACTGTAGTAAATTACTGGAACTACAAATTCAACCAGTTTTCATAAATTAAATAGCCTTCACCCTTTACCTTGACATGTTCCATGATGTAGAATTCTGTACCAATGACAGACACATCCCTACAATACAAATAAGGCTTGGGTACTGGAAATGAAACACTATGCAGGGCAGATAGTATTCTAAATTCTCTGTCAACCTGTAATGCAAAGGAAAAAATTGGAATGTGTCAGTCTTTTAAGCATGATATACAGCAGCTGAGGTAACTAACTACATAATCCCACAATAATATTAACTATTACTATTTTCTCAGCTTGTGAGTGGGCAGAATTAAAAATAAATGAATAAAGGGTGAAAGTTTCTAAAGAAACTCTGGTAACAAGGTAAGCGAAGGGCTACGCTCGAAACTTCAGCTTTTTAACTTGTTACAGTGGCAAATTTACATTTTCAACTTAGTTGATATAACCAAATTACAGAATTAAAAATATCCTACACTCTGATTGGTTCTGGGAGCAGGCGGAATTGCCCCATCTGGCCAGCACAGCAGGCAGAATTTATCACGTTGATCTATTTTTGTGAACACATTAGCTGTGATTGTTAATCTTTTATACTTCCATGGACAATTAATCAATATTGCACATTTATCTCTGTGCTTATTTCACAACGTATTTAAGAGACACCTTTGACTTCTGGTAACTAAAGTTCTGTGACGTCATTTGCAAGATTGCGCAATTCAAGATGGTGGATGTTTAGCACTTTGAAGTGATTTTTCCCTTAAAAAACGGGCTAAAGTGAAGAAAAGATGTTCAGATTATGTACTAAACGACTATGTGGTCCCCAAAATAGCATTTTTGGGGTTTACACATCCTTTAAATTACCTAATGTGTTCATAAAGAGTTTTGTTTCATTTGTGGTCCATGCAAGAGAAATGTGAGGCGAATTTGCCGAGAAACGGCACCATGAAACGATCAGGAAAGCGGAAACGCAAGAGTTCATACACCTCTTTGCGCGATGCGAAACGAAAAATTTCCTTTTGGCCAACTTTAGAGCCTATTTTCTCAGAAACCATTAAGAACGATCCAAAATGCCTGACACACTTTGATAGCCTATCAAGTGCTGATCTATATAGTGCAGTTTGTTTTGATATAAGAGATAATGCGGATGCGGGTAATTCAGCTAAGCGAACATCGTTAGTTTCAAGTTTGAAGGCTCGCACGCGCTAACCAAAGCGATAAATTTCCAATATTTTTATATGTTTGGATTCTACATTTCATAACCTTTCCATAGATATATAGTTATCCATTGTTCCACCGAAAATGACGCACATACAAAACATTTTGCAAATGGCACCCAAAGAGGTTATCAGTAACCTTGAGTAACGAACTTAGCTCCCTAGTTGGATGTATAAGTATTGTGTAATCCTTGTTAGGTGCACGTTTTGCTACACCTGGAGTACCGGTAGTACATTTTTATTTGTACTGATCAAATGAGACTTACCAGAGGAGACAAAACACAAATTTAAAATGAAACTACAAATGTGATTGAATAGGTTTCGAACACAAAGATTTTGGTTTTCCTGACGATATCACATTGATTGTAATAAGAAGACCAGGACAATACTGCTAGAAGTCTTAAGCATAAGTTGTTGGTGCTAAGTCAGATTTCTTAATTTTTATCTATGACAGAAGGATGGATATTCTAAGAACAAAACATGTGAAAAGCTCAGAAAGAGTTTCTCTCTACGCTTCAGTTGAGTTTTGTTAGTTATTAATATTTATTCTTTATTTATTCATTAATCATTACTCATGCAGTTGTGCCGTGGTTTCACATTGAGCAAGTGAAGGCGTGTTTTCTCACAGTTTTTTTTATTAGGTTTTTTATGGTGTTTGCTGGGTCTTTAAATCATCTGAATTTCTTTAATTTTCTTTTGTCTGAATTCCATGAATCTCAAGAGGTAATATTGATGCCTTTTTAAACCGTATAAAGCGGTTTTGTGCTACTTTGTGTTTTCCCACATTTTTCTGTTTTATTTCAAAGGGAAATGGCCACCACTGACAGCAACGATAGTGCCACAGAAAAGGAAAGTGAGCAAGAGTCTAGCACTCTCATCGCTGTGCAAAATAGTATGAAAGCTAGCATTGTTTCGGGAAACAGCTTGCTTCAACAGCTAGTAAGCCACAAATGGTCATCTCCTGACAATGAAACAAAAACATCCAAACAAAGGAAATCTTACATGGCTTCACAGAAAGCCAATGAAATGTCCTCAGGCAAGGCCAAAAACGATGCTTCAGAGAAAGCAAATACAAAGCATCACCATGATGCAAGTGAGGCAGATGCCTTGCAGTATTTTTGGAGGTGGTGACAACGATGAAACAAAGGATACCGTCCTCTTGGAAATGGATGCTAGTTTGTTGTCTACAATCAGATCTTTCTCTTTCTCTTGAGCACAGAGAAAAGAAAACCATCCCCAGCTAGAAAGCATTGATGAACCCCTTGTTGGATTCTGTTGCTTTGCCAGGTCATGTTTGTACAGAACTATCTTACAAAAGAAGGGATGCCTTAAAACCCTTCTTGCATCAGGATTCCCATCTAGCATGCATGAGAAGTAGAAAACCAGGGAATTGAAACTCCTTTTTGGAAATGATTTGGCTAAAACACTTCAAGAATTGAGAACCACTAATAAGATCATGACCAACAACAGTTCTGATGCCAGACACTACAACCACAGCACTGGCCATTCTAAACAAGAAAGATTGTAGTGTGCAACTCATTCATAATTTAAAAAGTTAAATAGTTTTGTTGAAGACTCACTTTTTATGATGGAGTCTATTCATACAGTTTTTAACCTTGTCACACCAAGCTGTTGGATGGCCAGTTTGGACTTTTAAAGATGCATAATTATTATAATGTGAAGATCCATCCTGATTTTCAAAAATTTTTCAAGTTCTCTCACAAAGGCACCCTTTACAAGTACACAGCCCTTCCAAATGGTCTACGCACCTGCCCAAGAAAGTTTCCAAGACACCACCTTTAGTATTTTTTGAGACAATGTGGTCATATTATATCTGACAATGTGGTCATATTATATCTGGATATATTGATGATCAATACCTACAAGGCAAAAGCCAACAGACATGCATAGCCAATGTTATTGCTGCAATCACATTGTTTGAAAACCTCGAACTTGTCATACACCCAGAGAAATTAGTTATAGTTTTCTCAATTTTATCATAGATTCTGTCCTTATGACAGGTAACTTCACCTAAGACACGAAAACCAAGATAAAAAGACTCTCTTCTTGTCATCTTGAGAACTCCTTTTGTGTCCAAATCTGTGATGTTGCTACAGTTACATGTGTGTATATATATGTATTGGTCACCTAATTTCCAGTTTACCAGGTGTCAAGTATGGAGCCCTGTATTACAGAAATTTAGAAATGAACAAGGTTGCTGCTCTAAAATTAGCCAAAGGGAATTTCAAGGGGACAAGTGCATCTCACACAATGGTATTTCTGAACTAAACTGGTCGCTATGTAACCTTGACAACAGTTTTAACGCCATTCATTGCGTGCAAGTAGATCTAACTTAAGTTTGTATTCAGATGCATCCCTTCAGGGTTGGGGTGCAGTTATGGATGATAAGTGAACAGGTGGGATGTGGCTCTCCACAGAAAGTGAGAATCACATATTAAATTACCTTCAGCATTTTTTGCTCTCCAGTGTTTCCATTCCTCCTTTTCAGGCAAACACGTTAAAATAATGATTGATACATGTAGTACCTCTGCTGACTCTCAAATAAACAACATGGGTACTTGTCATAGTGAGGAATGTACCGGTAATTTCCCTGTAGTGCAGATCTGGGAATTTTACATTTCACATAACGTAACTTGGCTTACAGCGGCCCATATTCCCGGTTCCTCCAATGTGATTGCAGATGGTGGATCTAGACACTTTCATTCCCAAGATACTGAATGGATGCTCAACACTGAACTGTTAAATGGGGCCCTTAAGACCCTTAATTTTCAACCAGAGATTGATTTATTTGCTACTCGTCTGAATAAGCAATGGCCTGGTTTTTTGCTCATTTACATCAAACCCTAAGGCAACATTCATAAATGACTTCACTATTTCATGGGCTAATAAGAAATTCTACTGCTTTCCTCCTTTCAGCTGTATTTTCAGGTGCTACAGAAAATCATTCAGGATCAGCCAACTGGTGTGGTAGAGGTTCCAGAATGGCCAACTCAAGCATGGTATCCTCTGCTGACATCTCCCCTCTCCCTTTCTCCCAGTTGGACAATTTCCCATAGTGAAGTATTTTATGAATGGAATTTTATGAACTTCGCGCTTCCTTACCTAGATACACGGCTACATGTACTTGGGAGTTGAGTACTTTGTTGAATTATTTCCACAAAGGTGCATCTTTATCAGTACTTTTTTTGAAGGAGTTGACTTTAAAACTAACCTTTTTGTTAACCCTTTTGAGTGGACAAAGGTGTCAGACAGTCAAATTCTTTTCATTCAAAAATATGGAGCTCTCAGACCTCAAATGTACTGAGAAAGTTAAGCAAAGTCGTGTGGGCACCCACCTCAAACCTGTTGAGTTTCTGGCATATCCAGAGGATAAGAAGTTATGTGTTACTAATCATTCACAGGAATAATAATTATTAACAAAACCCAAGTCCTTCGAAAGGATTGTTGTCAACTACTTCTTAGCCATGTCAAACCTCATGGACCAGCCCCGGGGGGGGGGGTACTCAAAAAAGTTTTACACGGGGAGGCTCCGCCCCGACGTCCGACCCCTTACCCTTTTATATACCATTTTTTCAGAAAAGGTACCCCTTTTGTATACCTTTTATTGGAAAAGGCACCCCTTTCATATACCTTCTTAAGAAGACTTGTGAATAAATCGTTAAAACAGGAAGTCTTCTTGTCATTTTTTTCACGTAGTGCGTAATAAATTAAAATGAAACAGTCATAAGTTGCGTCTGCTTGATCTGTTTAAATTCAAGGCCCTTTTTAACACCAGAGTGAAGATTTTCCTACCCTTTCATATACCTAAACTTGTGAAATCCCTACCCTTTTATATGCCTGAAGCCTGAAAAAGGTACCCCTTTCGGGCGGAGCCTCCCCGTATAGGCCATTATAGGAAGTACCCCCCCCCTGGGGACCAGCAAGCAAATACACCATATCCAGGTGGTGCAAGAACCTTCTTCTTGGCAGAGAGGAATGTCAATATCAAAGATATCATGACATCAGCAGGCTGGTCTAATGAGATGATATTTTGACGCTATTATCATAAACCAGCGAATAATGCATTCAATTTTGGTGACTCAATTTTACATTTGGCAAACAATGACAATTTATTGATCTTTTCTCCCACTGACATGTAGTTAAATATCAATATTACGAGTTATGCACCCATTGCCATGTTGTGTTCCACAAGTATACTATTTTTAGATGACTAATAAATTATGTTTGAGTTTGTGTGGATATTTTGTTTACAATCTTTTCCAATGATGCCTCTATGATTGCTCTAAAATCTTGTACCAGTCCCTTGTGGCCTGGGCTGATGATGAAATAGAATAAGAAATTAAACAATACTTACCTGTAACTTTAAGTTTGATTGTAATTCTGTGAATCATCAGCCAGGAGTGAAGGGAGTGGTATGCCCACCCTATTTCAGTTGATATCCCCACCCAGTGTATAGTCTGGTAATCATTGAGGCGATCATTGGGTACTCTAAAGCCTGATTAATGCATTGCGCTACACTCTCTCTCATACCACTCCCCTCACTCCCGGCTGATGATTTACAGAATTACAATCAAACTTTGACTTACAGGTAAGTCTCGTTTAATTTCCAATTTTAAATGCAGAATGGAAGCAATTTGGTGGCAAAACAGGTCAACTGGGCTCATATGAAGAGGGTACCCCAACTGCATTGAAGCCATTGATGGAAAACACAATGTAATGCTGCCGCCATCTAATGCAGGTTCATATTTTTACAACTACAAGCACACCCATTCTGTTGTTATACATGAAATGGCAGTAGCCGGTCCAGACACACTGATGTTGGTACCAATGGCTGGATGTCAGATTGGGTGGGCCTGGAAGAAGTACCATTTTGCAGGAGCACTAGAGGATGGCAGTCTTTCACTTCCTCCACCAAAACTCCTACCTAATAACACAGAACCACTTTCATATGCTCTAGTAGGCAATGATGCATTTGCATTGAAACTACACTTGATGAAACTACATGTACAGTATATCCCCCAGCATGGGCTTGATATATAGAAGAAGAGTTTTCGATTACTGCAACAGCCATGCAAGACGAATCTCTGAAAACCTCTTTGGAATCCTTGCAAACCGCTGGCATATTTTCAAAACAATCATGCAAATACCACCAAAAACAATAGGAGAAGTAGTTATGGCAGCACTGTGATTCAGAGAGTAAAGATGGTAAACTGGTGTCTGGGCTATGGGGACAAGATAGTCCTTCTAAGTCCTTTCTCTTTCTGCAAGTGCCCTCGAGAGGACATAATGCCACCATAGAGGCCACACAAGTAAGGGAGAGGTTTTCAGAGTAATTATTTTGTCAATGAAGGTGCTATAGAGTGGCAGAGGGAAAGATGTTCATAACTAACTGGACTAAGGTTAAATTGGGTGTGCATGTCATCAAATGATCTTCAGAGGGGAAATTTCACATTGTATTTAAACTAATTAACTTGGTCAAGGTTGTCCTATATTTAATTAATGGTTATTGATTTCATGGCCCATTTCCAGGTCAAATAAAATGTAGCATATGCATCTCTCCCTTTGGTCTTGTCTTACACAATTTTCCAAGTACACAACTAAACAGAAGTTCTCCCCTTCCAAAATTCACATCATCAGAACTCTATCATCAGCTTATCAGACTGTTCTAAACATGGCATTGCATCACAAACTGTGGGAGCAATAATGAATTGTCAACCACTACAACAACAAGTAATTGAAAAGGTGTTGTAGATTGCTTCAAAAGAAGTTATAGACATGTGCTCAAAATCCAACCCTTCACCATTGAGGAAAACTGAAAAGGCTTTTCTGAAAAGTCTGATTTTGAGCTTCTGTGTAATAAGTGGCATGATAGAGAACCTGTGTTTTATGCATTTCTACTAACTTCTTGCATAAACACAAGAACTAAAAGCAACAGTTGCTTTGGAGGCCTTGCTCTCAATTTGATTCTTTTGAAGCAGAAGAATGCATAAATGAGTGCTACTGCTTCTGTAAAAGCAAGTCAATTGAGTTATGATCGTTTATAATGTCTTTTCAAAAAAGTTATCTCCCTGCATTTGCATTTCAATGATTTATGCGAGCGTTGATTGATTTCTTTTTCATAAAATATATTTTCAAGAGCATTAAAACTGCTATTACTTGGAAAGTACAGTCCCTTTTGTTTGTGGCTGAATTGTTTTATCCTTAAGTCTTTTTTGTAGTTTTGTTATTTCAAAAAAAAGTAGGTTGTAAAAGTTATAGCTGAGTGCCAGATGATTTTCAGTTTGGTTTCCAGTTTCAGTCAGAAGGGACATGCTTTTATACATGTTCACCTTTGCAGCCATTATTTGGTTTATTACACATAGCTTTAGTTTTAACACACTTGTATTTTCATTATTTGAGGGCAACAAGTTTATTAGCTTTTAGCTATTTAGTGCTACCCTCACTAAAGGAAGTGTTTACTTACCACATTCTCTCCGGTAATCTGGGACCGACGTGCAACATGGCGGATGCGGTTTTTAGAGCTCCGCTTTTCTCCAAGTAAAAATCAAAAATTTATGTCAGCAGAGGCAGATAATGTTGTCTCAAACTGAAGCTGGCAAAGTTAACAAAGAGACTGCTGCAAGAACTGAGGGTTGTAGAAAGAAAATAATCCATGAACAAGGTTCTCAAACTGATGATGAAAGCGATCAACATGATCATAGCTGCAAGATGTATAACACAAAACTGACGGATATACAAGATAAGCTTAATAAAATGCTATCGCTACCTCCTGAGATCCAAACTTTGAAGAAGAGAGTAACAGAGCTAGAAAAGGAAAAGGAAGAGCTGAAAACGAGTCTTGAGCTACAGTAACACAAGCTGAAGTCAGGAATCAAAGGACTCTCTGAGGCTACGACTATTTTGCATGATGAAGTACATGCATCAGTATAAGCAGAAAAGATGAAAATATTTTGGCTTTGTT
>OMLO01005236.1_pt1 | contig 10874 bp, 4 predicted proteins | sample 1674811 | NCBI WGS metagenome assembly OMLO01 (sample SAMN06265003, study PRJEB25207) | coral metagenome | isolation source: Coral host | place: Mexico:La Bocana,Puerto Morelos, Mexico | collected 2008-11-13
ATATTCAATGCTGAAATGATGATCTTCTGATGTATTCCAAGACCAACTGTGCAGAAGTATTCCTGGGTGATAGTGTGGTTTCCTTCTGTAGTTAAGTTCGTCATTTCCAGTCTCGGGGTAGAGTTATTGTTCTTTAAGTTTGTTATCAGTGCTCTTACGTAGTACGTTTCCAACAATTTCAGTCAACTGCTGCTATAGTCGTTCCTGGTGATTAGAAAGAAGCTCTTGAGACTTGACAGCAAGTTTCGTTTGGTCTGTGAGCACTTGCATGTTAGACTTAAGCGGCAGTCTCCTGTTATGAAATTTACTTCGAACAATGGCTAAAAAATGTGTCTCCGATTAGATTACGTACTTGAAATCGTTTAATTTTCCATTTTAGAATTCGTTTGGCAGAACTTGAAAGTGGAATCATCATCGAAACATTTTGCAGTCGACTTTCAGTGCCTTTGCCTTCCTTAGCTTGAAACAATAAAACAAAAACTGCAAAAAACTGCAGATGTGACAACGAAATGAGCTAGTTGTCTTTCGTCGTTGAGATTACGAAATGAGATTGTTAATGGTAATCTTTCGCCCTATGACAGAATATAACAAACGAAACGATTATGCTCAGAGCATTTAACGTCTGTTGGCGAACACCTGTTACAAGCGAACTCACAATCGTTTGTTGAGAATTGAGTTACTTTGTCTTTAGGTTTGGTTTTCCGACGTTTTCTCGATTAATTACAATTTAAAATAGTCGTGATAAAAGTTTTTTTTTTAAATAAAACTAGAGCAAAGTTTCGGTGGCACTATCAGGACGTTTGAATAACTATTTGTCGATATTGTTGTCAGAATAATCCAATTCATAATTATTCAAACTTCAAGCTTCTCATTTTCGCAAATCGCTAGCTTTTATCTTCTACATTTATCATAACGCATTCTACACGAGAGATGGACGAACTGGCATCTCACTTTCAAGGGTGCGAATTTTTTCTTTTCACTCAGTGCCTGAATCAAAGACTGCTTTGAAAAACACTTTCTTGAATTTGAACGAGTCGGCTTAATGGCTTAGCCGGATCGCAGAACCTCTCAAGAAATTTTCATTTCACTGTTTCTAGAGGCCGAGCGCAAGAAACCCGTCATGAAATCTATCGTTTAGAGAAAGTGTCCGAGAACCAAGTGGTAGAACAGTTGATTTTACAAACATAGCGCCTTTCCGTTAATGTCATTGATCATTTACGTTTCGTTTCGTGTCAACGACCGCAGTATTGAAACGAAATCCCCTGAAACAGACACCTCTCGCCCCTTTTAACATTTTAGCGTACTCACAGTTTGTCCATTACGCGTCATAAAAGTTTGAAAGGGGTTCAAAGTTTCCGGATCAGGGTAAAGGTTTGATATGTAGTTCCCGTATATCAATGGTCTAATAGTTAAAATTCAAAGAACTAAATTGAAAAATATTTTGAAAAATGGTTACCTCATCCTGAGCTGTTCTTGTCAAGTCACAGCTACTTGCATCAACATGAATTAGTTATTCAACCAGAGAAAGTTGACCAACTCGCAGCTGCTGATTTTACTTTTGAGAAATATTATTGATTATCATTTATAGGATGGTGCGCATTACGCCTGTGTTTTGTTTAGACTTTTTGATTGATGTTAATCATTGACTTCGAGGTTCAAGTCTCCTTACGTTCCACTGAAAACACGCAACGTTCGTTGAACAAGCAAGAGGGTTTAGGGAACACTTAACAGTCAGATACTTTGTCAAAATCGCTGTTTTGTGGCAGTTAAACTACACTTGGCCGGTCGTATTAATGTCGTGGAAAGGATATGGTATGAATTTCAGTCGATAAAAGCGCACTCGCTTTAGGATGTACTGAGATTCTCGTATTTGATGCTGCATGTCCTCAGTATAGATCATGATAAAATAGAAATTTCCTTTAGTGTGTGATTGGCACGTTTCTTTTATAAGTCGATCATTGTTTCATCGGATCGTTAGCCATTTGTAGCCTCAGTTAATTAAACATACGTATGTTATAACTGCTATATAAGTGTTACATTGTTCAGTATTTTCTGAAACAGCTTACGGCATAAGTTCTGAATGTCGTGCTAACAACGAACATAATTGAACTGCACTAATTATTTTAACTCATCCCCTTAAGAAGCTTCATTATTAAACGAGTGCCTGCTGTATAGCACAATTGTTCCAGTCCTGTTAATGGGAATGTTTTTAAGTACATAGCAGCTGTTTAAAAATAAAGACAGGGAAACAAAAGAATAGAGACAAAGCTGAAAGATCTCGTCTTTTCCGCTCGCTGTTAGACATATATATCTTTCCGTCTCTTGTTACGATAAAAACCCGTGCAATCAGCGATTAAAATATATCGCAGGTTAAGGAACATCAACTATGACATTTAGAATGTAAAAAACAATTATATGGTAACGAGCTTTCGTGAGTGCACTGTAATATTGGTGGAAGCGTTCATGAGTGCTTCTCCTGAAAATGATTCGACATTGTTAAGTATTTACCGCTTTCCGTCGAAATACGCAGAAAGGCTCGCGGGCGCAGGCAAAGCAGTGTAAAAGAGGCGTATTAAGGAACTTTGTTTCTACTACTTTTCAAGGTATCTCGTGCATTTAATTACTACTGAACTCTCTTCGTCCCCTTTGGGACATAGGACAAAAGCAATCTCTTGCCATTTCGCCCTTCTTGTGTACAGCAAGTTGTGCCTCGCCTCATGTGAGTTTAACCTCACTTGCTCGGCCATAAACAGTTCGGCACTTTTATATTTACCCTCCGGACTTGCTGTGGTGGGCTTTCATTGGAAACGGTCATAGTGCCGGTGGGTTGGCTTCAGTCAACTGAAGGGTCTATGGTAAAAGTGTTTCGTTGTCGTTGTTTCTGTAATTGGATGGGTTTTTTTACGAGATAGGGTCGTTAATATCATACTCAACCGAACCTCCAACATAGAGGGTCAGGTGCTTTGGTCAGTCTGTCCCCTCAAATGGGACCTGATCGGCTTGGTTATAACTGACAGAGGTCAAGAAGGCAGGAAGCTAGAGGCACCCCAAACCTTACTAACACAACAAGGTCGTAGCTTGAGGTTAAAATTGAATCATACTGGCCGAAACAATAATTAAATTACACTACACAGATTAAACTTATTAAATACACCTCGCAGCTGCTCTTTTGTCAGTTTATATTTCTCCTTCTTTTGTACTCCTGTACAACCTTTAGAAGATAAAGCAAGGACCATTTTAAAACTTATAGGAAAGCAAAGGAAACCTATGAATGATTTTCTCGCGGTTATCATGGCTAGCGGTATTGCTCGATGGCGCGTACGCACGACGACTGCGGCGGTGACGACGGTGTCGCGCAAGATGGCCGCCATAGTCCAGCTAATAGGTAAACGGAGACAGACAGCCTTGGTTTATATACTGGACATCCATGTTATTGTCAATTGACACCTGTCAAAACGGAGTATCTGCTGTCCATTATCACGTGATCATATCGCGCGCTCAATTTTAGAGCTTAAAGTACACCGCTGACAAAGTGCTGGTTTTCAATTGAATCGCGGGCTCCTGTCTGGTTAACTTGTTGTAAACAGGGCCGGGTTGTTCGGAAGCGGGTTGACGCTAATCCAAGATTAAAAATCAACCGAATAATAATTTTTTCTCGTATACAAATCTTTTTCACTGCTTTTGTTTTGTGTATTTTGAGATTGTTCAAACAATACACAGAAATCCTCATTGCAAAGTTACAAAACTCAAATCCAAATTTCTCTTATCCTGGGCTAGCTAATCGCCTGTTACTACGTCCCCAATACTAATCTGTTTTGTCTGATGTCTTTACTGGCGATCATAAAGAATCTTTCAGTGCTAAACAAACGTATAAGCATATAATTACTGGGATTTCTGACCTAGGATGATTTCCTGAACATCTAGTTTTGGAGCACGTGATGTTGATGATGTTAATAAACCTTCTCGTACTCTTGCTGAAATCAAAAGTCCCTTTCATTACGTTTTTCAATTCCAAGGCTTCAAAAAAAAATTCTGTGGCCTTCCTTCCCCTCCTGGTCTTTAACAAAATTAATAAAATGTTGAGAATATTAAGAATAAAAGCTATTACTGATCATAAATCCGTCATAGTGGTTTAATACGTCACCTGCGAACTGATTCTAACAAATGAAGATACTTCTCGTGTTTTTCAATTTTTCGGTATTCACAGTTTCAAGTGGCATAACCTGAAATTCTTCATGATTGGGTAGACTACTCTGGTGCTTTTACAAATATAATTCATATCACACCTCTCCCGTGAGTATTACAGATACTAGACGGGCAAAGTACAAAGTACAACCTCAACGGTATTTATGCCAAAACGTAGTGCTAAACAAACGTATAAGCATATAATTACTGGGATTTCTGACCTAGGATGATTTCCTGAACATCTAGTTTTGGAGCCAAAACGTAAAGAGTTTTTAAAGTTACCGAGGTTGTTGTTCAGTTGTGGCGGTTGAGAGTAATTCAGAAATTTTGTTTCAGAATGGCTGCCCGTTTTCGAGTACGTGACAATGGTCCTTAAATTTACTACAGTCTTCTTCGTCCTTTAATTGGGTTCTCGGTAGCTGCTTTGCAAATTCATTCACGCGTGCTTTTAAGTTTTTCCTCTCTCGTATCAGGTGTTTTCGGAGCTTAAAACGATAGAAATTTGAATTCGACAGGGTCGTTTGATTCTTCATCAACGTTTGAACTTTTCTCCATGGTCTGCTCAGAGGGACGTTAACTGTATGTATCACGCCGTTAACTTGATAAGCAGCAAAATTGTCTAATTGCGGCCTTCACTGCTTGTCTTACCTCCTTTATCTTCTAGCAGTACAGAAATGGATTTAGTAACGAGTTTAAAAAGAGCAGCGAGACTGTTACAGTCCAAACGAGACCTAGGGCTGTTGAATCTAGTCTAGTTATAACAACTGTACCTGTTGCCATACCATATGGCAGATAACATGCTAATAATCTCATTTAAATTCATAGTGCACTAGACACTGTCTTTCTGTATCTTGCTATATTATGGGAAACTCCTCGTTCGTCCAGTTGTGTTTGGTGAACTTGGTCATGCACTTGAGCTTGGTGATAGCAAAGTCTCAGAAAGATTTTGGTGTAGCAGAAGATTGAGGTTACTAAACAAACCAGCATCGTCATGCAGATGATGCCTACAGCATTACGATAGTTGTAAAATCTTAACACTGCTGCAACTGTACTAATAAGCCATGAGATAACAGCAAAGTCCCATTCTCTCTTTGAAGTTACTTCCTGTCTGTAACTCAGCCCCAACATCAGGGCTAGAAGTCTGTCTACACTTATTGCAGTCACTGTTAACACAGGTACCCCAGAGAACATTCCAGCTATACTCTCGTTAAGGATTTAAATATAGTAACATTGTTCGGAGTCTTATGACGGCATAAATAAGCTTATGCTGAGAGGTCGTGTATCAAAGTCCACGCTGAGATCTGTGCTTGCACAAGGTAACCCAACAATAGTTTCGACAGCGGATGAAGGAATGACACCTTTCACCAAAAAAAGGAATATCTTTTGATGTACAAGACCTGTTGTGTTGTGGTACTCGTGCGTGGTGAGTTGGTGTCCATCTTTTGTGAAGTTCGCGATTTTTTTTCGAGCTTGTTAAGACAAGATTTCATGTTCTTTACTTTGTTGTCATCTCTCGTTTAAAAGTGACCGGCCTATTACGACGTCTCCAATACTTTTTTTGTGTCTGTTGTCTTTGATGTTGATCAGAAAGTATATTTTCTACCAAAAATAAAGAATCGTATTTGTGCATTTGTAAGAGCGAGGGCTCTTAACTTGCCTAAGATGATTTCCTGAGCATCTAGCTGTGACACAGCTGATGTTGATGATGTCAACAAACCTCCACTAATTTACGAACATTCGAGCGTCGGCCTGACTTCAAATACGAACAATTGTGACAGGGCATGTTACTCGCTAGAAAACATGACATAGCCATCAACAAGACTCGAGCAAATTAACGACACTTAGCAATGTCTTTCATTGCCTTTCTAATTCTTTTTCATGGCTTAAAACAACTTTGGAAGGCTATGTCCAATTTTATTTTATAGTCAAAGACTGGAGCTCTTCGCTTTGGGCGATCGCCAAATGATAGAGCTTTTCCGTTTGTTTTCGCAATAGTTCTTTTAACAGTTACAAATAATTTTCCCTCTTAGCATTTGTTTGCATAACTTTGAATTTGAAAAATAGACACCGTCATAGTGGTTATTAATATTTCACCTGTGAACGTAACAACTGTAGATACTTCTGAAGGCTTAAAACTAGATAGCATTCGTGTGTTTTGCAATTTATGGCGACCAGCGCTCCTACATACTAGTTAAATATGCTTTTCACTTATTGCAGTCACTGTTAATATGGACACTGCAAAAAACATTGCACCTATACTCTCGTAAAGGATGTTAATATAGTAACAACGTATAGAGTGTTCTGGGGACATAAATAAACTTATGTGGAGAGGTCGTGTAACAAGACCCACGCTGAGATCTGTGCTTGCAAGGCAACGTAACAAAAATTTTGATGGCGGATGGAGGGACGACACCTTCGTAAGAGCAACAATGATTAGAACATTGGCTAATAATAATATCTTCCACTTATACTTTACGAATAATGATGAACTGTGTAGAAAGTTTCAAGATCAAGTAGATTGCAAAATGTATGCACAGAAACTGAAATCCTATATTAAATTAGCTAAACTACATTGTCTTTCTCATTTCTTTTAATGTACAGTTGGTCTAACTGGTGGTACATTAATTCGTGTTTTTTCCCGCCTTTTAGAAGAAGGGATTTGTACTCTTTTGGAGAGAAATTTGCTTCAGTTAACGAGGAGAAGTCGTTTGTTTCAGTATTGTAAATGTGCTGTCTTTTCACTTTACACATTGCCTTTGAACTTGTGATTAGCAGCAAAACTGTTTGATTGTGTCCATGGTGGCTTTTCGTACTTCCCTCATCTTCCACCAGTAGAGCACTGGATTTAAAGTTGAGTTAAACAAAAGCAGAGTTACTGTTACAGCCCAAGAAAAGTTAAGAGATGGTGTCTGCGATCCAGTGTTAACAAATGCACCCACCGATATGGTATAAGGAAGATAACAAGCCAGTAGTGTAACTTGCACTAACAGTGCAGTGGACACAGTCTTTCTGTATCGTGCTATATTCAGGGTGACGCCTTCTGCACTCGATTGTGGCAGGTGAACATGGTTGTGCACTTGAGTTTGGTGGTGGCGAAGTGTAAGATAAATTTTCCCATAACACAAGGTCGAGGTCACTATGCACGTTAATAACACGATGCAGACAAATATTACAGCAATACGAAAGCTGTAAATTACTGTAAGTGCAATAGCAGTGCTTGAAAACCAAAAAGCTGCGACAAGAAGCCACACCCTTTTCAAAGTTACTACCTGTCTGTACCTTAGCCTCAACATAAGGGCGAGAAGTCTGTCTACACTTATTGCAGTCAGTGTCAGCAGAGATACTCCACAAAACATTGAACCTATGGTATTAAAAAGTATTCTTAAATAGTGACAATGTATTGAGTATTCCGAAGACATTCTGTAGGCAATGTAGAGAGGATGTGTAATAAGACCCACACAGAGATCTGTGCTCGCAAGGCAACCGAGAAGAAGTTTCGATGGCGGATGAATGGACGTCACCTTTTGAAGAGCAACAATTAGGAGAATGTTCCCCAGAACTGCAGTGATGGAGAGGGGAATATTAAAAGTTAAAATAAATATCTTTTGATGCATTTTGTTAAGAGTTACTGGGCAGAACAATTCTTGAGTGGTCGTGTGGTTTCCATCTTTAGTTGAGTTCGCCATTTCTCGCCAGCTAGTTACTATGACAAGAGTTAATATTCCCTTGCTTTGTTGTCAGGTTCCGTCTCCAGGAAGTTTCAGCACTTTTTTATTATCCTTGTTTAGTAGTCTTTTTCCTGGGTGATGAGAAAGTTTCTTTTAGTTCATGAATTACAGACAGCTAGTGAAAGACTGTTATGGTTTTCTAAACAAGGGAAGACCGAGATTATTGCTCCGAATCATTACTTTTATTTTTCATTTTTATTGTTTTTATTTTATTTTTCAAGAACAATCGCGAAATGACATTTCTAATCTTTTAGTGATAATCTGCTTAAACTCACTGGCGTGATCATTTCATTCAAAATTTAAATTATTGTAGGGAGTCTGGTATGGCGCATTTCGATTTAAGCCAAGACTAGAGTTTGTTTATATTGGCTGTGAATCATAATCTCTGGCGGAGGTAAAATTGCTTTTATCGGTCAGTAATTTTCGAGTACAATCGCGAAAATACAGTCTCGTTCGATAATTCCACTCTTTTAGTGTTAATTTGCTTAACTCACTGGCGTGATCATTTCATTCAAAATTTAAATTATTGTAGTGAGTCTGGTAAAGCGCATTTCGATTTGAGCCAAAACTAGAGTTTGTTTATATTGGCTGCGAATCATAATCTCTGCCGGAGGTGAAATTGCTTTTATCGGTCAGTAATGGCACGAAATTAACATTTCAAAAACGAATACATGCGAAAATACATGTTATTATAGTGCTAATATCAAGTTTGGAAATAACATTACACTGTTATACCTCAGGCGAAGCGAAGCGAAGACATCAGATGACGCTTCAATATTTTAATTTTATCTCTCGAGAACGAAAACAGCTTTCTCATTGAAAACAGCTATTTTATTGTTAATTTAATTTTGTCATTGTGTTAAATTAAAAAAGCATTTAACAGTGCTTGTTTGTCACCATTCAGATTCTCGCAAGTGTCTGACAAAGCTGAAACTTCACTCCGGCCGTGTTATTTTCATTTGAGTTCTCGCACCTTAAACAATCCCCGTAAAAAAAACATGTTAATTAAGCTGCGATATTAAAATACACAATGTTAACTTGAACGAAGTCACAGTTGAACGTGTCTTTCGAAATACCGCACAAACTCAGTACCAGCATGTGAAGTTTTAACGTCCATCTAGTCAAGAACTAACATGATAAATAACTAACAAGGCTTCTTAAACGAATACATTTTATAAAAATACCTTTAAGATGGACAGTCGTACACTCGATGGTGTTATAAGGATATTATATGAACGGCTTGTGTGATTTTTGAAAAATCACTCGCGTTGATACTGCACGAATCAATTCGAGGAAGCTTTCAAATGTAGACTTAATGTCGGTTAACAAATAACCTCCATTCTTTCGTTTTTTATCAAAATGACAAATAGCTCTGTAAAGATCCTTAGCGGGTGCATGGCAATAAAGTGACAAAATGACTGCTGATTCCAGCGACCGCCAGCTGCGCTTTTCTTCTTTAGTCTTCCAGCCAATAGCAGGAAATTCAAAGTAAATATATTGAGAGCTTGGCTTGTGTTACTGACGTTTTTTCCTGTCAGAAATCAAACAAATTTTATAGGAAATTACAATAAAAGTGTTTTTGGAGCAAAATTAGAGACAGATGAGACAGATTGGACAACCTAAAGAGAAATGTGGCAAGTGTTCGTCTGAGTTAAATTCGATCATTTTTACTGGCAATAAAGTGACAAAATGACTGCTGATTCCAGCGACCGCCAGCTGCGCTTTTCTTCTTTAGTCTTCCAGCCAATAGCAGGAAATTCGAAGTAAATATATTCGAAGCAAAATTAGAGACAGATGAGAAACTGAGATTGGACAACCTAAAGAGAAATGTGGCAATGTTCAGCTGAGTTAAATTCGATCATTTTTACTGCTTAAAAAACTCTACAAAGAAAACCGTTCATCTGTTTCCAATCTTTTTTTGTTATCTTGCACTCTGCAAAGGACGAGTCCCTCTCTGTTTTTGTCTTGTCAGAAGACATTAGTTTTTATGGAGGTAAATTGTATACTGCTTCGTGAAAATCTATCTTGAATTTCAATTATGTAGCCTGCTGAGCGCTGTTAAGAAGAAATTGTATTTATATGAAATGATATTTTAGTAAAACCCGTCGTGTTTTTGAGACTAGTTTTTGCCGAACACGAGATACGCCGACGATGTCCGTCAACGAAAATCAAGATATCATTTCAAACAGAAATACTCGATTCCGCAAGTATCCGACACTGGATCACTTAGTGCAAGCTGGGAAAGTTTAGTTTCGTTTTAGCAGGTTTTAGTTACAGCTGTAGTGGAAATAATGATTTCCAGCAAAACCGTCATTTGAATAAAGTGAAACTGAAGTTGGATGTTAATTGCAATGATCGAGCTATTGTTGTTGAGTTGGGGTTTCGTAGTACTTGTCGCTCTAGAACGATTGTGCGAAATGACATGTTTAGTTCACATCGCGAATCTCGTATCCTTGACCTTGCTTGCCTCAAGACCATGACAAAAGATTGATAACTTGAGTATATTTACAATTGTAAGATCAGTACCAATGTGACTTACCATAGAAACTTCGCACATCAGAGCTTTGACTATTTGAGCATCAGTCTTAATCTTGTGGCGCTTGAAAAACTGCTTTGCGCTCATTGGTTAATTTTCACTGTCAATAGGCGGGCAGACACATGAAAAACTGACTTCAATTGGTTGAACTGATCAGATAGTGAATATCTTTGTTATCTGTGTCGTTGTAGTTATAGGGGGATCCTTGCTGACGTCATTGTTTACATTTTTGCTCATTTGCATAGCGCTTTACCTACAGAAGGATAAGTGTTAGACATAAATTGCCTCCGGGCAGCTAAAGAGCTAGTGAAATTTAATACATGGTGGAAGTTTTAGCTCTTTGTCACGGTATAATATTCAGGGAGAAATTGTCTTTCAAAAACTGCAAAATCTCTGGGTGGCAAAAGCGCTAATGAGCTCATACA
>OMLO01005237.1_pt1 | contig 10873 bp, 7 predicted proteins | sample 1674811 | NCBI WGS metagenome assembly OMLO01 (sample SAMN06265003, study PRJEB25207) | coral metagenome | isolation source: Coral host | place: Mexico:La Bocana,Puerto Morelos, Mexico | collected 2008-11-13
GGGGGGGGGGGGGGGGGGGGGGGGGGGTTATGACCGGAATTTTAAGGTATTTTAAGGTATTTCCCTTGCAATTTGGCTGTCCCCAGTCACACTCTCCGGTGAATAACGAAGTAAAGTATGACGTTTAAGGACTCTAGGCTCGATTCCGGCCACCCTCTCGAGTCATGGTTTATGTTTCGTTCCCAGAAGAGCAGGCTTCTTTCCCGAACAGTGCCTAGTAATCGAGTACACAAACATCCTGGCCAGGCTCACAGTGAGTAAGAGCCAGAGCATTATGCCTCCGCACCACCCCAGAAAGAAAGTTCTGCGCGTCTTACAGTACCTTGCGGGAGTTCCACAGCGCGTTATGATTGGCTAGGTGCATAAACTTGTAAATCAAGTCTGGCTGGTTTAGATCGCTAGCAATGGAACACAGCTCCTTGTACGTCGATAAGCCACTCCTAAAATAACCAGAGAGATGAAATAATCGTGTTAAACATGAATTTGTCGTTGTTTGTGTTGTTAAGTTTTTTTAGCTTTAAGAGAGGATTGAAAAGCTTTTCTGCGCTTGGCATCGGCTGCAGGGCTTGACGCAAGTTTTGAGATTTCGCTGTGGGCTCTGATTGGTTGAATACCTTTTTTGGAGTGCATTATTTTTGGCTAAATGGGATCAATTTGGTTCTCCGAAAATTATCAAGAAATCACTTGTTTTTAACATTACAGGCCACGTAACCTACCCTTCAGGAGCTCGTCCCAGCTCTCCTTCCTCGAAGACCTTTGTGTCCCCAGTGACTTGTCGATTTCGCCTGGAATTACAACAGAAAAGGATACTAAAATCAACCTACAAGCTTAAGTTTGCCACGTTTGTTAGGGCGAATATAGGACTTCAACTGTGGCTTTCCACCGAATCCCATTGGCTGCGATTTTTTTGTCCTCTGAGCAAGACAAGGTTTCATCAAGATACAAGGTTTTCCTAAGGCGATCCTGAGTCCGATGTACAACAAGACACAAGTATACTGAGAGAGAATGTGTAAGTCAATTTAGTGCCCACCTACTGCCAGTCGTCAGCGTGTCGACCAATAAGGACACAAGCTCATCTTTGTTCTCGACGCCGCCATGTTCGTATACTAGGCCTAGGCCTTTTGAGGCTACTTCTTGAGTGAGGTCTAGAAAGGACAAGTTATGTCTTTTAGATTCACTTATTTCCCGTCAGTCCAAAAGCCCACATACATTGGAGAGAGTAAGCACAATGTCTTAAAGTAAAAGGGGAAGGTCAACGCTTGTTTTGTTGGAAGATGGCGTTGATGATAGTCCAGTCCTTCTCGGATAAGGACTATAAACCGTAGGCCCCGTCTCACAACCCTTCACTGTTCACACAATCCTGTGGGACGTAAAAGAACCCACACACTTGTCGCAAAGAGTAGGGCATGTAGTTCCCGGTGTTGTGGTTGGGCCTTATTTCACTCATTAATGTGCTGGGTGAGATCGCAAATAGACGGATAGCGACTGCCAGCGGCGCCTATATATGCTGATGTCCGATGTCATCCACAGATCAGATTGTAAAGTCACACGTATGTTGTGACTGATTTGAGACATAACATTACATAACAAGAACATTTGTACTCTATGCAAAGCAGTCATTTTGTACCATCTGTTTCTGCTAACATGTTCATGAAGACCATCTGAATTTCTTTGAGGTTTGTCTGAAAAAGAAGTTGTTCACCAGTTTATGATTTATTCAAAGGGGGATGGATTCCTATAAAATGTTTCACTCACGTGGCCAGCAGCCATGCAATAGAAGAAAGTTAAGACTACAAGGATGCAACTATGGCTGCCGTAATGTCATGTGAAAACAATCTATGATGCTTTCTGTAGATTGGTGTATGACAAAAGTTCATTGCTAGGTCAATGTCAGCATTTAAATCATTTTTCTGAAACATCGATACTAAGGTACGAGGCGTTCATACTTAAGGAGTAGGCCCAATGCGAAGTCTCAATTTAGAATATGGATTAGACAATGTCAAGAGAGCATGAAGAGTAAGACAGTTGATCCCCTATATTAGCCTTATTCTCAAGGAAAGCCCTCCCAAGCTATTTTTACATCACTCCTGGTTTTGGAAATCCCAGGAGGATCCAGCAGCAGCCAACCCTGAGGTGCGAAATGTACTCATGAGGGCATTCATTTATCCTCCATGAACATATCACCACAAAGCACGTGGTAGTATCCGCGGAAGAGTTGGGTACTACCATGTCTAGGAATAATTTAAGAGGGATAACCTTGGGAATAAGGCCTATATTGGGTATCAACTCTCTTACATTTCTGCCTGTTTATCCTTTGTTGTATAAATACATTGTTATATTAAGTATTGTGGTACGAAATATGGCTCAACCTGTACAACTTTGTGATCTCCAGAATACTTCACAAGTGATAACAACCAGATACAGGAGGCCTGAAAGAGAAACCCGATTTCAAAAAATCAAATTTTAGACTAGTTGTCATTTCTGACCCTAGACGCTTTTGAGAGAATAAGATGTAACAAGGAAGTGAGTTTCCTTCTACTTTTCTCAAACTCAATAATTCATCAAGTTTAAATAAAGGAAATCATGAAGGTGACAGTGATTGGATATCGGAACGTGATTATCCTTGAATTGTTACGATTATATTTCTTCGTTTTCTCCTTAGTTTGAGTTTCGATTGAGAAGATACATCAAACACTCAAGACAGTGTTAGACCACCCTTCGAAACGACTCGAAGTTCGTCAAAAATACTCGCTGCGCAACGTATTTTCAACTCTCTTTTCGGTATCTGGAAATGTGGTGAAACATGGTCTTCCGTACCAGTGTGTGGATTTGATACTTACCCAAAAGTGTGAGAGGGAGGGAGGTAAATGCAAGCAAGCAAGCTAGCAGAGCAAACTCCAGCAAAAGCACATAGCAATGCCCCTGCAGACCTCCCTGGACCCCCCAACCTGATCCTGGAGAATGGCAGAATTGGCTTGATTTTAACTTTGCCTAAATTTTATTTAGGCACATCTCCCTTCTCAGTTTTTGGAAATGTGGTGAAACACGGTCCTTTGTGTTTGATATATTACATCGACGGCCTACCTGTCTGACATATGGAATTGGACTTGTGGCGTATTTATTGACAATCATGTCAATTAATTCCTGCATGGTGCCACCCATTTCACCACAAGCAGTGCTTTTAAGTTGTTCCACTGCCCAAGGATCGCGGGCGACTTCTGACAACCTGCCTGCCCCTGCACAAGACAGGGCCTCTCCTACTGTGAACTGCAGCTCCACCTGACGAATCTGTAGACCAAAACATCAAAAAACAAAGATTAGTCCTTGAATGTTAAATGGATGGTTTACTTGTAAAGTGACACAACTGAAAGACGTAGGGCGTACACGAACCTTACACGAGAACAAAGTCACATCTGTAAATTGTTTCTCAAGGCGTTCTAAAGAATACAAAGGACTTCCAAAGACTTCTTACATTTGTAAAGACTAAGAAAGACAAAGAAAATATCCAGAAATGCCAAAAACATACACCTGTTTCCGGATATTTTGAAATATCATTTCAAAGGTGAATAAGTGATTTGTGGACAACTTTGCTTACAGTAGGTTTTACAAAAGCTCAAAGCATTAATAGTACTTCTTGACGTAGTGAGGGCTTGAGTACCAAAAGCTACGTTGCTTGTTTCCAAGAGATGAGGAAATACCTTGGAAGCGTCACACAAGCCATCAATCAGTTTCTTATGATGTGGAAAATGTTCATCTCCAACCAATAAGAATCCAAGAGCATGAGCGGCATGTTCTTTAACCTGTCAATCAAATGAAAGTTGACGTTTTAATGGAGGAGAAGAAAACAGAAAGCACCACTCCAATAGTCTCTCCCAATAGTCCTTGCTTGGGAATATCACGATAGCCACTATGGCTGCATGTGAAACGCTCTATTCCAAAAAACTTCTGGTTTTGGTTCTCAGTGTTAAGCTTAAAATGCGTTCGTCGTCGCCTTGGTCATCAAAAGGTATTTGTTGAACTCAATTATAGCTGGCAGGAAAAGCAAAACCAATGAGAACTACTTTTGACACACAAGTGAAAACTGCTCCAGTTTATGAAGAGAAAACTGGACAGGTACTTTTCAGTGATTTACACTTTTAAGAGCTCCTATTGTCAAAATAGCAGAATGTTCTTTTCACGTAGTACCAAATGATGTTAGACAAACTAACAACTCAATAACCTTGTTCTCCTTAGCATTCTGCAGAGTATCAAGTAACTTTTCTACCACTGACAACTTGCTGACAATATCTGCAGCAGCTGAAGACTGTGTTACATTATCTAGACAAAAGGAAAAATTAAACTTGATATCACTATAACACTCAAATCATTTCTAAGAGGTGAAAAATGACAATTTAGGCAATCATGAGTAGCTTCTATATAAAACATGACATGAACTTTGGTTAGTGAGGCTAACAATTAACAGACTTGCAATTGAAAAGTTCGTGCTCTCGTTCATCTCTCGCCGGATGTCCCTTTAAGAGGAGAACGGAAAAATTGTGAATCCGAAAATTAAACAGTTATTGCTCCTGACCAGAAATGAAAAGGTCCCTTTTTGCTTGTTTGACATTTTTTTTCTCTTATAAAAGACACTTACAATAATGAACTTTTTACCACAGTTAATGTTCGGTTAACACAGGAGCAAAGTCCACAAACTCAACCAAAATATGACTCCTGTCCAGAATCGCAAAGGTCCACATTGGAAGTTGGAAAGTCCCTGCTAAACTTGATAATACTCGATATTTGTTTGTTTAGGAAAGACTAAGTTAATTTACAAAAACACACCTTGCTCCATTGTCTCAACTCCTGCTGGAAGAGGAAGGGGTCCGTTTCTACCAATCTCTCCAATGGAGTTACAGGCTGAACAACTGATCAACGCATTTCTACTGTTGATGAGTTTAACTGACGAAGCAATAAGTAAAGACTAAGCAAGATTCAGGTTAGAAAAATACGAGAAAGAGATGAAGGGGAAGAATAAGAAATTCATACATGTGTTTATCAGACTAAACACATTGTATACATCAAAAACTAAGGAATTTCGAGCGTATGCCAACATTGAATCGGCCATTAAAAATGTTTTTTTTGTGAGCTTCCTTATCTTACACAAAAAAGCACAAAAGAAACAAACAAACAAACACAATTGTGTTTGTTGTTTCTTACATCCAAAAGGTCAATAAATACCCAGTCTTTATATCATTATGATCAAAAAACTATAATCACATCAAAATAGAGTTTTAGCGGAGCTCCCTCATATTGTATTTTGAATTAGTTTGACAACGTACAAAACTGCCGTTAAATTAAAGGAAACCTGAAGATAGCAGTTTACTAAGATACAAAAACACCAAAGAGATAACAATAAACCATAAAGGAAAAAAGATGGTTGAGGATGGAGAAGATTGACACGGATTACAAACGACGAACTTGATAAATTTGGGCTAAACTTCTCAAGACTAGCAAGCCGTGACGGAGGTCCTTTCAGTTTACTGACTAACCTAGTTTCTCTACACTGGTAGTAAGAAGCTGTTCTTTTGCCTTTCTGTCAGTAACATTCTCAGACTCTTCAACCTCCATGTCCTCTACCACCAAGTCTTGTTTACTTGATACTTTTAATGCCTCTTGGTGAAGATGTCTTGCTATAACAAACCCCAATGTACTGACTGAGCCAAGCTGCATTTCAAATAGCTAGGAAACATAAGTAGTATAGTTGTAGGCAATTTAACCAGAATATGAGTAGCAGTATGGTTTGAGTAAAATTATGAAGAACATGAGTAGTGCTGTTTGGCAATTACCATGATTAGGTCTTAAAGTTGAGGCCAAATTTACTAAAATATCATTGTAGTTGGTGTAAAGCAAAGTGTTGTATGAGTAGGATAGAGTATGTATAGTTGGGTTGAAATAATTTAAAATACGCAGCATTGCAACTAGCGACAAGTATAAAGAAGAGTATGAGCATCTTTTAGTTCTTGACTATACAAAAAAAGAGAACAAAAGACTTTTCACGCTTTGTCCTTCAGTCCATAGTCCAAAGTACTCGCTCTGTTCGTAATTGCATGGCTGGGTCTTATTTGACCTTTTTGGCATTTCTCATATACTCAGCAAAGCAGCATATGAACATTTTAGTTCACATTAATACAGAGTACTCTAGTGTAGGCTAGTTGACTGGAGGAATAGAATTAACTATGGCGTATTTACAGGACGACACTCACCTCGCTATCAACAGAGGCAGAGAGTTCTTTTATCACATTCACAAATGAATCTTCACTCATTGTGCAAGTGACAACTGCCAGCAATTGTCCAGCATATTGACGGGCATCTTCTCTACTAGAGAATGTAAAACCCTGCAAATAGCAGCAGAAGGGCAGATGAAGAACATTGAATAATCACTGTTGCGACTTTAAAGGAGTTTGGATTTAAATGGCATCAAAGAAACTGGCACCGCCTTAATGGGGCTTTAATGGAAACAAACTAACCTTGATCCAATCAAGTTTTCCATGGAATATCGCTGCTAATTGCTTAGGTGCAACAGCCACAACTTGGAGAAGACAGCACAGAGCAACAGCGTGGAGATCAGCCCCTGCGTTAACAAATAGCAGCAACGATGTTTCAGAGTCCCGAAGATGTACACGCAAAAAAAAGTAACAGAACTTATCTGCAGACACTCTTTTTAGGTGTCACCGAATCCTTTACCGTGGCCTTAAAGGAACTGTGTCATGGCTGAGTTAAGTGTATTTCATTATGTCAGTTTTGCCAAACACTGGTGGAAGAAATTAATTTTATGGATCTAAAGAACAAACCCATAGCTTCCTTAGAAACAAATACGTCCCCATGGCATTATAGTCAAAGGGGACAAACAAAACGCGATTAACTTTGAAATATGTTGAGCCCAACAGTTTTTCAAAAACTAATATTGCAATCCGTTTCAATCTACTCCAATTTTTGTCTTTGCGCACCTTTTGTTGTATTTGGTGCGTTAAGAAATGTTCCTTCATTGTTTTAAGCGGTTCTTTGTATATTTCACTCACTTTGGGTCATGCCATTATATAAGGTCTAAATTTGGCTTAAATCCGTGACACAGTTCCTTTAAAATTTGTTTCTAAACACAGCTATTGGTTAAAAACAGCAACATCGATGAAGGTTTCAGATATCTGTACTGCTATCATGAGGTGTCACAGTTAACCCACTCCACAACATGCCATGAGCATTTAACGTATGGCTGCTTGATGAACCATAAGTTTACCCTGCCAAAGCCGTCAACCAGGAATACATTGCTTAAGTATCCCTGGAAATACGACGACGAACCACACAGAGTATTATCTGCTCAAAAAGAAATCAGTCAAAGCCAACTACTATGGCTCGCTGATTAGTTTGTAAGGTAGGTGTCCCTGTGACATCAGACCTTTTACCCTATCATCATTAACCTTCACCTGTGTTAAAAGTACCTTGTCACACACCGCGCATCAGGTTTCTGATGACCTCGGGTTGTAAGCAATAATTTGTGGCAGTGCTGCTTGTAAAAATATAGACATGGACAGAAGGACATACCTCCTATAGGCTGGAGTGCCTGCCTCGTAAGTTCAATGTACTTTCCCAAGGAACTTGATGAGAAGTCTGCAAGGAACAATCAGAAATGTGAACATCAACGGTATTAATAAATATATCTTACTACGGCAGTGATAATATTGAAACTGAACCGTAAGAATCACACTTTTATCTTTGGAATTTAAAGTCGCATAGATTTGATGCCAACTTTTCGCTTTGTGTGCACAAAGCAATCGCCATAGTAGCAACTAGGAACTTCTCATTTTGGGTCAAGACTTGCAAAATCAAAACATTTTTAGATAGTTACCCGGTGATGTGTATTACACAGGCGACTAGTCGATATCTAGACCTGGAACTGACCTTCGTCTGCCATATGGTATAAATCGTAGATGGTTTTGACAAGATGGCTACATTAAAATGCATGTAAAGTAATTTTCTGAAAAAGACCAAACACGTTATGATACGTCTTTCGTATCACGTACGGTGACGGTACCTACAGTGGAACCCCACCTTAGGGATTGTTTATACGGCCTCTGGGCCGAACAAAAGCTCAGACAGTCATTTTCTTACTTAAAGAAGTGCGCTAGTACTGTACCCCGTTAGTACGGCCAGATCTTTCTGGCTCGTTAGGGACCGGTTTAATGGGATTTCACTGTATACCGAAAGTTAATTGCGCTTGTCTCTGCTATCACTTCCATAAGGGATTAAAGTGATCATAACTTTGTACACAACACAAAATATAATTTTTCACGTTGTTATTGTAAGATAGCCGTGTGCTGGTGTGTAGATTCGTTGGTATGCTGTATATGTAATGATGCTAAGAAATTGATATTCAAGGTTTGTCCGTTACAAGCTTTCACTTCGAAGGCGTCTTCGCTTTTGCTTACTTCATTTTGGAATTTTTTTTACAGTTGAATGTAAAATTCCCATGTTTTTGTTTAGTATGTACATTTGTTGTGTTAATAACTATCCTAGGGGGCTTTCACGTCTAAGCAATAAACGAGATATCTCCCCTCCTATACAAATGCGGTTTTGTTACTTTGTTAAAAATTATTTTGTTCTCGTTTCACTGCAGAGTGATTAGACCACAAACAAAATTATTTGTACCTTCAGAGTTGATACCAGTTAAGAGTGTATCCACATACTGTCCAACAGGTGGAAGGATGCAGTTTTTGACTCTGTCTTCCTCCGTTACACCGGCTGCATGTTCCAGACATTTTTGCAAGTACAGTAACACCTGAATCCAAGAAGGACACCAAAATAATTGCACAACTCAACAAATGTTGTAGCATAACCATTTTCTATGCTACGAAAAGGATCCAGCTGTACTCGAGTTATATTTTTCCAAAGACACTTAAGATTAACTATGCCTCACTCAAAACAGATGTATATAGGGAACAGCAAGTTCTTGGAAAATCTAGCAACACTGTAATTATCGTATGCGCATGGTGGGCGATAGACTTTATTCTTTCTTTAAGAGTTCAGTCAGGGTTTAAACTGAAGGAAAACTGAAAATAATCGACGATTTACCAGCTAAAGATAGAACAACGAACAAAGATATAAAAATAAACCAAAAAGGAACAAGGATGGATAAGAATGGAGAAGATTAACACGGATTGCACAAGACGAACTTGAAAATTCTACGCTAAACTTTTCAAGCCATACACAACTTTATTTGTACTCGAATTGGTCAGACCGATTAGGCCTCAAGCAATAGAGCATGCTCATTTTCCGAGAAATGAAAAAAGCAATAGATAAGTAAAAGGCTCTTTTCAGTACATTCGTTATCTCACCTGTGCAAATACTGGTGGAGCAAAAGGCAGCGCAGTTGTCCCAGCTGTGTAACAGTATTTTCCTCTTAATCTCTCAAGACTCTGCAGTTGGATATGCAATAAATTCAAAGCAGTCACTTACAGGTAATTCCATTCCATAGTAGATTTGGATTTTCTTTTCCATGCAAAATGCGACAAGAAGAGACCTTAGGATGTTATGATTGTTAAGACCAAGTTTTGTCCATTAGAACGAGGAAAGGTTTAGTTTATTCATGTAATTAAAATCGAAAATAGTCAACAGCTTATATATCAAGGCTTATTTAAATTAGGGGTATAAACAAGCAATGACATAATATGATGTAATTCTCTAGAGACTTTGATTCCCTAATTAATGCTATGCTTGAGATTCTTGTTAAAGATAGCGACAAGAGACGCTAATTGCGATCAATTGTCAATTGTCATTATGATCAGTGACCTCAACGTTAGTTGGTAAATCATTGTAAAATCAGGTAATTTGCACAAGCTGACTTCTTTTTCAAGGTATTACAATTGCCGAAGTGTTTATACGTTGGTTGTCCTGGCCTGGTATTGTGTTCACAAAGCCTAAGATTTAACAAGCATTCTGTTTTATATATGTATTGTTGTAAACCTTGTCTTGGTAGGCTACCAAGACAAAAAAGATTCTTTCTAAATTACACTAGATTTCAGCAGTGCAGAAACTGCATCGTCCTCGTTGGTCCAATACTATGAACTATCGGCTGTAACGTAATGTATTATCAGCTTGACCTTTTACAAAATAGTCTATCTAGTTTCTTAATACGAAACAAGCATTTTGCGTCTTTTGGCAGCATAAGGTAACTTAATCCAGACTGTCTTCAGTTGACATGGCTCGAAATTGCGACCGCTGTGATCGCCACTGAATCTAACATTTCATCCTTGGCGACCAGAATTTCTGGTTTAGTCGCCATTTTAACAACAATTCTTTCTCTGTGTTGACGATCAATCACGGTTATTTAGTCAGACATATCTATATTTATGCGTTTGCTAGTTGAGTTTGCTAGCTGTGTTTCAATATGAAAAGTGTAAGGCACTACTTGTAGATAGAATTTGAATATTATGTCGATGAGTGAAAGGAACTTTGGTTTCAGACTTGGTACCTTCTGGGCAACATACGACACCATATCAGGAAAGGCAGGAAGAAATTCTTTGTTTGTTCTGTCTTCAGTTGTTGTCCGATCAACAACTTGCACTGCTCTCAGTCCCTTCTTAGCTTCTTCTTTGACATCATCTTTCCTGCAATTAAGTAAGTTCAGAATTGAACGACTCGACAGTACGAGAAGTTAAGATTCACAAACATAAGTTCCACGTACATATTGAAAAAGAAGATAAATCACAAAATCCCTGATTGTTACATGGCAAGGTAGTATTAGTATTGTGGTAAATTCGAGCGTTCTGATTGGTTCATTCTTAGTCGTGATATGAAGATGGAGCGTTTTGAAACCGCTCCGTTTCTAGTATGGACAAGT
>OMLO01005240.1_pt1 | contig 10871 bp, 6 predicted proteins | sample 1674811 | NCBI WGS metagenome assembly OMLO01 (sample SAMN06265003, study PRJEB25207) | coral metagenome | isolation source: Coral host | place: Mexico:La Bocana,Puerto Morelos, Mexico | collected 2008-11-13
ATATTTTTAATTTTACTTCTATACGAATTTTATTTTATAGAAACATTGAAAGCACTGACGCCATCCGAATCTATATAAGACGCTAGATCAAGGGATGGCGCTTCCTCAGTTAAGGAGTGCACCATACGACCTGTTAGGAGTGTGGGATTGACGAAAAACGTAATTCAAAAGAAAGGAGATGAGCTTACAATACAAGATATTAAAGATAAATTTTGATAGACATGCACAAGTCATCTCAATTAACAAAATCATGCCTTGCGCTATAAGACTGAAAAGAAATAAACAGAGACCAACATGCATTCTGTTTTGGTGTTAGTCTATGTTCAAAGGACGGATAAATTGCTTCGGTATTTAATCAAATATTTTCGCTGGCGCGCGATTGGAAAACTGCTCACTTCTCGGAACAGATAATGTTCGCGGACAAACATTCGAGCATATACTCGCGCCAAATGGCGGCTGTTGCTTATTTATGCTCGACGTTGCTGGATTTGTTTACCGCCTTTCCTGGATAGGAATAATTTGAGTTTAGGTTTGCAATAGGGATAACTCACTATTTTGTCAACACTTATCCACTGGAGAGTGATTTACCAGGTGGATAGCGTCATTTATCCACTCTTAGATCATCTGCGTCCAACATGATGCATTTAACCACCCTTTACAACAACAACAACAACAATCTTTTATTTCGTGCCCCAAAAAAATTACAATAAAAAAATAACTACATGCAACGTAAATAACAACGAAAAACAGCGCATAGTCACTTAGAAATAGCTAAGGCTAATCGAGCTTAGTGGCCAGGCCAAACAGAAAAAAAAAATATTGCAATAAAGTTACAAAGTATAAAAAACGGAACACGATTTCCATTGACACACACACAGACAGACACACACAAAGAGAGACCGAAGAAAGAAATAATGAAAAGAAGTGAAAAAATAAAGTACATCAATGTACCAGTCAGTAGTTGGAGATAATTAATTCTTTTAAGACATTTTTCAAACAATCACGACTCTTAGATTTAAGTGAGCAACACGAATGAAATTCCAAACTTTAACAGAGGGTCCAAGTGTCCTGGAATGCTCTTCACAAGAGGATTATGTCCAGATCCCGGTTGATTAGTGGAACCAAAAGCCTTGAAAATTCTGAAGGTAAAACAGATAAAATTATATAAGAGGAGTTGTTCTAGGAAAGCAAAACAAACTCTGCAGCCTGCTGTACATAATTACATAAACTTGTCTGCCTTGTTATAATTCCGCTCAATTTTAATTTGGGACGTTAGGTAGTTCGAAGATCAATCTTGATCTCCTCTTGATTTGGTCTCGGGAGCCGAATTCCGGTTCTTGTTCTGCTGGCCTTGCATTTCCCTGTTTATTCGCTTTTTGAATTGTTGGTCAGTGGTTTCTTAACTGACCTTCAAAATAAATGTGCCTATGATCTTCTATGTTGGCTGCTTCCAAAACCACCTCGATTTCCTCTTTTGCAATGTCTTTAAGTCTTAGCATAGCTTTCTTCATCTCCTTGGCTTCAACAAACCCTTTATTCTCAGGATCAAACACTCTGAAGGCCATGATAAGGTCTTTTTGATCATCAGGTCTTTTGTAATCCTCCAAAGTTTTGACAAAGTCTGAGAAGACTAAGTAGGCATCCCCTGGCAAGCAGAAATAAACGAAGACGTTGATTGAGAAAGAAAACGCCGTAATAAAGCGCTACTCCAAAAACTGAGAAAGAAAGGAATTTCCTTCACTTACAATTTTATCCAAGTGGACAAAAAAGCAACACATCTTGAATGGTTTTGAAAACCTTAAGCCCATATTCTAGAACAGTCAAAAAGATTCAGCAGATGCATTGACAAGAGAAATTCAACAACCATGTAAAATTTTGATTGGGCAGAGATTCAGACAGATCTACCGAAGAGAGATTTGCGATCCGTTTTGAAGAAGAATCAATAATTTGCTCTCTGTTCTCGTCCACTGCACACACTGCATAGGTACTGTAGGAAAAAATGATACATTCATCTCAGTTGTAGATCTCTTACCGTCGAATTCCTTTTCATTGATAAGAGCCTGTATTTGATGGTCAGTTGGGTTGAGACCGACCATGCGCATTGCCTGCCTGAGTTGCGTTGTTGATATGCGGCCATTCTTATCCTGTCCAAAGTATTCGAAGACCTCAAGATATTCTGGAAATACGAATGACTGGATAGTAAGAGAAAATCAGATATTTTCATACATAGGTCCGCATGGTAATTAACATAATCTTGATAATACGAGTATTCGAAGACCTCAAGGAATATGAATAATTGGATACCAAGTAAAAATCAGACATTTTCGCAAAAATCTTGAAATAATACAAGACAACACTTTAAAAGTCTCCCATTTTAACGCTTTTTGTTCAATAGTTAATGTCTGCTTTTCAGTCCTTACATCCTTGTTTCTTGTTGGATTCTGCCCACTTTTATAACATAATATTACTTTACCAATTAACCAGTTATTACTGAATCCCCGTTGATCCGGGTATGCTTTTAAAGTTTCGAAAATCACTCCTAAAAATAAGTTGACATTATTCAAGTTAATTGCTTACCTTGTATTTCTTCATGAGATAGTTTCTCCTGTATAAAAGCAAAACCAATAGCCCATCAAGACAAAAGCTGGTTGTTACTCAAGGTAAAACGTGACGTTTCTGAATTTAAAGCGTCGCACATATGGCTTTGGCTCAAAAAACGCGGAAAAGTCAACCTATTAAATGCACTTTTTTTACACACCAATTTTTCAGGAAATAAATAGGACTATCGCAAATTCTTAAGCCACAATGTTGCATTTTGTAAAATGTGTTAGATCAGCTATCACGAAAGTCAAATAGCACAGGGTGTTACTTGTTAATAAGGCAACTCTCATTTTGTCAAATTGCTTATTTTTTTGTAACCAAAAAATGTTTTCAAAAATTTTGTTAGAGCTTTCCAGAAAGTTGAATTAGAACGGCTTTATTTTTTAAAAGACATAACCAAAAAATGCATTTCTACTGTCAGCCGGCTCGGTTTTGTAAAAAATTGCCAATGAATATTTATGAATATAAAATGCTTGCACTCGTTTGATGAATTGTTATGACTTCAAATCCGAAGATATTTGTGATTATACATCTATTGAAAGCTAAATATTTTGTGTTGTGATTTTGGAGGTAGGACTCAGGCGCATAGAGAAAAAAAAATAAGTTCGTAAATATCATTCATGTTCTTGGACAGAAAACCGGAAAAGTTTGGGAAATTGGATTTCATTTGGTTAGAGTAACTTGCTTCATAAAATTGGCTTTTTTAAAGATGTGCAGTCAGGATATTTTCTAAATTGGGGGAAACCTGAAAATAGTAGTTTAATGAGAAAGAAAAACACACGGGCTACAAACGACGAACTTGAAAAATATATTGTCCTGAAAGAAAGAAAAAGTTGTTTGTGTAGTTGAACTCTGGATGGGAGCTATAACCTAGATTTATTTCGCGCCCACTCATTGTCTCATAAGTGCAAGCGGAAGGAAAAATATTTATAGCAATCTTTCATGACAATATTATTTAGAATTTTGACATTTAGAGTAGGAAAACATACCATGGCTGCCTGATCGTCCTCGCTTGATAGCGCCCGCTCTATAAGTGACAATATGCGTTATACACTACTGGCAAGAAACATCCTGTGACCTGTAATAAAAGCGTTTTTTGAAAAGTACATATATTGTTAAAACATACTCGTTAGCTTAAAAACTTTGCTCTTATAACAGAGGTCGCCAATAATATAGAAGAAGAATATGATTTAAGTGGAATGATCCTTTAAAATATGTTATAAATTAATTAAAGTAAAAGCTTTTTTCATGTAAAAGGAAAACACTGAAGTTGCCAGTGAGACCAAATGACAATGAGTTATTGTATTATTTATTGTTGAGCAGTTTAGTTTAAAAGTCCTCCAAGAAAATGGACTTGTGTTTTTGAAACTATTTAACTATCTTGTCTAGTTCCTAGGCTTCAATATTAATTTTACTAAGGTCAATCCGCATACTAAACCACGTGGTCCTAGCCTGCGTTGCAGACGGAAATTTCCCCGTAAATGCGAGACCCCCAACGACTACTACGATCTAAGTAGTCGAGTGTGATTGGTCTCTACATAAAGCAGTTGTTTAAATTTAGTGGCTCTAATCAAGAGAACAGCGTTTCTTTTTGTAAATTTACCGACTGGCTTTGATAAGTCGTTAATTTTTCAATGCCTTCCGATTGTCGCCGACGTCGTCAATAACAAAACACGTGGTTGAAGCGTCATTGTTGTAATTTCGCCGTTGCGATCACTGATGGAGGACAAAGTTTGTTATTTGACAAATTTGGGAATTCCAACTATAGCCATCACGAATGACGAAGACGCTGATAATATTCAGCAGGTTTTAAATGTAAAAGTAGAAATTGTTTGTACAGTTAGTACAAGTTGGCCGTCTTCTTCTTTTGTTCGAAGTCTCTTGGGTTAAGTGTTAATACCACTTTTAGTAGCATCTTCGATAGCAGATCCTTAATAATTAATAATAATAATTAACTTTGTTTTACGAGGGTAGCACATAACAGTCATGCGACTGACAAACCCGTGGACCTCGAATTCCCGATTGAATTGGAATTTAGAAATGTTGATTTCTGAGGAGGGAGGAAAAAAAACAAGCAAGGACGAGGACCAACAACAAACTGAACCCACTTATGACACCGGGTCCAGGATTCGAACCCGGGCCACATTGGTGGGAGGCGATCGCGATCACCACTGCGCCATCCCTGCTCCCCAAGTCAGGATCCACTCTGTCACCACTAGCTATGACCTTTCTCCAAGAAACTGACGAGATCTGTCTATTTGTTTGCTTTTTACACTTGTTTATGCATCCTTTGCATATGAAACGACTCGTAGACTTTATATCGAAAGATAGACTCGTGAAATACATCGAATTTTCCCCTTCCTTGAACAAGATATTTTTCTTCACTATTGATAATAAACATAAAAAGCATAAACCACAACTGTTTGCTTAGGGCATATACATTGAAAAGACAAAATCCTTGCGTTGCTTCATATGTTCTTTATCTTTCGCAATTGCTCGCGGCATTCCCGCGAGTTCAGTGGCAATAACCAATAAGAATTAGGAACGATTTCGAAAGCGACTTCCAGTTTTCGTTTTCTTCGTTAGGGGTTATAGAACAAGAGTCTGTGCGCTACTTCGCACACGTAGCCTGTGACTCAGGCTACGTAGTCCGAGAGGGAAAACAAGGCAGTACGATTTTATCGGTATAATGAATTTGCCGTGAAGGACTGAGAGAAAGCGGTACAGGAACTTTGCAATAAGGTATCTACAAAACATTGGGAGTTCGAGAGCGAAATGAAATTCTTGTTGTATAGTTAGCGAAAAAGAAAACCCGTCAAGAGTCCTCTCAAGAGAAGAACAAGGGAAGTGCTTTGATCTTCTCTTGGTACTTGTTGAACAACTGCGTTCTAAGTTATTTTTTGTGTGAAAATATATCCTTTATTGATACACATAATCCTATATACAATACAATGCAATGGACAGCAATATTTACAGTTATTTGCAGGTTAATATCAAGCAATATTTTCACCGCGCCAACCAAGCCATCGCCCCTTCAAAAGCAAAATAAATGACAAAAGTCTCAGATCTCTCTCTCTACAAAGCGATATTTTTTCATACTTAGCATCTCTTAAAATATAGTCTTTGTTTTCGATAGAAGTGAAGTTAATGACACGTGCTTTGATGTTCACAATTAGTGACAACTATAGTTTAAGTTAGACTCGAGCCCACGGCTACTCAGCCATGTGACGTAATGCAGGTTCAGTCTGGTAAAGAGAACGGACTAAAGCCTTTCCGTGTACACAAGGTATGTTCAATTTCCGGTGTTGGTCCTATTGCTGTTAGCCAATCACAAGAAAGACTGTCAAGACAGGCGTCTGGGAATTTACGTTTATTGAGAGGTTGCTTAATTTGGTGTTCAATATAATACTATATTTAAATACGGCTGCGTCTTCAGAGCTTCGCACGTGTAAACTTAAAACTGGGAAATACTTAGAGTTGCTAATCACTGGATTTCACAAAAATGGTGAGTTGTAAACGTTCTGCTGTAATTAACTGCAAATGCTCGAAATCGGTGTGTGGCGAATTTAACAGAATGATAGCACCAAAATGATGCGTTAATATATGACATTGATTACGTTGAAGTTGTCTTTCTGTCGTTTAGAAGAAGGCGAGAAATTAAAGTTGATTGAAGAAGGATTAAAGCTCAAAGCCGACTCAGTAGCTTTAGGTTTAGTCGTAATAGTTTATGTCTCAGATAGCCATTTTAACTCGCATCAACAAACAAAACCGAGCAAAAAGAACCCCTCCATAACAATATCATGGCGTTTCAGTGCGAAATGAGAGGTCCTCATTAGAACTTGGGCAATGCTTCGAAATATAGGTCTAGCATCTCCTTTTAGAGCCAATAATTTTCAAATACGGCGGTCACATTTCTGAGGAGTCGTTAAATTATATTTTACCGTTTTAAAAGTTACCTTGGTTTTAGTAAATAACGCTCGACACCTGCTGCAATGCGAAGTGCGACGCCAGATTTAAGTACTGAAATTAGTGCATGCAAGACACGAAAGCATGGCTCTTGAAGAAACCGATTACATTCTACACTATTCTGATTAATACTTTGAAACATTCTGTAAGACTTTGTCTAATTTTAGGCAGGCAAGTACAATTTGAATTTCATTTCTGGGCGTTTTTCGTATGAATGTTAAAAAAGTAAATATCAGCATTTTACAGTCTCATTAAGTTTCAAACGAGCTGGTTGTTAATAATTGATGATCTTAACAGGTTGCTAAATTCAGTGTTGATTTTGACGGTACCTTATAGATTAGCTTACAAGAAAGCATTTTTCCTAAATTAAATTTCATTTATGAGAGAATTCTAATAATATAGTAAAGAAAATGCTCTAATATCATTGGCCAAGGTATCGCACACTATCAGCCATCCGCGCACAGTGGCTGGAGGTTGTCCACATAATGGAAAGGGTTCCTCGTTTCTCTGATTTTCGCGAAAGATTTAGACATATTACCGGATAATTGAATACCAAAGAACGCATAGAGAAGGGAAATTGACCGTTACGCGACTTTAAAAGTGAAGAAACACATTGCGAGAAATGGCTAACACTCCTCACTCCTTTATCAGAAGTATTCCCGCAAGAGGTTAATTCAAATTACTTTGATGACGTGATAAACTGACCCTCCCCTGTTGTAAACAAATTCGTCATTTTAGTATTTTCAGTCTTCTTTATTTTAAATTTTGGCTTTAAAGATGTAAAAGACATTCTGTAAAAGCATTATCTAGTGAAATTTCACCTAACTAAGTTCTAAAAACGTTTTGATAGGACGAAAAGTTGATATTTTAAAACGTATTAAGTGAAGCTAGCAATAATCTTACAGTGCAACGACTACATCGGGGCCACCTGAGAGTTTTCAATCAATTAGAGCACGATTTTAAAACATACGAACCTTAGTTTGTTTGTGATCATATCAGTCATGTTGTAGCAGCGTGAATATTGGTCGTTGAAACACACAATTGTGATCGATTTTTAATTCGTTCAAATTTCGTCGACTAGAAAAACGCAACAAACGAGCGACAAAAATATTAATGAACGCAATGCAATTTGAATGGAGATTCGTTTCGCATACACTCAATTGAGTTCAGAATTACTATATGACAAGGCTGAAAATTATTTTATTCCTGAGTTGTAATTTGGGGTTTCTCTGTTGTTGGTACCTCTACCACTGGGTTAGAAATTTGTCACGGTACTAATTTTCTTTGCTTTAGAATTGGTGTGTTTGCAGTCATTATAATAGTCGCTAGATCTAGACTGCGCAGAGCGTTTTCTATGCTGGGTCGCGCTGGTATAGGTTTGTGCATAGTGCGTAGTGCCGGAGTTGCTTTTTGGAAGTTGTTTTTGTCACTGGATTGGACTTCTCATTCAAGATGAAAATAATTTGTTTCAGTTGTGTTTTTTCGCTACGAACTGGTTGCAAATAAAAGTATTTTCGTCGCTTGTTTGTCGCGCGTGCTAGCTGTTGAAGTCAACGAAATTCAAATGTTGGAACAGACAATCAAAATTATCTGTTCCAACGGCTAACAATCGCGCTTCTAGAACACGATTGGTGAGATCATAAACAAGCTCATAGTCTGTGATGGGTTGAAAACTTTTAGCCGGCCCCGCTTGAAGTCGTTGCACTGAAATCTGTTAAGCATGTGACTAGTCAGTGGTGTCAGACTGACTATCCAACAGTGATGACATTTTCAATACCTCCTTAAATGGTCAAAAAAATTGACGCAGCAAATGCACCCAGCTTTTTTGAAGCACATACAAAGCCATTGATATTTTCGGGGTCCTTCCAGCTAACAGATGGTCTGGATGAGGGTCAAATGAGGTGTATAACTAAAAATTAGTCAGGAATTTAACTGAGAGCTGAGAATGGATCTGTCAACTTTACCGATGGTTGAGATGGTAACTGACAGCTGACAGCTTTCTGAAAATTTAACCAATAACTGGGATTCCAGCGCGATGGGATTCTTACTTAGGAGCAATTTCCTTCCATGTTTTAGTGACGATATTTAGGTTATTTACATTCAAGATGATACTATTTTATTCCGATTAGCTTGAAAGCTTTACCCAATGCATCTTCCTCTTCTTTCTTCTTTTCTAGAAAGTGAATTATCATTTGTCTCTAGAGTGGTACCACGAAATGAATGCCCAAACGTCACTCGGATAAATTAAGTGGAATGGGTCGGCTTGAATTTTTTTGAAACAAAATTACCATATAGCTGATAGTTGATAAGTAATCATCTCTCCGTTTTTCTTTCCTTTAAACATAGGAAGGGTTGTCTGAAGAACAAATACAAGGTACGTTTTTAATTGATGTTTCTGTGAGCTCGGCATTTTTGTTGTAAATTCAATGCCGGTTTGCCGGCATGGGGTATTTGTTATGGCAACCACGTTGGGCAAAATGAGTCAGAAAGAAGGGGCACTACACTGATAACAGTTTTGATTTTTTAACTAATTAACCTGAATTTTTGCAACGATAAACACAGTACATACAGAACTAATATTCTCAAAATTTAAATGTTTTTGTTTCTTGATATAATGGTATTTTTAATTGGAAAAACATATGTCCACAAAATTGGCACCAAAATTTTTTTTAGTAAAATAGGAGGTCTGATGAACATAACTTTATAATGTGATTATGGTTCTGTCCATGTACCTATAGCAGAGAAGTCGTCATCATTATTATCAAAGGACATACATGCATACATGCATAAGTAATATAAATTCTAAGTAAAACACAAAAATGTTTTCTTTTTGAATGAGCTACATAAAATATAATAATTGCTGTAAATTTTTTATGTCTTAGAATACCGAGATGTCTTCTACATGTTTGATCGAGATAACAATGGCTACATTACCACGAAAGAACTAAATACTATAATGAAAACTCTGGGTTTTAACCCAACAGAAGAAGACTTACAACAAATGATTTTCACTGTGGATTATGACGGTGAGCAGAGTATATTACTTTAGTGGAGTTGTAATATGGAGGATATCACATGGCTGCGCGGAAATAAAAATTATCTCTTCTGGATTTAAAAAATACTTCACGAGTGACCGTAGGCATGCGGACGAGCGAAGTCATTTTACATCATGAAACGAGACGTTTTGTATCTCCAAGCGGTCATGTGGTCTTCTATTTATTATAGAAAAGCCAATAAAATACCATTTAACTTTGACTACGAAAGGAGCGATTTATTGTGGTCTACTATAGATTCCATGTTGCCGTGCTTCTGTTCAGTAATAGATCACAGATGACGTCAAAATGTGGTAAGAACATCAGTGGCACACTCGGCTATCGCCTCATGTGCCAATTTTTACTGAACAGACGCACAGCAATCTGGAGTCTATTTGTTAAATAATGAACTATTATGACTGTGAAGTTCGTCTAGTGTTACACGATTAAAGGATTTTCATCCTTGTTGGTTTGTTTCCTATTTAGCTTTAGTCACGTGTCGATATTTCTGCGTTATATCGGGGTATCTTATACGTCTTGGCTTCTGGATTGTGTTCGTTATAACGACAATTTCGTTATACATGCATCGAGGTTCTGCTCCATAAGGCATTTTACTGTAACTTTGGTCGGGCTGAAGAATATCGTTCGCTGTACCGAGGACTTATATAGAGGTTCGTTAAATTGAGATTCCACTGAACATTTGTTTATAGTCTCAGTCTGAATATCGTGAGAAATCCAAAACAGTTTCGCCAGTTATTTTTACGTCATGAAAGAGTACGGAACTGCAATGTATTGTAATTTAGTGTAAAAAAATGAAATAAATATCGCACAACATTAGATTGTTAGATTTGTATTGACAAGACGCGGCTTGCATGAAATCGTTTTATAGTCCCTAATAATTATTGCTATATTCGTTTTGATGTTTTTTGTTAACCAGGGGATGGAAAGTTAAACCTTGAGGAGTATGTACAGCTCATGGAACTACAGAAAACACCTGAAGATACTGAAGATGATATCGTTCAAGCTTTTCGCGTTTTTGACTCTGATAACAAAGGGTATATCGAATCTGCTGAACTGAGAGAGTTACTGGAAAACATGGATTGGAAAGTCTCCGCAGACGAGCTAAAAGATCTTATAACAAGCGCTAACTTACACCAGGACAGAAGAATTGGAATGGAAGGTATACAAAACCGCTCGAAACGGTGGAATTTGACTTTCACAACACAAAGTTTACAACTTTACAAATTTAAATTAGCCTTTTATTATGCTGAC
>OMLO01005241.1_pt1 | contig 10871 bp, 10 predicted proteins | sample 1674811 | NCBI WGS metagenome assembly OMLO01 (sample SAMN06265003, study PRJEB25207) | coral metagenome | isolation source: Coral host | place: Mexico:La Bocana,Puerto Morelos, Mexico | collected 2008-11-13
CCAAATGGCTTTGTTTTGGCTTATGCAAGGGGGTGCTCCTAAATACACGGCTGCCCTCGCCATAAAACCTTCACCACAAACGCATTGAAAAACCGAAAACGACATCGACTTCAACACCATCCAACGTTACTTCCTCAGCCATTTCGGATCATGAAATCAAAAGTTGCACTCCCTGAAACTAACAGCAGTTCATACCTGAAAATAGGCTCAAAACACCCCAAAAGGAAAGCCTTTTGAAAAGTCCTATTCCAACCATTTTCAAGTGTTTTTTCCTGTTAATTTAAGGAAGGGTAACATGTCATCACTAAACAAACAGCTGTTGGTGCCAACTCCTTGGGAATCTTCCCATCAAAACCCATCGAAGGCCTGGCTTGAATCTTCGATGGTTCCTCCTACGCTGCTTGGACTCCACCGAGTGTGGTCGAGTAGTTGCGCTTAACAGAATCTGTCTATACATTACATCTGATTCATTATACTTGTAGATGTTTCTGGCAAATGGTCAGCCCAGCAGCCCGGCTTGTTAAAAAGGGCATCCTCATGATGTGACACAGAAAACACTCACTCAAATCATAGGTACATTCTGATATGGGTGCTTCCTTAAATGCTGGTACCCCCAAATCATCCATTTTAATAAGGTTTTCCATGATAAGCCATCCATTTTGGGGTACACCTATTTTTGGAAACACCCATGTATTTCTGGAATTTGTGAGGATTCGGATTCTCCTTCTCTTCACGAAAAAGTTGTTCCATGGTGAAGTGTCACTCATGTCACTCGTAAAAGGTGGGGCTTGCGGCTTCACAATCGGCAGTATGTGCCTGTAAATATGCCTAGGGGATGAAGAAAATGCTACAAAACCATACAAAGGCCACCTGTGCTCAATGAACCATTATATAATATACACACACATTTATACTAGACACAAAAATATGATATGTTGTATCAAAAATTCTTCAGACCCATGGGCGGTTACTTCTCAGATGCTTTTGGTAACCATTGAGATAATCATTCGGAGATGTCCTGGCTAATTGGAATCTGGTAACCGAAGGAGATGCCAAAGGTGCCAATTCTGACCTTGGACTTTCAGCCCACCATGACTGTTGCACAGATTTCAAGGCTCCCCTGGGTGGTATTTTGAAATGTGATCGTGGGGATAGAGATTGTATAGGTACATTTTTTGTTTGGAAAAGTGGAGCGTGAGCCACTATGTAATATGTAAATTGTCGTTCCAGACAATGCTTTATCCAAGTTGAACTGAATTTAACAGAGTGGTAAATTCAAGCGAACCGTAACTTTGTGCCCAAGTGGTGGGAAGGGTGGGTTTTGCAATTTGCTTTCGTTTGTCGAGCTATGGGTGACTCCTTGATTAACTTCAGCAAATTATCTGATTTGGAGATTGTGGAGATCATCAATAGTGCTTCGGCTGAGCTGCACAAACGATTGCAAGGTGTGCCTCAGTCGCCGCGAGCTGGTAGCACTGGATCTTTTGAACGTGTTGTCTATTCACCTGGAGAACCAAGCGAACAATCAGGATTGAAAAAGCCGTGGACTTGCGGTTTCGAGTGCAGGTGGTGCAAGGCAGCTTGCACACGCAAAGAAGGTCACAAGAATCATTCCTGTTTCGAACACCGTCATCGCAGATGAGATCCAGGTGGAAAGCAATGGCTGCTAGCTCAAAAGCTGCTGAGGGACATGGATCCGACGGGGATCGTGTAGACATCGGTGCTTCAAGCATTTCTGCTGCGAATAGTCCTGAGCATCTGTTCAGTGGTTCTTACGCTGCGCAAATTGAAGACGAGGTTGATTCGGCAGAACCGCCAAGAGTGCTTGAGGCAAAACCGAAACATGCTTCAAAGCAGAATGTCAGGATAGTCGACACTGATGCAGCTGAAGCAAATGGATCTTCATCTTCGGTTGTGCATCAAGTCTTTGATGCTAAGACGCTGGCCGTGGAGAAGCTCAGATGCATGGACAAGCAACAATTCAAGTACCCATGGGAGCGTGGGTCCTTGAAGAGAATCTTTGGGCAAGTTGATCCAATACCCAACAAGCGATTGACACTTCAACCATCTGACTACAATCCGTTCAAGGTGGCAGTACAAGTTGGCAACAACGCCAAGGTAACTGCTGCTATCGACTACGAAGTTGATGTGCCTTCCGGAGCCATCTTCCTCAAGGTGGTTAGGTCTATGGAGCAATTGGACTACAAGTGGCTGGTGGAAACTCCTTTCTACTGACCTCAGTGCTTCAGTCATCGGGAGAAAAGTTTTGGAAGAGTCTGTGGACGATGATCGCGAAACATATGGGCTGGAAGTGATTGATGCGTGTTTTGGACTCAAAAGTCCTGGCACATTACAGAAACGTCTCTATGCCCTGCGTTCATTCAGTGAGTGGTGCAGCAATGTATGTGATGTTGCATGGTTGCCTTTATCGGAGAGCATTGCATGGCAGTACATCAGACACTTGAAGACTGTTGGTGCACCGGCTACAAAGGCAGCGACGTTCCTGGAAGCTGCTAGGTTCGGCTGGTTCATCATTGGATTGAACGGTGGAGACGAAGTACAATCTAGCCTCCGTGCACGAGGTCTTTCATCACAACTGTTTGCGTCCAAGCGGCCATGGAAGCCAGCAGATCTTCTTAGCATTGATGAGGTCATGAAGTTGCACAAGTTCCTCGAGGATCCTCTTAACAACGTCATTGACAGAGTCATCGCGGGCCACCTTCTTCACATGCTCTATGTCAGAGCCAGGTGGTCCGATTTGCTGGCTGTGAGAAATGCGATGGTGGATTCAGACGGCATTTTCTTCGAGATGGAGACGAGAACGCACAAGGGTGCAAAAGGTGCGGAATCAAAATCCAAGCTCTTGCCTTTAGCAAGTCCATGCATTGGTATCAATGGCAGAAGTTGGGTCGTTCCGTATCTCGACGCACGTGCGGATGCTGGGTTGGATTTGCCGGGTGCGGAAGACACTCACATGCTGCCAGCCCCCTCCAACAGTGCTGGGAATTTATGGACGAGGCGACCATTGACTTCAGAGGAAGGGGCGAACTTCCTGAGGAAATTTTTGGAGGTTGATAAAACTGGCGAGAGAAGAGTGTCCACACATTCTATGAAGTCGACTGCAATCAGCTGGACGTCGAAGTACGGATTGAGTTTTGAGGCCAGGGCACTACTTGCCCGTCACTCTTCATCTGTATCTAATCCAACAGCTATGTATTCGCGGGACTTGTTGTCTCCGGTGCTTCGGTCTTTTATCGATGTCATTGAACGCATCTCTGATGGCCAGTTTGCCCCTGATCGCACCAGATCCGGGATGATCGCACCAAGGACGCCTGGTGTCGCAGCTCCAGGCACACCGGGTGTCAAACAAGAAGGTGAGATGACTGATGCACAGCCTCAGTCAGTCACTGAAGTTTCTGATGAAGAACTCGAGGCAACAGATCTTGATAGTGATGGTGTGAAGCTGGCCGCAACATTTTTGAGACAAGCTGGAGCTGAAGTTGATCTTCCTCGTGATGGTTGGGACGAGCCAGAACCTTTTGACAAGGACGCTGGTGCCGAGGACGAACTCAGTGAAACGAGTGAGAGTGTCAATAGCTCAGATGTCTCAGAGATAGACGGTGAAGACGAGGTTGTTGACTTGCATCAGAGGTTTGCACCACTATCGGAGCCCAGTTTCTCTGATGTTTACATCAACTGCAACTCAACAGTACTTCACTGTGTTGGACAGAATGGCAAGTTCGGATGTGGAAGGGCCATCACGAAATCTTATGTCAAGGTTTGGGAGCTGAATGGCATTCGCTGTTCAAAGTGCTTCAACGTATGAACTCGGCATTTTGCGGAGTCCAAAATATGCGAGATGTGGCAGTTTGATGTTTGCATGAGACATGACATGTCATGATGGTACATGTTGTGATCAAATTTGACATGATGTTTGTATGCATGCTTACCTTGAACTCATGCTGAGAGATGCACGTTGTCCAGTGGGAACGTGATTGATTGACTGATTTTGCTTGAGATGTTTGATGTTTGCACTGACCATTTTCGGGTGCCAACTAGACTTCATATTCATGATGGATGCTTCTATACAATATATCGGTGACCATTGTGGCCGATTGGTTTTGTGATTGTGCCCAATCTTGGGAATCTGAAATTGTCAACGTTGGAAGTTGACTTGAATTGGTGTCTGTGAGCACAGCCAATCCATGATCAAGCTCCGGTGATCCGGACATGACCGCAGGAGTGACTGCGGAGTTGTTAAGGCCATGCATGAACAAATAATGACATGCGAATGCACAACAGGCCATTGACAAATGACATTTAATGCTTAGATCAAAAGTCGAAACGCTTTTTCCATAGTCCATGAATGATTCATGACTGCATGTACAAGTTGATGGCCTTAGTACTTGAGATTTTCATGTTAATCACAATTGAATTTTCACTGTCATTGAACTTGTAGACTTTTGGCATGGCATCCATACAAGATAGCAAAGCTCATTTCCAAGCCAGGGCATCAGAGTATGGACTCGATGATGCCACAATTCGTCTGTTGGAAACGAATGGGATAACAACTATGTCGCACCTTGCCTTTGCAATCAGTAGGCGTGGCCAGGAAGTTGACGAGACAAAGTTCAATACGTGGGTCACTGAACTTAACGGTGGTATGCCTATGACCATGGGCTTGACTGCTGGATTGAGACGTTTGCATTTCGAGTCTGAAATCATACTCACTTCGGTTTTGAAGGCATCAGTAGAAGAACCAGCATCGGAGAGTTCTGCACCGAAGGCCACGCCTGTGGCGGAGAGGTCTGCACGATTGAAGCAGATGCGAGCAAACCTTCAAGGCGTCATCATTGAAAGCAACACAGAACCTGCCTACTCTTTAGTGGACGAGTGTATGCACCAGTTTGAAACACGCATACTGCGTTACATTGAGCCTTCGAAGTGCTATTCACGTGAAGCAGAACTCACCAATTCAAAGAACGAAAAGAAGCTGAAGGTCGATGCAAACACACTGGCAATTCGTGAGACAAAGACAATCCCTGATGAATCGGTGCTGACGGCTTATCAGCTACAAAGATGTTTTAGACGTAGAGCATTGGCTTACGAATTTGCTGGGCTGATTTCTTTCATGGCCCATGAACGTTATGTTGAAGCCTTGATGAGGCACCTCACTTTGGAACCACCACCGAATTTTCAACAGGTGTCGTTGCATCAAGTTCTTCGTGCTGATCGCGAAGTTTTCGTTCAGATAAGCCAAGGCATTGAAGATATCAGACCCACAGCAGCAGGAGTGCGACCTTTGGACGCTGCACTAATGACTGCATTACGCAGTTACAATGTCGCTTTCCATCTCACGCCGTTGACCAAGGAGCATTCGTGGCCTTCCTATCAGAAAGGCAAAGGTGATGAACTGACTGGCGGCTATGAAAAAGGCAAGGGAAAGGGAAAGGGCAAGAAAGGAAAGCCAGGTGCTGCTTCAGCGCCAAGGGGTTTTCCAGGATGCACTGGTCGTGACAACAAGCAGCGTCCCATTTGTTTTGATTTTAACATTAGCTCATGTTCACACGCCCCTCAAGGGGGGGCATGCCAAAAGGGCCGCCACGTTTGCTTCAAAATTGGATGTCACAAGCCTCATTCGTATGCAACTGCGCATGCAGACGAGGCCAAAGCCGCCACCTCGTGACAACCCACCGATGAGAAGTTTCACAGCCATGCAAAAGATACCATGATCATTTTAGAATTGTTTTGTGGTACTGCAGGGCTCACTGCATGTTTTCGTAAACATGGTTACACTAGCGCCATTGCAATTGACAAACTCAGAAGCAAGTTGCCACATGCCAGTGTAATCCAATTAGACCTGACCGATCCTAATTGTCAGCTTCTTGTCAAACAATGGTTGACTCATAGCAACGTGGTAGCAGTATTTTTAGCTCCACCCTGTGGTACGTGTAGTTTGGCACGCAACATTCCAGTTCCCGACAATCCTCACGCACCTAAGCCTCTGAGATCTCTTTTTGAGCCTGATGGCCTAAGTGGCCTAACAGAACTCGATTGCCTTCGAGTTTCTCAAGCTAATCTTCTCTATGACTTTTGTAGAGAAATGATCGACATGTGTTGTGAACTGAACATTGCGTTCATGCTGGAGAATCCATTAAACAGTCTATTCTGGCTGACCACTTTTTGGTGTGATATCAAGTATCATGATAAATTGTTCTACTCTAAGCGTCAAGCGTGTGCTTATGGTGCGATGCGGCCGAAATGGACGCAGCTGTGTGCTAACTTTCATGAGGTTACCTTGATATACAAAGTGTGTGACAACAAACACACCCACTTGCCTTGGGGTGTTGTGAAGACTGAAACTTCAAGCGTTTTCGCTACATCGTTGGAAGTGCACTATCCGCGTGCCTTGTGTGAAGCCATAGTCCATGCATTCACATTGCACTTCCAGTCGAAATTTGTGATTCTTGAGTCTCAGTTTCCCATCAATGCAGAGTTTCAAGCTGCATCTGGTGTCCAACCACTTGGGAACAAACTGCCACCACTGTTTTCACCTTATTCAAATGTTTTCGTTTCACTTGTCACTTCAAAAGACCAAGTTGTGTGGCCCCCAGATTGTCCGTCATTTCAGCATGCCAAGCTGCTTCATCAAATTAGAGTTGGGGGTGGTGAAGATGAATCAGCCAATGATGATGCAAAATGTTGCAACATTCATGCTAGCATAGAAGCTGCTTTACAGTCGTTGAAAATCAACACCATCATTGATAAAAGTGTAGTGTCCTGTGATGTAGAGCATGTGCAAGTTCATGGTTTCTTGTTGGAGCCAGAGATGTTTGTTGAAAAAGCCATCCAAAGCAAACACCCGTTTGCCCCTAGTGCTTGCCTCCCGGAAGTTTTGAAACAAGTTATCCACCAGCATGTTGATCTGTGTCCTCAGAAGATCGCTGAGAAGCGAACCAGTGTTATCAAGAAGTGGACATCTCGTGCTGCAGAACTTCAACAGGAAGAAATCGCCATGAGGAAAACCATGGACCCAATGGTCGAAAGGGCCACTCGTGGGAAGCGTTTGTTGCTTTTCAAAGAGATGTTAATAGAATCCAATTATGAAGACCTGGGCGCAGTTGATGAGCTGATGTATGGGACCGACCTTACAGGCTTAGTTCCTAAGACCAATGTGCTGCCAGGGAAGTTTTGTCCTGCACTCTTGACTGATGAAGCATTACGTATTCGAGCGTCATTGCTGAGGCGTCGAGGTGACAACATAGCAAACAGCTCTGGTGACGCCACCATTGACGATGGTGTGTGGTCGCAAACGATGTCCGAGGTATCGGCCGGGTGGCTTCAAGGACCGTTGAGTGCCGGGGATGTCCCACGTTCCCATCCTATTTCTCGGAGGTTCGGAGTCAAGCAGGGATCTAAAATTAGACCAATAGATGATTTCTCATCGAGCGGTGTGAACCATGCCACCACAACCGTGGAATCACCATCGTTACATACTGTAGACGTCATATCTGCTGCATTGACGGAATGGTTTGAAGTCTCAAAGCTGAGAGGGTCGTGCCCAAAGCTCGAAATCAGGACGTATGATCTTAAATCAGCTTATCGGCAGATCGGACTTAGCAAAAGCGGCAGGGACAATGCATGCGTTGCTGTGTATGACCCGCGGTCAAAAGACACCAAACTTTTCAGGCTGCTAGTGCTTCCTTTTGGGGCCGTAAGAAGTGTCCACTCGTTCCTTCGTGTGGCCAGAGCATTGTGGCATGTGGGAACAACCATGCTTCATTTGATGTGGTCCAACTTCTATGACGACTTCGTGGTGTGGACGCCTCCTTTACTTGCAAAAAGTACTTCCTTGACGGTTGAGTCGTTGTTCAAACTCACTGGATGGATTTTGGCCGAGTCAGGTGATAAGTGTGTTTATTTGGGAGCTCATGTCAAGCTCTTGGTGTTCAAATAGACCTCTCGAAGTCATCGGAAGGTTTGGCGCTCGTCAGGAACACGGAGAATCGCATCATTGAAATTTCAACATCCATAGAAGCTGTCCTTCAGAAAGGAACCATACCACGTGTAGAAGCCAGGCGACTGCGTGGGCGCATGCAGTTTGCAGAATCGCAATTGTTTGGCAGAGTTGGGAAGCGGTGCCTGCGTGCACTTGGTGACTTGTCCGACGGTGTGACAAAAGTCCTGAGTGGGCGTGACCTTTTCTTTTTGGGTCTTTTCTCCGAATTTCTGAAGAGTGGTCCTCCAAGAGAAATTTCGGCGATGGCTAGTGAGATGCCTGTGATTTTCACTGACGCTTGCTATGAACCAGGTGCTTCAAGCTGGGTGTGTGGCATCGGCGGTGTGCTGGTGTTGCCAACGAGGGAATACCAGTTTTTCTCGATTGAGCTCAACTTGGAAGATAGGATAAAGCTTGGTGAACAGACCCAAAAGCAAATCATCTTTGAAGCTGAAACGTTGGCTGCAGTTGTTGCTTTGTGTTTGTGGATGCCCTTAATAAACTCACGTAGACTCATACTCTTCGTTGATAATGAAGGCACCAAATTTTCTCTTCTCAAAGCTGCCTCAGACAATCAAGTGGTTGACAAGCTTTCGCAGTTGTTTGCTTCAGTCGAGCATGAGTCACGCACTTACTTGTGGTTGTCCCGAGTTGCTTCTTATAGCAACATTGCTGATGAACCATCTAGAGGCAAGTGTGATTCCTTGTTAAAAGCTGGTGCCAAACAAATCACTGACAAGGCATCGAATGTGTTGAGTGATGTTATGCTCAAAGCCTTCGGATCGTTTAAAATGGGGAAACAGGCTCAGACATTGAGCAACATCCCATTGTCTAAAAAGAGACCGCTGCAGCAGTGAGCGTGTTCATGAGTGGATAAATCATGTATTATGTTTTTATATGATAGATATACGTACATATACTGATACTCATATGTATTCTGCGATAATTTCTACGTGCTTATTCGCCAAACAACCCGAGGTAGATAGTAGCTGACAACTAACAAACCTTGTGTGAATCCATTCGCAGGCAACTGAGGCCACCCCTGGGGGTTGTCGGAAGCCTCAACGGGTATCGCAGTCATTGACAGATCACAGGTATCTTGGGGAAACCTTCACTTTTTTTATTAGATGTGTGTGTTTGGGTTGGAAACCAGGAGACTGTAAAATTTGGCCACCATCAAAAATAAACAAACGGTGTTAAAAAAAACTTGTGAATATATACAACTTGCAACCATCAAAGGGATTGGGGGATACCGCAATGCAACACAAATAAACTAGGTGGTGGCAACTCAAATATTTGGAATTTTCATCCCGAACCCTGGGGTTTCATGATCCAATTTGACGACTGCGCATATTTTTCAAATGGGTGGTTCAACCACCAACTAGTAAAAATTGGAATCCCTCTCCCACCTCGAATGCCTAAGGCGGAGACAGCGTATTACAACAAGAGCCGATGGGAGCCGCAACTAGCAGCGGTGCCTCAACTGAACTGCTGTGATGGTTTGGTGTTGAGGCTAACCCCTAACTGTTTCATAGCAATACAACCCACATCCTTTTCCCAGATTGAAAGTCATTTTTGCAAACGTTCGTGCCAGGTGAATGGTGTTTGGGGTTATGGTCATATTTGTTGGATTCAGAGATTTTTGTTTGCGTTGGATAGATTTTTTGGATCTAAAGTTGTGGAAACAAATTTCATCTTTGTTCTAGTGGGTACACTTTTAGCATGCAAGTGATCAAACAGTAAAATTTTGCAAGTACTCCCACACATCTTGATGCTTTAATATGCTTTAATGTTTTTGCATTTTTTTGTTCAAACACTTCTGGGTAGGTGCCATCCCTTCTTCGACGTGACCTGAAAAAAGACAACCTGAGTGTTGGAGGCTGGGTTCTTGGGAAGAATTCTCCGTCTCCGTTCATGAATGAATCTGTTTGTCTGTTTTTTGTTGGTGCTTTTTGTCAGGTGCAATTCCTCCCGGTGATGAGAGAAAGGCAAAGGCGGAGGCAGGTGATTGGATTTGGGAGATGAGTGGTGAAAAGAAGCCCTGAAACCTCTGCTCCTCTGAGGACAAAACGAAATTTGCACGAAAGGCCTTCACTTGGACTGGTTGGCATCCTAGCCGCTAATTTCGCTTCAGCAGGTGTTCGACGGTTTTCTTTTCCGATAGAAGGGATGGGAATTTTAGCAACTTCAGTACACCGATAGGAATGATTGAAGGATTGAAATGCAGCGAAAAGCATACGAAATGGACATTGATTCATTGATTCGATTGAGGGAAAAAATCCGATTCACCCTGGATGAGTTGCCGAATCCAACCGGAAGAGTTGTTGAAATACAATGGTGACCTGACTGTAGATTTTTTTTGGGGATCCATAGTTTCCATGCTTGATGAGTTGGCAGGCGGAGATTCCGCGAGAACTGAATCGAAGATGGTGTCAGTCAGCTATCACTGGTGCACCCAGCCACTAAGGTCCATCCAGCAAAATGGACTATTGTTGGTACCGACAGGAGTGGAAGAACGTTTGGGACCTGGACTAAGGAAAGCCGTTAAACGGCGGCTTTCCAAGGTTTTTTGGCAGATGGCAGTGAAGAAAAAGGTTTCTGTAGTTTTTTGTGAAACCGGAAGACATTTTTTCAAGATCAACTAAATAAACTCTTGTGGCCTCTGGGTCTTAATGGTTCTCATAGTTATTCCAGTCCAGCTATTTTTTTGATCCGCAGCATTTACTGGTATACGGTACATGCACAAGTTTGTGGTCTTTTTCTTAAAAGTCATCACTCGATCCTTATCATGAGAAGATTATTTTAGGATCTTGAAAAGGTGTGTTTTTGATGCTGCAGTCCAGTTTTCTTGATTTTTCTGGGCATTAGGAGT
>OMLO01005242.1_pt1 | contig 10870 bp, 12 predicted proteins | sample 1674811 | NCBI WGS metagenome assembly OMLO01 (sample SAMN06265003, study PRJEB25207) | coral metagenome | isolation source: Coral host | place: Mexico:La Bocana,Puerto Morelos, Mexico | collected 2008-11-13
TTTGGGACAGGTTGGCGTATCTCGCAGAGTCAGGAGTCACTACAGGATCTCGTTTGCTGGATCGTATGATCGCGCAGGGTAGAGACTCGATTGAGATCGCCCAATACACATATTTTTCACGAACAGTCCCAACACCGGCTGAACATTTTGAACGCCAAGATCCCGGCGAAGCCGGTTCAATCATTCGTCCGCACCTCATGATGAAGATCGAAGACGACGAATTCAACTGGGATGTGCTCGACGCGTTAAGAGACCTTGGTCGCAACTGCCTTGCGGGGCGTTCTGTGTTGTCAGACCATCCTCGAAACAGCTCTACTGAAGAACACAACGTCGACACTTTTTACATTGCCTTGACAGTTTTAAATCTTGGCAGAATCAATCGAATTCCACACTTCGCAGGGAAGAAACGGTACGGACGCGAAATCCGGGATGTCCCGGCGTTGATCAAGGAGAAGCTGGTCCTACCTCATGTTGTTCTCAACAACCCAGGCCATATTATCACTCTCTGCGAGTCTTATGATTTTACTGAATACAATGAACTTTGCATTTCATATGGCACAATTGCCGTGAGGATCCAACGCTGCCCTAAGGACAATGTTTTCAACATAGAAGGTCTTTTTCAAACAAAAGCTTTCGGTAGAATTAAAACGCTGTCGTATGAATTATATGGCTATTGTTACATTTACACATGGCAGCTTCCATTGTAAATCATATAGTGTATATACATGCACACATGTACATGTCCAACTTTGGATATACAAACGACACCACGCGATGTCGCATGCGCACCACGAAGAAAAGGACGTCAAAAGAAAGCGTGCGCTCTCGCGGCACTGTCAAGAATGACTAATTATATGTTGTTATCTGGCAAGACTCAAATGTTGTATAATGTATATGAAAACCATACGCAATCCTTATAGAAACATGTCCTGCGTGTGTCTCATATCCGACGAAGAAAAGGACATCGAAAGAAAGCGTACGGTCTCGTGGGACTGGCATATATATACAATGCTAGATATACATTGATCATAATTTGATCAAAATGTATTGAAGACTAGAGTGGCAATTGCAATGAATATAGATGCACATGATATTGCTTTCTTTATACGAGAGCGCACGCTTTCTTTCGATGTCCTTTTTTTCGTCGCATATACATGCAATGCAAACGACGGCATGTAGTGTCGTTTGCGTGCATTGCGATATATAAATATATAAAGATTATCTAGATATCTATGTAGATTATTGATAGCATGTGCAATGCCATGCACCTAGGAGATTCTACAGGTATGATCAATATATTGGCAGTCCCACGAGACCGCACGCTTTCTTTCGATGTCCTTTTCTTCGTGGTGTGCATGCGACAGCGTGTGGTGTCGTTTGTTTTCCAATGCTAAAACGCCACTGCATGCGATCTCGAGCATACATGTGCATCCATTGCGCAGTGCATTGTTTTGCACATCATGATATATGACATGGCTGGCCGAGCACTACAGCCACTGAAGGTTGCTTACCATGTTTTTGTTTGCACACATGCATGTGTAGCAATTCAATTGCTAGCTTTGGCTGTGGCTCTATGTACATTGAACAGCATCGCTGCTCTTTGTTGCGCAACTTTATGCGCACATCGGCACAAGGTTATGAGCTTTGTTGTTCTATGCAATATGTTGCGTGCACCGCTTGCTTGCACATGCGTGCAAATCTTGGGCCTATTTAAAAACAAAGGTTGGCACCCACAACACCGTTTTCTGAATATGATATATATATATATATCTTTCTTCAGTTCTTTTCAGATTGCAAGTTTTTACATGAAAACCAGGGTGCCAAGGAACATTTGCAATTTGTAGTTCTAGAGTGTGCAAACATGCTTTATTTGTTGCATGGTGATTATACACAGCAAGCCGCCAGCTGCAGCCATATGTTTTTCACATCGATATTTCACCACCCAGTGGAAACAAGACTGAAACTTCATGATTCTAATGACATCGGAACTCTGCAGGTTTAGTTTTAGTTTACTTTTTCTGAGGGTGGCGTAAACTTTACACGAACCCATCTCCCAAATTGTGTACGTAGTCTTATGTTGGGGTCGCCCTAAAAACCAAGAACTAAAACAACTTGATATTTCCAGGGCTCGAAGGTTGGGGTTCCAAAATCGTGGTATCAAAAGACATTTCCAAAAACACATCAGTGATATATCCTTTGCCAATCCGTGAACTTTGCGATGAATGGATGCAGCTTTTAAAGATGCACTCACCTCAGTTTTTTTTCCGGTCAGAAACGTATCCCCGTGTTGCTAATTGGAAGGCTTCAGTTTCCCCTCGAATCCCTCCATCTCAAGGAAAGTAGCAACACATATCTTTGAAGTAGGCGTTGCATCATACTAACGCAATGGCACCGGATTCCAATCCGTTTAATGTGCCCTAAAAAACTTTCATCGGTGAAACACTGCATGGATCTCGCTGGGTTCAACAAATTCCTTCGGATATCCATTTGTAAATGATCAATTGAATGGTGTTTGGGCCGAAGCCTAAAAAGCTTCAACCCCTTTTGTTGGCATCGGTGGGTCAGGTTCTGCCAACAAATCAGATGCATTTGCAAGTAGCCACTCACTTCCTCCCGGGCGTTTGGGGAAGGAATGAGAAGGATGTGTTTTGGGAAATAGATATGTCCCTTCAAAAAACCCAAAAAATCTGGAGCCCCCAAAAAATGTAATCAACAGATTAATCCGTCAAGAGAAAAGGTACCATGGGGCTGGGGGATACCTGTGGGTCACTGAAAAAAAAGACCATAGCAGAAAACAAATATAGAGGACCATGCACATCACTTAGTAAACCCTGAAGTTCATGTTTGACTCGTGTTACTAACAGTTTGTTTTTGGACGGGATCTAGTCAGCAGGGAATCATAACAACAGTGATGCTAACTTCCCTGATGACGTATGTCCTCGGCTTCGTCCGGAGAGAAGACAAGGTCTGCGTGATCCATCTCATAGATTGCAGCATGAAGATACCAATGCGTCATAGCAATCAACTTTGCGATTTCATCCTGGATTTCATGAAAGAGTTGGGCACCAGCAAATTATCAATCTTATCACTCAAGTTGGAAAAAAACGGTTCTTTCAAACACCCCCTACAAACTACAAACATTACCAAAGGATAACGTCTACTGTTTTTTGTGGTGACGAAGGTCTCCCGGGTGTGCATCAGCCACAGCAATTGCCGTTTTAGCAAACCACCACGAAGCACTTTTGATGAACGATGCTTTGAAAACCGAACCCAATTCAGGAAACTGATTGGCCCGCTCCAGACCAGTGTTTGAGGTAGTGAATGTTTTGAATGTCATTCGAATCCTTAGTTCAAACTTGCATCTTTTGACACACAATGTGATTGTTTTTTATTGTAAATAAACATCTTGAATTATTTCACTTTGAGATTCAAAGGGTGGAAGGGAAAACAAAAAGGGTTCCAATCAACAAGTAAAGAAAGGTTCCCCTCAGCACGGCATTCCTCTTTTAATCGCACTGAAACTTCACGTAGCTGTTGATTCATGGTTCCATCAAAAACCAATAACTTGTTTCGAAGCCAGTACCCAAGTGCAGAAGGATATAAATCCCGACATGTACCCAAATACAAGATGTGCATTGGATCTCGGAAACATGTTTCCAGCCGCCACCCAGGCACCACTGCCCATGCGCTCACTGCGTGATGTTCTCGGCGATAATCAGCATCACCTCAGTGCAGGGCAACCCAAAAGGAAATCTTGGTCAACAGTTGTATTAGTCCAGGATTATACGTGCTCCCCACATCAAATTCAAATCGATATCCAAAAAGGGAGTCAATCAAATTAATGGATTGGCATTTTAAACTCATGCCTAGTCTCATGCCTTTATATGATTAGATTCAAACAAAAAAGGTACACACACTTTGGCCGGGGGACAGATCAAAGTCATTCGGTGGGGTGCTTGTGGGTAGAAATTCATGTACGTGAGCTGTTTGTCCCACCCCTTGTGCTGTCTCTGCGCCAAACAACTCTCACAAATATAGTTGTGTAGGTAAGACCGTGGAAAATTGTTTGTTTCTTTTCTGGCCTTGCCATCATATTTGAAACCAAAAAAGGCTGCACGCCATCCTGATGCAAAACTGCAACTATTCAGTTTTTGGCGATGACGATCCAGATTTTCCCCGAAACATCCTACCGTAGGCCACTCACCAGATGCAGTGATTTTGGGGGACCACGCAACCACTTGTGCAACCATTTGGTTGCAAGCATTCTTCACCTGCAAGGATTGGAGTTTTGAACCCCACATTGTTGTCTAGGGCCAGGAAACCATTAGAAGTTTTTTTCCAAAAAAAATCCTTGGGGAAGGCGAAACAACACCTTAAAAAACATACCTCCATAGATAAACAGCCGCCTCCGGGCAAATCATTGCTTCATGAGGTATGCAACAAATAGGAAACTTCGAATCCCAGATTGATGAATGCCCTTCCGCTAGGACGGAACCAAGTGAATAAACAATGTATTCCGAGTTGGAATAAAATTCTGCCCCATCCACGTGGAGCACCAGCGGAATCAACCCTCAGCAGTGTAGGGACGTTAGGGCTTTTGAAAAATTGGTGGATGTTTTATGGGCTTACTCTTTTCATGGGGATGGACTTAAAAAGAAAACAGCAAACCACCAAGTTTGTCTATCACAGGGAATACCCCAAAGACCAACACTTTACTATCTTTGAATTTTTGTATCAAGAGGCTCTTCAATTCGACGTTTGGGTCTTGTAAAACTGGGTGATCCTGCCATTCAGTTTGCCGTTGGCAATGATGCCAGAACTCTGCAATGCCTTCACCAGATCTTAGCCCCGTCATTGACCGAGCAAACTTCAGGGATTAGTGACACAGTTGGGAAACAGTGCTTTCTTTAGTTTTCACCACGTTTTCAACTTGTCATTAAAACTTAAAACACATGTTTGTATACCAACACAGGCACCTGAGTGGGTCCAGCTTGACTCAATTCATGAAAGAGCTCATGTGGCAGCAAGAAAGGAATATTGGCGATTGTAGTGCCTCTTTTTCCACGTACCTCACTATTGGTTTCTTTGGGGTGAAAAAGAAACAACGTTGATCATCCAAAGTATACCCCCATCCCAAAAACAACAAATGTTGCCATGAGAAGACAAAACACATTCACCTCCATTTGGACCTGATATGGTCTTAAGGACACCCCAAATAAACACTGTAGCCAACGATGAAGGTCCCGTTCTTGGTTAGCTGGAAACTTGCCTTCCGTTCCCAATGTTGCGAAACATTGAACCGCACCCGCTGGAAGATTGTCTAAGACGTTAGCCCTAGCCAAGTCAGCAACCTCCGACACATGGGCTCGACCGGAACCAATCATACCTTGGCCATTTCAACTGTAAGGAAGGCAATGGGAAAACCATACTGTTGATGGAACAAATCCTGCGCCACCTGGGATGTACTATGCCTTGAAAATAATGGGATAAACTAACAATTGACTGGTGCAGGATTTCTTCCATCAACACTAGTTTGATTCTTTTCTTGTCAGTCAAGCCAACATTTTTGTGAACACCAAAACGTATTTGATTTTTGGGGGGTATCATAAAGCACTGTTTTGGGAAGGGGTCAAAATCATTTACAAAAGCTGAGATATCCTCATGGACCATTCGAGTAGAAACGTTTTTTTGATGATTTTCAACTTGGAATTCCCAACTCAAAAACAAAACAGAGTTCTTTTGGCAAAGTGTCGAATGTAAGACTCTGCAGTGTGACTGCGCTTCATGGATTCATAGGCAGGTTTCCTCCCAAACGCTATGGTCTTTGAAGTTTTGGTGTTGAAAATGGAGCGACCACCTCCACAACCTTTTGGTCCTATGGACTGCTGAGCTTTTTGCAGCATCTTACGCCCAGGTTCTTTCAAGCGTGAAGATGCATTTGAAGCACCTGCGTGGGAGAACACAAATGGGTGTGGTGATACCTGCGGTGATTTTTTCCAGCACTGGTCCTGGTATATGTTGCTGAATATGGGAAGTAATTTCCATATGTAAATATATATATATATATTTACATTCAAATCCATATACATCTTTATATCTGTATCATTTACATTTGTTTACTTTGAAGTATCCTGAATTGAAACATCCCCAAAAAGTCTACTTCATGATCGCAGTGATCGTTTTCCGGAGTCTGCAGTTGACGCTTTCAGATCTAATGCCCAGCACACTATCTTGAGCAATCAGGGGCCAAAATAACACAGTCTAGATTCCTTGATATTACTTACTGCCAATTTGCAATCACATATTCACAATATCTTTCTGTCTTGGGAGCCCTGATTGCATCCCCGAGCTAGGCAGTACTGAACTATCCCCTCCTGCAGCTTTCTATATTTGATCATGGGGTTTTTGGCATGAAGAAGCCACAACAATTTGGCCACTAAGCTTTTGAGAAAGGACTTGAATGAGTGCTACACCAAAACATTCCTTGTAACAAGTGGTTGAATGTTCACTTGCTAATCTTTGCGACATAAAATTAATGTATAAGTACTGTATAAGTCATTGGTGCCAACCCCTCCCACTGGAAAAGCTACGAAGCAAGCTTTCTACTCATTTCGCTCAGACTCCTCCTCAGGTGTCTTCTTCTTCTTGGCCTTTTTCTTTGGTTTCCCGGCCGATCCATTCTGCAAGGCTTTTGCCGCTGCCTGATGGAGTGGAGCTGTCAAGGGTGTGGAAGAGCAAAGGAAGGACAATGATATCGCAATATATGTTTTATATGTTTTATATGTTTTTCTGTTTGATGTTCCAAGTTAATGGTGCTAAAAGAGGGGAACATCAAAGTGAGAAATCATGTTTACAGGGACAGTTGCCCCGCCTCAGCTCTGACAAACCAAGCCAGCTTCTCATCGAGTATGGAAAAAAACTTGGCATACTTTTTGAGATCTGTTTTGTTGTTGACCCGGAGCTCTTGCATTTTGGAATATACTGACTCCAACTTTTGGGAAAACTCCATGAGCTGGTTTGCCAAATCCCCACTGTAGGGGAGTTGGCCAATTGCCACTGCATACTTTCTACCTTCTGCGCCCTTCTTTAGGCACTCCTCCATTCTCTCATTCACAATCCTGAGATGTTGGACTGGATTTTTGTATCAGGTGGTATTGGAAGGTATGAAGTATAGTTGTATTTCAAACAGCCACTTGAGCGATATCATACAACACAATACAAAAAGCCAATTGTAGCGTTATATGCTATACCTTCCACCTGTTCCTCAAACAAAAGCCACATTGAATGGGTTGTCCACTCGCGTTTGGGAAGTTTCAAGGTAAGAGAACGTTTGAAGGTCAACGCAATTTTTTTGATAGAGGAAATACTGGGTTTCGTACTCCTCTGCGGTCTTTGGTTCAGCTTCTTCCACTGTAGTTTCTTTGGACTTTTCCTTTTTTTCTTTGTAGCCACAGCACCATTAAATGCCTCCGCCAAAGCTTTTTGGCCTTCAACTGTGCTTGTTGGCGCTTCAGGTAGAGCTCCTGCTGGGAGAACTTCATTCAACAGCACCTCGCTCAGTTGCTGGTCACCTTTGGTCCTGGCTGAGATGGATGCCGACTCGGTCGTTGTATCATCCTGCATGATCTTGTTGCCATGGCCAACATAGTAGTAAATCTCCTGGAGAACCAATGAGGGTAGAATCCAAAAGTCATGGGGTTGTTTGGCATTTTAATCTGAGGAATGAAGAACGTCAATTGGTTGCCATAATTGATGAATCTAAAAGTCATGGGGTTGTTTGGCATTTTAATCTCAGGAATGAAGAACTTCAATTGGTTGCCATAATTGATCAACTCTAAAAGAGACTCAAGAAGACAATAGAGTTGCAAGACAGTCCCCTCCTCCTTATCTCCATCGAAGTCCGGATCGTAATGCCAAAGACCAGCCTTGTGAAGGCGGTCAATCAAAGCATCCGCCTTGGCCGCGTCCGGGTACTTAAGCTTGATGTCCCTCTTTTTCATACCTTCTCTTTCTTTGTGGGCCGTGTGCTTCTTCTCGGCTTTTCTTTCAAAGTGGACTTCAGTCCTTGGAGTCAGACATGTAGGGTTGGAAAACCTAGTTGTAGGATTGATGATCGATCTACATATTTTCGAACTAATTTGATGCTGATGGGTCATTTGGGCTTGAAGTCAGATTTTTCAATCATTCAAAAAAGAAAATATATCTAATGAACAGAGAAAGATTCTTGCTCCAGTCGCCACCATGTTGCAGCCATGCTCTGAAGACATCTGTTTTGTCTTTTAGATAGTGCGAAGCTAGTGCGACAGGGAACTTGCCCCGGTCCAGACATTGTCTGGAGAATTTGTCCCATTCTTTCTTATGAGACGTACCTGAGCCGAACTGATCATGGTCAAGGGTTGGCGCATATTAACAGATGTCTCAGGTCCTTGTAACATGTGGTAGGTACCATATATGTAATATATATTTATACCACTTATATATCAGGTCTATTGCCTTCTGGGGGATTATATGGTGCCTACCACCTGTTACCTGAACCAGAACAATTCTATGACATACCTTTCCCTTTCCTATGACAATGAAGCTTGTACGATCCAAGAAAGCAAAACCACAATAGCACCGAAAACAACCCAAGCCGTTTCGGGTAAGGGATATATTACCCAGTTTTGTGGAGAATGTCTAAACCATAAAAAGGATCCACCTGATTTTTAATGACCCCCCTTCTTTCAGGTCTAGCCTAGCTACTGTTGGCCTTGGCAATGTCCTTGACCTGTTGCTCTTGTTTTGCCACAGCATCTTTGATGTCTTCTTTCTTTCGCTCCTTCAGCGCTTGTTTCTTCCTTTGCTCTTCGCTTGGGTCTACCGTCTCCTCTGCCTCATCTTCTTCCTCATCTTCTGTCTCCTCTTCTTCATCCTCAACCTCATCTTCACTACCTGGGGCATCCACCATGAGGTTCAGCTCTTCTTCAAAGTTTCTAACTTGTTGGTCTATCTCCATCTCTTCATCTGCTGCTGCAGGAGCCTCCTCCGAAACCTCAGAAAGACTTTCACCATCGACATTCTCAGAGCTTTCACTTTCCGCCTCCATTTCCGATGAGGTTTCCTCCTTTGATTCGACCTGGCTTTCAGTCTCGCTAGAATCTGAACTTTCTTCCTCTTCCTTCTCTGCCTTCTCTGCCCTTTGTTTCTTTTCAGCATCCTCCTTTTCTTGTGCAGACTTTCTCTTTTCTGCATCTTTCTCTTCTTGAGCCTTTTTCTTTTCTGCATCTTTCTCTTCTTGAGCCTTTTTCTTTTCTGCATCTTTCTTGTCTTCTTGAGCCTTTTTCTTTTCTGCATCTTTCTTTTCTTGCTCAGTCTTCTTCCTGTCAGCGTCCTTCTTCTCCTTTTCAGCCTTCTTCCTGTCTTGATCAGCCTGAACCACAGACTTCATGCGAGCTTCAATCTGTTCAGAAACAGAGTTTTTGGAAAGCTCCTCCATGTACTCCTCCAAGGTCTGATTGTTCCTTTTCGCTGCTTCTTCAAAAGACTGCAGGCTATCAGAAAAGCAGGGAGAGTTGAAAGGCCTTGACGGTGATGGCGTTGTGAATCCTGTTGATCCTGATGCACTACCTGCAGTTGTGGTGCTGGTCTGATCCCCTAGTGGACCCTTACTTGATCTCCTCCTCAACGCAGATTTTCGAACTTCAGGAACAGGGTCAGCATCATTCTTTACCTCCACCTTGGGATCCTGTTTCCTTTTACCACCTTTCGACTCATCCTGCTTCTCCTTAGGCTTCACAGTCTTTGCATCCTCCTGAGCATTTTTCTTCTTATCACTTCTCTTCTTCGCTGCTGCCTCAGCCTTCGCTGCTGCTGCCTCAGCCTTCGCTGCTGCAACTTTTCGCCCTTTCTGCCCTACGGTCTTGGCAGGCACACCTTTCTTTTCTTTCTTCTCCTTCTTTGGTGCTTCTTTTGACTTCCCATCTTTGGCCTTACCACCCTTAGACCGAGAAGCGTCTTTTTCTTTTTTCTTCAAGTGGTCCTTCTTCACTTCCTTTCCCTTTTTAGAGCCCATGACTCAGAAAACCCGTGGACACTGCGAAACGTTCCCTAAGGCCAAAAACTTGGGCTGGCGGTGCTGTCCGGATCCACCAGTCTCAAATGAAAAAAAGGAGAAACGGGATATGGGTTTGGAACCTATAAATAATGAAATATATTCATTGGGGATGAGTGTGAGAGAAAATATAATACCAATCGTGGCTGAGTTCTATAATACCAATCGCGGCTGTGAAGCAAATGGTCACATACAAATCGTGGCTGACCAGCTGTGTGAATTTGTTTGGGGAAGAGTTGTTTTTGAACAATCTAACAATTTAAGTCAACAATAATTGTCCCTTTTTTTAGGGAAATACCAGGCATGGCCATTCTCGGCATTTCGCGGCTGAATTCTCAACCATACGCGGCTGAGTTTGGACTAGATCATTGAAAAAAATGGAAAAACATTCCAAAATAGAAATTTACCCAAGTTCAGGATTGGATCAGTGAAACACTTGATACCACTTCCCCAGAAAGAACTTTACACACGTTTGGGACTATATAGACCACTGAACACCCCAAAACTGTTCAAAAGAAAAACTTCCTGCAGGTTTGGGGTTGGATCATTGAAACACTCAGTCAAACATCCCAGATTGGAATATCCCACGTGTTTGGGATTGGATCATTGAAATACTAAGTCAAACATCCCAGATAGGAATTTCCCCACATGTTTGGGATTGGATCATTGAAATACTAAGTCAAACATCCCAGATAGGAATTTCCCCACGTGTTTGGGATTGGATCATTGAAATACTAAGTCAAACATCCCAGATAGGAATTTCCCCACATGTTTGGGATT
>OMLO01005243.1_pt1 | contig 10867 bp, 4 predicted proteins | sample 1674811 | NCBI WGS metagenome assembly OMLO01 (sample SAMN06265003, study PRJEB25207) | coral metagenome | isolation source: Coral host | place: Mexico:La Bocana,Puerto Morelos, Mexico | collected 2008-11-13
GCAGCGTTCCAAAAAGATGCTTGTGTAGTTCTTTCAAAACTGTTGCTACCAAACGCAAATATTTGTCGCCAATTTATAAAATCTTCTACTTTGAAGCAAATCATTAACTGACATGTAATGGTGACTGTACTCCGTATCGAGAGGTCTGGGTTCGAGTCCTTGGCGGATAATTGTATTGTGTTCTTTAGGAAGACATTGTATTGTTTCAGTTTCTCTCTCCGCCCCAGGAATATGAATGGATAGCGGCCAATTGCTAACCTGTAAAGAACTAGCATTTCGTTCAGGGGGAGTAGAGATATTCGTAGTTCGGAAAGGGGACATAAGTGCCTGCCTGATATTATTGGGTGTTTTTTTTCAGGGACTGTGAAGATGAAGAGGTTCGGTTTGATGCCAACTCGTTTATGGACACAGTGGGAAACCTGTTAGGTGAGACACTTTGTTACATCACGTCGTTAAACGTTTTTTTTTTTGCCTTCTGCGCGAGAATCTAAGAGAAAAAGAGTAATACAGTCAAACATTCCAACAACAGCCACCTTGAGAACAAGGGAAAGTGGCCGTTGTTGAGCTGGCCGTTATGGGGAGGTAGAGCTGTAATAATTACTTATCTTTAAAAAAATGCTTATTTTATCGTATAAATACGTAACACTACCAGAATATATCAATTAGACGGAAGCCAAACAGAAATAGAGACCAAGACGCGCGATATGGTTCATCCTTTTACAATAAAAGATGTTGTTAATTAACTTCCGTTGTCGAGAGGTTATTTCGGCCCGTTGGGACGCATGGTACTGGTGGTTGCCCTCTTGAAGAGGTGGATGTTGCAGAGAGGTTAAAAAACTGTGTACAACTTTCACTCACAGGACATGGAATCCGCTCTCGTGACGATGCCAGCGAGTCTGATAGTGACGATGAAGATATGGAGACCTCCTCAGAAGAAGAGAAAGAAACTGAACAAGGTTAGGGTCATGAACATAAAAATTCTCTTTACTGATTTCTCTCAATTTTTAGGCTTTTCCTAAGAAAAATTTGATATTAGAACATAATTTTAATCTGTGACCATGAGCTTCTTCATTCTCTTAGTTTGTGCTGGCATTTGCTGTGATAGAAGAGTAGATAAGTTAGGAAATTATTGAAGTTAGATGGATAAACGCGGATGCAATCCGAAAGAAGAGTCCGCATGAATACTGGGCCAGTGGCTGTAGTAATTAAAGTAAAGAGTTTATGCTTACAGTCAATTCATCAGATTAATTCATTCCTTCGCCTGTGAATACCTACAAACGCGCAAGATTTGTCACTACACATTAACGGGACCTGCTGGAACGAGTACTGACCGTTCGTGATTGTACCAACTTGAAATGTGTTTTGAAAAAGAAAAAACCTCAAAAACATTCACTTGACTCTGAGGATTACTTCTGCTCAGTTTGTCGAAACGTCAGTCACCAACAACAGTTCTTTTCTGAATTACCCTCACCCAGACGATCGAAGGTCACAGAATACAAACTAAAGAACGTTTTGTAGGCTACAACTACCATGAAAGATAGTTTTTGGAGGGGACGCTGCACATCGCAACTAAACAAACTTGTTGGATTAACCTTACAATAAACGTTAAGAGTCCAATGAGTGCTGCTTTACATTCGCAAAAGAAACAACTCTTGCACGCCTTGCGTGCCTATTTTTGTAAGCAGCTTTTCAGCTAACTTCAAGTTAAAAAGTATTGTTTCACTATTGTTAGGATTTCAAGCTAGTACTTTGTCAAGCGACGACAACAAAGAAATGAAGTCGTACATGGTTCAAATGGATGAAGAACTAGCGCAGACAACTATAGGAGAGAGTTTTGAAAAGGTAAATATAGCCATCTTGAAGTGTGTCGTCGAAAACTTCAGTAGTACATCAACTGACGTGTTGGCATTCAACTTTATACGACTCTTGGATCTTTTTATCACATTCACAACTCTTGTTGTCTTATATAAACAGCAGTCGAATAAGTAAACCCCTCTTGCATCAACTGTTTGCTCCCTCAAACGGAATTATTATCCGCTGTTCTCACGGTTCGTTCGTTCATTGTCGTTCATTTTTTTACTGTCACGTTCACTTTTATCTTGAGAGGCTCAGAACCCGGATGGGAGTTGCCCATCCACACATGATAAAACAAAAAAAAATCATTTTGTCCAAGTAACTGCTGGTCACAAATGATGTGAGAGGCGCTGGTCTACTTTAGGCTCGTACACAAATGTAGTAGCAAATTCAGTCCCTTTTTACGAGGCAGATTATGCTTTGAGGGTTTGTTGAGGAACATCATCTTGTGTTGCTGAAGAGGCCAATCCTAGATTTACAGTCTCTGTTGCGACCCTGGCATATAAAAACAGACGCAGGTTGTGGACCTAGATTGTCCTGCTGGTGACAGGTTATTCTTCTGGCTCTTCAGTCTTTCATCGCTTTTGTCTACAATGGCAGCCTCTCCACTTTTCCGTCCTTGTGATACTTGCTGCTTCCACAGGTTTCTGTTGTCTGCAAGGGTTTCCCATGCGTTGGTGTCAATGTTACATGCTTTCGTGCCACGTTTGCATATATCCTTAAAGCGTAGCAAGGGGCGGCCACTGAGTCTTGCCCCAGTAGTGGCAAGCTCGCCATAGAGTAGATCCTTTGGGGATGCGTCCATCGTCCATCCTGTAGCCCAGCCAGCGTATACGGCGTTGACGTGGAAGTGTGAGGATGGGATACCAGCTCTTGAGAGGACGTCGTTGTTACGCACCTTGTCCTACCATGTATTTCCAAGGATCCTACGAAAGTACCCAAGATTGAACACTTGCTGCTTCCGTTCTTGTGTGGAGTATAAAGTCCAGAATTCGCCATAAAAGAAATAACTGAAAAGGACTTGGGAATTTTTAAGAACACTCGGCTGCGGTCGTCCTTCTCTATGCACTTCTCTCGTGTTCTTAAAAATTCCCGCGTGCTTATATAACTCAACAATGCACTCGCATGCGTTTTTTACTTCTTTAGTAGAGTGCTGATGACACAGGCGTAGTACACAGTGAAAAACGGCCAACCCCGGGAATCAGCGGCAGTGTAACAATAGTACAAGAACTCTCTAACATGTACCTACATAACGTAAAGAAATGATTCTAGCAGCGAAATTGCAATTAATTGCAATTTCATTGCGACAATCAAATTTTACTCATTTTCAGGGGCTTGCCGTAACCTTGAAATTAACTTAGAGAAGCCGGAATAGTTTGTCTAAAATAACTTGTAAACACTTCAAAAACAAATTTCCAGGCCCAAAATCGGGGTTTGATTTAATGCGAATGAATCAGTGCGAAGTTTCCGACTATGTATGAGTCACGTTTCCTTTGTGTCTTTTTGAAGACACGGACCTTAACGGTTTTGTAAGTTTTTGTCCGGTTTAAAAAATACAATAAGAAAAAAATCCCACCATGTTTCCAGACCTACCATAGGAAATATTAAGAATTTTGATTTTTCATCATTTGCCACTTATTTTCGATTTCGCTCGGTTTTAGTGCACATTCGCTCTTAACCTCTGGTTAAGCTGTGTACAATCAAGTCTTGCTTGTCTCCTGTCTTGTGGACTTGTAAAGCTGACAACCTCAGCCAATCCTTGCGGAGGCAAACTGTGCAATAAGCCAATCAAAACTCGAGGCAAGAACGTGTAGCTGTAGCCGGTGGAAAGCGCGGGAAATGCAGCTTACGCCAGAACTTCATTAGCCAAGTTTTGCATGTGATTGGCTGAGTTCACAATGCTTTCTTGTAATTGGTTAACATTTTGCTCGGAATTTTTGGACCATTCCATACTACGCCGGAGGAGATATGTCCAGGATTGAACGCTAATGAGATTCAAATTCCTTATGATAACCCTCATTGGTGAAAAGACACCAAAATACATACAATTATGTCAAATATGAACTAATATGAAAATATCAAATAACCCTGCTAAACATGAAGTACTAATTAAACAATACTTGCTTTCAATCCTGGACATAAGTGCGCCGGAGTAGTTTAAAAACGGAGATTTCACTCTAAAACGCATTAATCTTTTTTCCATTGATACTACACTGGAGGAATTTAAAACGTTACAGTCAGCGGTCATTTTGAATTAGTATGTGTGTGTGGTCAGGAAAATCGCATGATTATCGTGACGCCAATCGTTTTCGAAAAGCTCTGTTTTGAAAACGTTTTCCGTCCACAAAAATATTCGTGGAGCGTTTTCGAAAAGCTTCGTTTTCATGACAGTAGTGCGGACGGTATGCCTAGCCGTAGAAATAAGCTACGTTTTCCATTTTCAACTTTCTACCGCGTATTGCGGACGCTACCAGAAATGAGCAGTACATGTTTAACCCCTGACGAAAGTAAGTGAAAAAAGAACGAATGATGAATCCGAGGGAATGCTATCGGGGCCGGTTTGTTTTCAGCCTTTCAAAGAGTTGCCTTTGGCCACTGAAAGTGGTTGGTAAATGTCAACAAAAAAAAGGAAAAGAAAAATGTTTGCCAGTGGTCCTAGCGGCTTTATAATTGATGATCATACCAGTATTGAAAAAGTTTGAATCCCGCTCAAATCCCGCGTGGGTTTAAATTCCGTATTTAAGCTACCTTGACTGTGAAGAACATTTTCACTTCAGAACATTCTTATAGCTGACGAAAATATGCATTTTATACATTAACGTGTCGATAGACTGGATTGGTTAGTGAGCGCCGGAAACCACTTTCTCTACTGCATCATTACAAATTCTGTAAAGCATTTCTCCTGTTTTATTTGGCCCATTTATTTATTCGCTCTGTTTTGCTGTACTTTAGAGAGGGAACGTACCTCAAGGGACTGGCCTCACGCAAGATAACCCTACAAGTGAATCTCAAGAAGCCTCTGCAGAGCTCCAGGATACTCCAGTTGATGTGGACTTCAATCTTGTGAAGAACATCCTGGAATCGTTTTCTACACAGCAAGGACTCGCCGGACCCGCGTCCAATATCCTGAATTCCATGGGAGTGTGGCTGCCGCCTGACACAGACCCCGCCGATTCAACTTAGCTGAGAGGACCAATTAACCGTATGTTATGTTCTTGGTTTGCTCACCGCCTCATAGCGAAGGGGCTTTGTTGCCAGGCGACGCAGGTGCAAAATCAAGGACAAAATCGAGAAGCTCTGGGCACGTGCTTTGAGCTACCTCATTCCTATAATTTCCAGGCATGTTGGTGAAATGAGATAAAAGGCGATGTTTTGCATGACGCTTGACCCATGTTCCCTCGATTTACGCACGTCCGTGTCTTAAGACAGATTAAGCATTACGTTCTACGGCAAATGGTAAACATTGCTGTTGAGTCTGTTAGCTTTTCGCCGAATTTTTAATAAATCCGTCAAAGTAGACTACTTATATAAGTTACTACAAACTGCTTACAAATGGCAGACGGCAAAAGTGGGATTTCAGCCGTTCACGGAAAAACAAGCTTGATTCTCTAAATAGCTCTCTAGTATTTCACTGAATTTCGACACTATTTACAAAGTTTTCCAGATAGTTTAGCGAGGACTGGACTCACGGTAGGGGAAACTGTACTTTTATTAACAAATAAAGAAGCCTAGGAATGAGCCGTTTATTTACACTGTGATAAACACGACGGGAATTTGAGAACACGAGGGAAATGTAGACAACAAGAGCCACGGGCTTGTGTTTTCTACATTTCTCGAGTGTTTTCAAATGTCCGGAGTGTTTTATCACAGTTTATAGGCTTTTTCATTTGTTTATGAGAGACAATGTAGCGAAAAAAAATAAAACTCCATGGGGAAAAATACGTACTTTTCGCAGACGCAAGAATGATCTGCAGATTTCCGTTCGTTTTATTTTTGGGGGTCGGCTGTTTAAAGCTGCAGAGAAAAGAGTGGAAACTGACCGTGCAAACTTGCTCACAACCAATTTATGAGACCACGTCCACACATTTGAAAACGGTGGATCACATCACTCTGAAAACGAATCGATTTTTTTTTTTAGTCCATGCACTTCAATGATTTGTGTCTGAAAAAAAAATCAAGCAAGGAAATGACATGATTATCGCATCATCGCTTTCAAAATGTTTTCTGTCCACGCAAAAACGAAATGTGTTCTCGAAAGTGTTTTCGAAAAGCTCCGTTTAGGGCGTAACTGATTAGTGTACACGGTGGTTGGTCTAACCGTAGAAGATCTACGTTTTCAGCATTTCTCCGGAGTACTTATCGCCCAAAATGGATATAAATATTATTTCCCATCTCGTCTTTCAATCCTACAACCTACGATCAGGTCAATTTTGTCGTGACTCAGTCTTGTCTTTACGTGGACGCATGCAAAAGAATTTTGGATGAGGCCAAAAGAAAAAAAACGTTTTGGCTTCCCCTTAGAAATGACACTTGGGAAGAGTGAAAGGAAACGGATTGCCTGTTCGACACCATCTTCATTTATGACCTATATCCACCAACTATATTTTATTTTATTCTGTGACGTACGTTTAAACAGTTGTGTTTGCCCTCAGCCTGCTAGCAAAGCCGCTTTGATCTTTCCTAAATAAGTAAAAGATCGAAGTGAAGCAGAGTAGTATGTCCTTGGGGGTCAGTATTCCCATGGATTCCAAGATTTACCCTTCGGGTTTCCTGTTTTGAACGCACCCTTCATTTTTCCTTCTCCCGTGTCGCGGCAATCTCCAGTGTGAGTTCCAAGACTTCTAAATGTCTTCCTTCCTATATATAATTTCATCATTTCAGTATTTTTTATGCTTTCCCTATTTTAGGGTGTTAAATACACGTGGTGACAACTTCCCGTCCTATTCAATTAACAGTATTTACTTTGCATGTCTTTCATCTGTTTACTTTAGCCGATTCGGTTAAATATTAAAAAAAGAGAAAGAAAACATAAATTTATTTTGTACAGCAAGGAGTATCAATTTCCACAAAATTAGCCTTCGATGTGACCTTTACAAAATATTCATAGCGATCTGAACGATGGAAAAATTCTCAAGAATGTCCGTGATTTTCATGCTATTTATTGTTACAATCGCCAATGGCAGTGAAGTAACAAAGACTACCGCGACCGAAAACTACTGTCCATACTTCAAAAATCGAGCCCCGATGCCTCAACCAAGCCTCAAAAACTGTACGTGGTACAAAGAAAACGCTTGCTGTCTTCAAACCGAACTAGACCTTATCTTTCCGCAAGTTCTTCCGCCGCTTGGAGCGAGCGAAAAATGCCTACGATACACGAATTTCCTCATGTGTTACGTCTGTGCGCCAGACCAAAATTTATTTTACAATGACGAGAGATTGACCGTGTGCGAGGCTTTCTGTGACAAATGGTTCGCCGCCTGCGGTGACGCGAAACTAAAGGGAATGAACATCAAAGGATTGTTCAAATCTGGAAAAGAGTTTTGTCAAGCGAGGAAATTTTCAGTTAGTGACACGGGTAGCTCTAATTGCTTTAGTTACGATAAGAAAGTTGAGAGTTCTGCCCTGATGAATGGCCCCGTATTGCGCGTTTTATGGATCGCCCCAATTACTGCTGTCCTGTATCTAAATGAAAGTTTATAAAGTTGTAAGGTAAGCTTTATCTCTCTTCTAGAAATTATACTGATATTATGCTGGATCTGGACAAAAGATCGATGCATGTCTATTTTTGCTAGGAAGAATCTTCTAATTAATGGTGTCTCTATAAAATTGTATTGTTTTTTGCCTTGTGGTCTTATAATTCTATATGTTTGTGCGGCTGGACAAAGTTTCATGTGGATATTATGCTGTTTTCAATGGCCAATCGATTTGCGGGAACTTGTGTCTCTTGTCCTTTGTATCCAGTTGTGGGAGTGGGGAGGGGGGGTGCACAGTTGAGATGGCTCATCTTCCAGTAGAAAAGCAACTTATGGATTCTACAAACTGTACATTTATTTTGCAATTGCCAGATAGTGAATACTCTGTAACTTAATTCTGTAATTTAATATTCTTTAAATTAATTCTGTAGGGGGTGTACTTCCAAGCCAGATCAGGCACCTTATTTGAAAATCCATTGGTTTATTTAGTTGAAGGCTTGTTGCTATGGGCTCTGAAGTAACCAATTTCCTTTCTACTCTATTTTATTTTACTCTTTCAGTCTACCTCAGGAAAAGCAACTGTTTTCAAAGTCATGGTGGCAGGGCAGGAAAACGGTTATTCTAACTTTAAATCATGTCAGGTACAATATCTTTGGTAAGAGGAACTTAATGTAAAATTCTGTATTCAAAATATTCTAGAATATGATTTGTTTGTAATCAGAATGTTGATGTGTTTGTCAGCCTGTGTAATAAAATTCATAAGTTACTTGATTATCTTTACATGTGACAAAATGTTTGTCGGTGACCCGGTGTTCTGAATTTTAGCCCAGATTGAATATAAAGTTATTATGAGGTTGTTATTGTTTCTGTGGCCTATTTACAAAAAATCCAAACAAACATTTTTAATTTGCCAGAAAATAAACCTTTGCTCTCTAACTTGTTAATATTTGTGGAAATATGATACAGTTAGTTTGAGTTAGAATCCTTTGAATAACCTAAGTGTCAATAAAGTAAAATTCTGAATCCAGATATTGTGCATTCGTGTCTTGTTAAAACTAAAGCGCCATAATAAAGATATCTTTTCAAACATCTCTCTTAAAAGTGGTCATTATCAGCAGTACAATTTGTAAGAAAATGTCAAACAGTCTTGTGATGCAAAGAGCTAATAATTATACGAGTAACATGAAATAGATCGCTTGACTAAAGGTAAAATCTTAGTCCTAATTTGCTGATGTCAATGGTACTCTTTCAATATAAGTCTGATAAATATTAATTTATAATGTTGCCTGCCCAATATATATTTGGACTAAATGTGATTAGATTGACTTGAAGATTAGATTTAGTTCTGGGTGAGGCCTACTCCTTTGAGACCATGTGCTTTCAGAAAGGAAGTTTTCTTTCACCTAGTAACATTTCTGTATTTTCCTGGCTAAATAACCTAAACTAATTAATATGTTTACCTCTTGTTTGATTGGTCAGGTATTTTTCAATCATTGTAAGGTAATCAATCAACAATCAAGCTAATCACAAAACACAGAAAATCTAGAGAATCAATCAAAACTTGAAGAAAATGCACGAAGCTGACTAGTCTCCCTCGCAGCCGTTTTTAGCATCGTCACGCAACGCTCCTCTCCACAAGGAGGAGCGTTGCGTGATGATGCTAAAAACGGCTGCGAGGGAGACTAGAAGCTGACATGAAGGGTGGGAAAACATGTCACTAAGCAATAACAACAACAATAGATTAATTACTGTGTGACTCCTCTAAGCAAGGCAGCCTGACAAAATTTTCTTTAAATTTAACGAACATTACCATCTTGATGGTTAATGCTTCCAACAAATTATCCATGTTATTCAAGTTGTGCACTACCTTAAGTCAAGATTTGTGGTCATTTTGATTAGTAACTATTTTTTTTTAAATGTCCGTGGTGAATTTGTCAAGAATTTGCTAATGGCTTTGGTCGGAGTAGTCACACTGATAAGTCATTTGCAGTTTAATTTCTTCATATGTTCCCTTTTATAAGAAAAATATGTTGCTCATACTATCAGACATTGCTAGGATTATTCGTGCATACCTCCACTCAGCATGGCACTTAACCATTCCCAATGAAAGTAATAAATGATCACAAATTCATACACTTATAAATTATTAATTGCTTTGCTCCAAAATAGCATAGCAATACTCAGCAATCTCTAAACTATCCCTATAGAAGATGCATTCATACAATATTTTTAAAACATTATGATAAAATGCTTTAATGTAAGTGCTACATTCCTATAGAAATATAACACCTATTGCATTTATTTAATTATTTTTTGGCATCCATGATGTTTTGGATAATACTTAGTTTCATTAAGTTTTAATAACCTATAGAATGACCTCAAAAAATGCCACATTCATTTCAATGCAAATAATAATATTTGTTGAACAAATTTTACTACAACATATTTTTTTTTTGAAAAATATAGTAGCATCTTTATTTTGTACCACTGGGTGTACTTAGGTGTCATCACCTTTAGAAAGGGAGAAGTGATTTCCAAATAAAATCTTGGCTACATACTTAGTCAGACACTGCATTGAATGGCTGATGAATAAAATATTATTATTTTTACAGATGATGACAGCAGGCTTAACCTGACAATGTCATCTGTCTTATTTAAAATAACCTTGTTTTCATAAAATACATCTGTTCGTAATAATTACATGAAGTTCGAGATACTTTGCTAATGCAACCAAGCCATTATATCACGACACCTAGCGCGACTAGCGCGACATATTGAATAACATGATAAATATTTCTAAATTTTAGTGCAAAGAGGATTATAGTTTAATGCGGACTTTGCTACAGATATTAAAATACTTGTGTACTTAATTTATCCCAATGTAAAAGCTTATAATTTAGCCAATAAATCTTTCTTTTACTTCATTTCTTGTGTCTTTTCACTTTTGAAATTCTCAGTTTCTCACTTCTTGATTTTGAGCCTCCCTTGGCCTCCCTGATTTCATTACATTTTCAGTAGCAAAATGTACATTGCAATGTCAATATTGTATATGTTGTAGGTAAAAATTAAATTCAGGTAAAAATTATTTGAACCTACAGTTTGATTGTCAATTTCCTTTGTCTTCTAACCCTAATTATTCATAACCCATGAATAAGTAGGGTTAAGAGACAATTAAACGAATTTAAATTTTACCTGAATTTAATTTTTACCTACAACATATACCACAATATGAAAATTATCATGAATTATTACGCGGATGCGAAGCAATCCGCGTTAGAAATTGGGACGAGTTTGTTTTTTTTTTTTTTTTTTTTTTTTTT
>OMLO01005244.1_pt1 | contig 10867 bp, 4 predicted proteins | sample 1674811 | NCBI WGS metagenome assembly OMLO01 (sample SAMN06265003, study PRJEB25207) | coral metagenome | isolation source: Coral host | place: Mexico:La Bocana,Puerto Morelos, Mexico | collected 2008-11-13
TCAACTTAGTTGATATAACCAAATTACCTTGTTACCCCCACCGACGCAGCACAACAGTTTCTTTAGAAACTTTCACCATTTAACAGGATAGTTGTAAGTACTGCCAATAAATTGATGACAGCAACAAGATTTGGATAGGTGACATTAGTCAGGCATTCCTGTCTTCAAACTAAGCCATGCATGTAATGACATTCTTCATCTGTGGATAGTGAAGACGAAGAATCATTCCTCATTTTTCCTTTGGATTTATTTAAGGTTAATGCGTGGCAAGAAAGGGAACATTTTTTGTGCCTAATAGGAAATTTGGGTCCAGCACAGATGGGGAAAAGTCGTTTACTTGACAAAATCTATCCGTGCCGAACCATTTTGGGTACGCGTACTTTTTTCATCCAAGCCGTGCCAAACATTTTCTGCCGTGTAAATGGTGCTTCAGAAACATTACCAGATCATTAAATTTCTAAGGATACTGAAGTGAGGAAATAGGCCATTATGCGACTTTAAAACCTTAATTGTTCAATAAGCTGATGAGCGCTCGTAGAGAGCTGCAAGCTTCAAACAGAAATTCCACTTCAATGAATGTTTTTGTTAAAGAATTTTAAAGGTTGCTTTTCTAAAATATGGCTTCACTTACTACCACTTCATCGAAATGTAGAGCTCATAGCCTACTTGTTAATTAGGTATTGTGCTCGTCCAGTCAGTAATTATTCGAATAAGACACCATAGTAGTTTTAAAACATATTATTAAATTTGATTCACTAGAAATAAATTCTTTACAAACAAAATTAAGGTATAATGATTCACATTGGTAAATCCAGTAATATTCTTTGTTAACTTAGCAATCTGTTGCACAACAGTTCATTGTCATATAGAAACCAGATTAGGACTAAACTTTTTATTTTCGGCCAGCTGGTCGTAATTTTAATTGACAATTAAAGAAATAAAAGATGTTATAATTACGCAACGCAACATGATGGGTGTCCATTAAAGTTAATATCTTTTGATTCCGGCTCTTGGATAAGTTACGTCACGATTTGCGAAACGCGAAAAGTTTAGCTTAAATTTTTTAATTTCTTTGGTTGTAATCTGTGTTAATCTTCTCCATCCTTTACGTGCAAAATATCGTGTTTTTTTATCTTAGTTAACTATTTAATTTCGGGAGTTTTGTTCATGGTAAAACCTATTCAAAAATGCCCTGGCTTAGCTCTTTTACGAAACGTTAATTTATAACAGGTTGTTCGGTGCCATCATTAGCTCCATCGTTTTCTTTCTCGCGTATCTCGTCCTCCCATGGATATCTCCTCATCCTCTCCGAGAATTCTTCTTCTATTAGCATAGCCTGGTCCCAAACTTTAAAATCTGCTTCACGATCGACACCTGCGTTTATCCAATTATTTGCCGCCCATTTAGTTCCCTCGATGACGTCACATCCGCCATGATAACTAAAGACGTCAAGGGGTCCCAGCCAGCCTGTTGTGTTGCTGACAAAGTGATTGTACCACATCAAGGCAGAACCACGCTTTGGCTTGTAATACAGGTTTGCATCGTAGCAGTGATCGCTCAGGTCGCACTTGCTGACGCCATCTTGAACCAGGGACTAATAAAAACAATACGAGCAAAGTTAAATAAACAATGTTAAAAGTGCAGGGACGGATTTATGGAGGATTTATTCGCAGTTAACTTAAGTTCTATGTCCGGCTACTCAAACCAAAGCAAAATATGTGAGTGTAATAATCTATTTAAGAATACCACGGTGCGTCTAATGAATGGTTTCTATCTTTGTTCGACACCAAGCCTTGTAAAAGTAATGAAACGCAGGAAGAAGTAACAAATGAACGAACGAACGAGCGAACGAACGAACGAACGAAAGAACGAACGTAAGAATGAACGAACGAACGAACGAACGAGCGAGCGAATGGGTGATAAGGTGAGTGCATAAATGAACGAATGAAGATAGAAAAGAATGAATGGATGAATGAATTAAGGAAGGAAGGAAGAAATAAAGCCGGATGGGAAAAAATTAAGCAAAGAATAAATAAATAGTTCAAGTCATAAAACATAATAAGTAGATGTTAGAATCAAAGAAAGATTCAGATTGAATTGTTTAGTGTTTTTCAGTGTTGTTACTGATGAGCCACCAAAGACTTACAGTTGAAAATGAGACTGTTGGTTTCTGTAGAACAAGAAAAACTGCGGCATAAGTTTGTATGAATACTCTTGTAGGTTTTTCAGTTGCAGGCTTGAAAAGTTTAAAACCACTACACTACTAAACTAATAATAATTAGCTTCGCTCGTTGATATGGTTTAAAAAAGAAGAAAGCGTAATCGAAGATATGAAACAAGTCACAAGAACGTTAACGTAATCCAAAACCTAATTAAAATTAACTTTCTTATTTGGAAAAAGCACGCAAACGTTTAAATAAGATATAAGGGAAAAAGGTGACATAATTTGTGTAGCCCCAAGGAAACCATGTCTTTCGGCAAAAAACAATAGACCTTTCCGACGATGTGGCACGACTCTTTCGCGATGCCTACACACCTACACACGCTTTCCCGCGCCTCGCGTCTGCTGTAAGTATTTACTTCGACTTTTGATTACGTTCACTGAATTGTCTGCGGCCTTTGCGATTGGCTAATTACTTTGGTTTTCGCCTTACACTCAACTTAAGACAGCTCTAATCCATATTAGCAGAAGATGTGTTACTGGATGTTTAACAGTTTATAAACAATTTCCACTGAGAAATAATAACTCACATATAAATTTTGCGATATGGTTTCGTTGTCTGCAATAGGAAAAGCAGTCTCTCCTCCTAGTTTCGGCTCTTTGAGATAATAAAAGAATGTAAGGTACCTAAAATCGAAAGCAAAATACTAATTTTAGTCAACTAGACAATTCCAGCATATTTAATTAATTTTTGGGTTAACCTATGACGATATGATTAGTTTAGGCTCCCTCAAAATTACGCCGCAGAAATTTAAAAACGCAGCTTTATCTCTACGGTTAAGACTACCGTCCACACCAATCCGTCACGCTAATCCGTCACGCTAATCCGTCACGCTAATCCGTCACGCTAATCCGTCACGCTAATCCGTCCCGCTAATCCGGCACGAAAACGGAGCTTTTTCAAAACTCTCTTCAAACCGGAGGAAACCCGCTTTTCGTTGTAATCATAAAAATTACAATTTCCTCGATTGTGATTGGTTTAAAAAAACTCATATTTTCCACTAATTCACTTGTGAAGTTGTTATCGGGCAGTTCAATAAGCCAATCACATTCAAAGATATAGTTTAAATCAACCAATCACATTTAAAGTTGTAGTTTAAATCAACCAATCACAACCCTGGTTACAATCACCATGGAAATAGTGTACAAACTCCTAATTTCTTCCTTAGAAGACAGCGGTGATTTCTTTAATCCTATGGATTAAAAATGTATATGTCAACAATCCAGACAAGTTCCTTCGTGGATATGTTGACATGTTCAGATGAAGTTCAGCAAATTTTCCCTTTCTTTCATACCTTGGTATTCTTCTTTTCTCGGAAATTGTAATCGGACTCCCGCTACGCGGTCCTCCGATTTTGTTATCACTCGTATGATTACAGATCGAATTGGACTCCACTCAGTCCTATTACCATTACTTTTGTGGACGGAAAACATCATTCATTTATTAGCCACTACATGGAAATTACAAGAAGACTTTCTTTATGGGTGATTCATTCTTAATAAGGGCTACTTGTGAGGCATGAAGGGGTAAGAGGTTGGACCTAGGAGAGATGAGTGCTCAAATAAGTGTCTTCCCGCCACGGGGACTAGCTAGCAGTTGCTTACTGTACACGAAAAATTTAAGATTCGTGTAAGCATATACGTTTTATTTCCTTGTAGGTCACCTGCATGGAACACATGGCATATCGTCTATGTCCTCTTCACCTATGCCTTCGGCAAGATTTTGGGCTTGATGACAACAAGGTGTATCCTTCGCCTCTTCGTCTTCGGAATCATAATGACAATGATAATGCTGCTTTTCGCGATATCTGATAACCTGAAATTTCAATTATCAACAATTATCAGGCGATAGTTGCCACAAAGCTGTAAACGTCGATCAAAGCTGTTGTCTACCTTTTTTTTGCCAAAACCCCCCCCCCCCCCCGCTCTCACTGAACCATCAAACAAAAACAATACTTTTTGACCTAGAACTAAGGCGAGGGGAGAGGGGGAGGAGTTTAAATCGGTACCTGCATATTTTCACTGCTCCAGATCATATCTTTAGGGAGTTTTGTCACCAAATGTATTCTGCAGGAAAAGAATAGCCCAGTAACCATGGCATTCACAATCACAAATTAACTACAAAGGCATAAGAAATTCAGTGTCGTATTTGTTTTACATGAAGGTGAAGAAGAATGATTCAAATGTAAGGCCGTCGTTAATTACTAACATTTTTAGCTGAAGAAGTTTGCTGCAGCAACCGAAACATCCTGGAATAATTTGGTTATATCAACTAAGTTGAAAATGTAAATTGGCCACCGTAACGAGTTTTAAAGCTGACGTTCCGAGCGTTAGCCCTTCGTCGTTATGGTGGCCAATTTACATTTTCAACTTAGTTGATATAACCAAATTACCTTGTTACCCCCCCGACGCAGCACCACAGTTTCTTTAGAAGCTTTCACCCTTAATTCATCCTGGAATAAGTTATTTAGCTAGTGACAACATATTTTTCACAAATTTTTAGCCATGCCTAGCTACAAAACAAATATTGTCAGACGCTCTTATCAGACTGATATCATTGCATAACAATACATCCACACTACGTGATGTGGAAAGAGCTGGCATGGGTTAAATTAAATAATTTTAAAAAATTATACTCTTAACGTAAAAAATGCATAGGAAACACACCGTTCTTTTGAAAAAGAGTTATTTTACCCACCTGTCTCTAAGTTTTTCAAAAAGTGGCCTGAAATCTATGTGTTCGTAAGGATCAAGAAATGCCGTACTGCTGTCGCGAGTTCGTTTATTTGGTTTCGTCTTGTGAACTTTCTCCAAATAGTGCACGATGTCCTTCATTTTGCTTTCTGTCACCAATTTTATGAATTCGTTGTATGTTATTACACCTGAAAAAGAAAAGGAAAACGTTCAAAATTCTCAGCTGTGCCATTTTGGATGCAACATATCAAACACGAGAGATGGTGTTTGGCCAGAGTTGAAAATAGGACGTATAACAGACTATTGCAATAAACTAACCTTGAGGAGTTTGGGATGGTGGTCAAACACTGTTTATTAAGTTCTCACATCATTGCCATTATCTTATTTTGTTTTATTTCTCCATTGTTTTATTGTTCTTACCGTCTCCATTGCGATCCATGTTTAGGTCACTGATCCTGCAATAATTGTCAAAAAGATAGGGTTTTTAAAATGATCTTTTTCTTAAAAAAGTGACTTCTTATAACGTGTGACTGAATAAGCCACGTGATTTCCAATTTACTCAAGAAAGGGTATATCCATGCGATTGAAGCAGGACATTTCTAATTTCTCCTAGCTGGCAAGGGGAGCCATGAGAGGCATTCTACTATCAGCCTCTGTGTTTGAACTTTATGAACTAAAATCATTCCACCCCTCCCCCCTCCTTTGGAGCACAGGCGCTAATTGGGAACACTTTGATTACAATTCCAATCCTACCTAAACTACAGTGTACAATTAAATTAATTATAATAACGAAACGGAGAAAACGTAGGTAAGACATCGTACAATTGTGAGTGGGTACCTGGGGTCGTTACTTACATTTTCTTAACATCAGTTTCGTCTATCAGGACTCGTCCAAGCTCCATGAGACCCTTGGCGACCTTCAATGCAACGAAAGGCCTTTTAATTTGGATTAGCATCAAATGTATGTTTTAACTTTACTGATAAAATTGAAGCTATTTACTTTGGGTACACGGCACGTTTTTTTCTGCTCCAGTCTACGAATCTCTCATTATGTCGCCTTGTGCAAGTATTACATGTACACTCAGTTTTGACATCTCAGTAGAGTTTGAACTCTGAAGAATTTCTCCAAAAGTTTAGTGTCAACTTTTTTTCACTATAGGCACGCAATACGCACAAAGAACAGGGATCTTGTGCGCTCACTGATTGTCTTTATATGGCTGCAAAATGATTGGTCCTGATTGGTCCCGTCAGCATTTCCTTTGGAGAAGATTTTTGAAGAACTCCCGATCAAACCAGAAGACGCAATCATGTTCATACTGACCTAAGACTGCGAGTGGTCCCTCTTTCGCTTACCCCGTCGAGCGATTCCGTAAATAAACCGCGAGAAAGGATGGCCGCGTGAACAAGAGGTGACAAGAGCGCGAACTCGCCCACAGGATTTGGCGCGGCTACTTTGTTTTTGCCGGTTTTCTTTCACGACGACGGACAAAGTAAACGAGAGAGTACTTGTAGTCTATACTTACCTCTGCGAAATCAAGATGTCCGTCGAGATTTTCATCGAGTTGCTGAAACGTGTCCGCGGGATCCTCTGGCATAAAGCGCTCCGCAGTTTTATTGGCGCTGCTCTCATCCCCAAATGGAAATTGCTCACCGAGCGTCAAAGAACGCTGAAGACCTTGCGTCTGTGCCATGAAAATTATATCATCGCATTCCTGTTCAGTAAGAAAATCTTCTATTTCTGAAGACAAGACAAGAACAAAACATTATGATCGATAATTTCAAAATATTGATAAATTTAGTCTGCGAAAAATAATATACCAAGAGCTTACCAATAATAGCTTCCTTAACTTAACCTAAATGCGGACCATTCACCTAACTTTTCCATAAGCTAACTTGCTGAAATTAAAGACAACTCCCGATTTTTATGAAAACTGCTAGGGAGGCTGATATCAGTTAAGGTCAATTCTCTGTGGGCGAGTTAACTTGAGGTTGAACCATCGGACCTCGCAAATCGGAAGCCGCAATACATACATTTAAATTATCAGAAGCCGCATTGCATATTTGAATTAACGTCAAACGTAACAAACTTTATTGGCCGTATATCATTTTGAGACATTAGGACAATTAATTTGAATTTTTCTTCCTTTCGAAAATTCACTTAGATCTCCATCGCGCCATTTGAGGTTTGCGCATAAGTGAACATTACGCAGACTGGTGGGACCGAAATGGCAGCAAAGCGCTGCGATCTCGCCCCTTTTACGCCACAGCAGGAATATCATCAACATACCAAAGAGGGCCGGTCTTAAACTCAGTGTTCTCATTTTGTGCACTTTTCCTGGGACCAGCTTGAGTTCACGAACGTAACCAACCTAGTGGAAACAAAGAAATAAAATTTTAAGCAGTACTCTCTTTAGGGGGTAAGGACGAAAATGAAAGAAGCTTCTTGTTTATAACAGGTGAGGATTAGTAAACAACCCGATGACCCATATAATGTAACATGCGTGTTCGATATTTCTTTATTCCAAACTGACCACAAGAGGTTGCAGGCATTTTTCTACGATCTTCACGCAAAAACGCAAAACATGCTCTGAAAATCATCAATAAATGTCAATTGAGTCCTTGAATACTTTTGATCTCTAGTTTGATTCAGCCTTAATTATATTTGAATTATTTCCAAGGTAAGACCGTTTCCAAGACATTTCTCATTAAATACTAAGAAAACGATAAGCTGTTTGTTTTTACATTCTCATTTCAAGCCAAGTCATACGCTTGACAGGTGTATAAAGATAAGTTGACAGAGCTGTCGAATTTACATCTCATAAGTTGCAATCAATAACTCAGCCGTTTTTTTCTCTAGCTTAGAGCTTGATCGCATGATTCTAGCTGGATTCTCGTTGCTCAGTCTCAGTAAGTTATGTTGCCAGATGACAAAACACTTTATGGATTGGCCTTTTAGAAAACTAGTCGATTTTTTTTAACCGCAATCATAATGCTTCACGCAATTTCAAAATTAAAAGAATCATCTGTAGAAAAATTCACGTTTCAGTCATGAAATATATTTCCTTTTAAATGATTCGATGTTATATAATCCCGGTCTTTTGAATCCAATCTGTTTTTTGTTTTTTATCATATCTTCACCGCCGCTAGTAATTGCAACGTGTTGTTTGTTGGGGGTTATACAGCAATTAACCTAACATGGCATTTTGAATGTGGGTGGTAGACGCCTATAAGCTCTTGTACCTATATTAGCTGGTAATGTCGATGCAAAATTTGGATTTCAGTGTAACTCTATGAAAGCAGTCAGTGAGATTTTCAGCTTTTTTTTCCTCAAGGGCAACAACGACGGTTGTCTCTCAAATGCTAATTAATTTAGCCAATCTTGGTTGCTTTTAAAGTTCTGCAGGCTAATTTTAGCCTGAGCTATAAAATGTTGGTGTTTTTTTTTTGTCAATTCCAGCAGAACGTAAGTCTTCCTGAATTTATCAAGCTTTTGTTGTAATTTCACAAAACCCTTTCGAAAATCATTATAGTTGGCCTTTAGCAGGTTTATTGTTCGGAATCCAAAACGACATTACAAATCCGAAAACAGCAAGCGTTATATTTCTCATACCACGAAGGTTCGATTTGACAATTTCCTAGAGAAAATCAGAGTGGATTAAAGGACTAACGAAAAGATAATTTACCGAGACGATCAGCTGCATGGATATCCTGTTTGCCTTCGTTTAAGTTACTCAACGTATACGCCGGGAAGTTGTGCGAAAACGTGAAAAATTACCTCTGATTTCCTCACTTTTCTGCTTCTTACAAAACACGAATAGTCTTCTCGAACAGATATAAATCTAGAATTGTATTGTATGCCTTCATGCTTCCGGCTGACTACAGTTATTTTATAAGGCATATCCGTGTTTTATAGGCAAAGCTTAATTTAAAATGCAAGTGCAAAATAGGCCAAGGAACGATTTACACAGCTGGAGAGAGCAAGAAATTAAAAAAAACAAAACTTTATTTAAAGTCAAAATTATGTGTAGTTAAGACTGAGTGGTTGCTATTTTCAGAAAAATACTGCATTACAGGGGCAATGAGATGGAAACATCGATATAATTTTAACTACTTTTCAGACGCACCTCGGCAGTATTTTGGTTTTTTGACGCAAATGGTCACTTAACAAGAAAAAAGCTGTCATATCATTGTTATGATATCGTGTAGATTAGACCTTTTGCGAGATATATTGAAGAGGTTAAGGAATGGTTAATGACCTCAGTACATTAAAACCTTTAAAAAAATTACGGAATTGACAACAAAATAGCGCTAATTATTTTGCAATAGGGATTTTAAGCTGGGCTATATTTTACCGTAAATAAGCCCGTTTTGTAAGGACTATGTTTCATAAGAAAGTATTGTTGTAGCTAGGAACAGGCTAACAACAACAGAATGTTTCTTAGGCTTAATTAATATTGCTCAATGACAATACCATTTAGACTTTAACATGCGTCTGGGTAACATGTAGAAAATGATATGAAGGATAGTCAGTATTATAAACTCACCTGTATCGGATCTATTCGTGGCAGTCTGGAAGGACGCTCACTGTTTTCCTCAACGACAGCTTCCTTTACCAGGTTTTCACTTCCTCTGTGCCTGATTAACCAAGAAGCCAAAGCTATTGACAGAAGCACAACAGCAAACGAGACACGAACCCAAACTGGCGACGCTTGTTTAAGAGATAGTTTGAACATTTTTTTTTGTGAAGTTGCACGCTACGAGCGCGGAGCTTATCAAATAGGTTGATAAAGGACTTATCGATCTGCAATGTTTTATCTCTTGTTTTGTTGTTAAACGATTCTCTATTCACGCGAGCGAATGTGTTATCGATTGAAATTCATGAGACCGTAGTTGTCATAAAACTGGGTCAACGCTCATTGGACATGTAAATTACGTATTGCCCAGTGTTTAATTTTAGTAACAGGTGTTTACAGATGTCACTTCATCGTGGAGTTTCTGAATTGCTGCCTCAAACTCCACATAAATTGTCAATTTATTTTCGATGAACAAATTCAAATAGACAAGAACTTTAAAATTTAGAAGCGCCATTCTATAGCCGCCGAATGATCCGAAAGTTGTTCGAGGAATTCCGACAAAATCCAAAGGTTACGAAGAATTTCCGGACTCGCCATGGAGACGACGAACACAATCGGAGAAAATGATTGAAAAATTTCATAATAGCCAAACACTCTTGAGAGATCTTTAACTCAGGTTGAATTTGAATATCTCGTAAAGTATAGTAGGGTATTCGCTTACTTGCCTACATTAAAGCGAGTATTTTATAACATTGACGGGCGTGAGAGTTTTTGATAATTTCATCGGTAAATTGCCGAAAATTAATGATGCATAAGGAACATTAAAATCTGTCATCGCCCACCTATTTTTGTTCAAACTCTCATTTTTCAAAAATATCTCGAAACTGAATATGGAGTTAAATTCGAAATACAAATTTTACAAATTATCCATCGTGGCTCCTTTTCTCCAGGTAACGCAGAATTTGGTCAAGTTGTTGTTTTGCTGAGGACGGCAAAGAATTATAACGCACGTGCGCAGCTATTGTATTACTCATTAACTCATTAAATCTCTTGTTTCTTGGCGTTCCCGTTGTCGTGGTGCACGAGCCGTAGGCGATGTTTCTACAGCTCTTTCGACAGTCCTGTCTCACTTCAGTGAAAATGGCAGACAACCTCGTTGCCAGGATCCTCTCTCTTCCTACCTCGAGAAAGTAACCTGGTTGCGGCTGTGTCCATGTACACAAATGAAATCCGCACCGGGAGTGGGTCTTTGACTTAATTTTGTCAACACTGTCTATGGAGGAGAAAGTTGCTTTGGGTCACAGATATGCTTGTCAAACAGGATCAAAATGTCGAAGAGTGATATTTATGTACCGAGTTGCCATATTTATGTCCAAAT
>OMLO01005245.1_pt1 | contig 10866 bp, 7 predicted proteins | sample 1674811 | NCBI WGS metagenome assembly OMLO01 (sample SAMN06265003, study PRJEB25207) | coral metagenome | isolation source: Coral host | place: Mexico:La Bocana,Puerto Morelos, Mexico | collected 2008-11-13
TAATAAACCAAACTAATTTTTAGGATCGCTAACTGTTAATTATTCCACGAGTTTGACCATAGGTATTCTTTGATTAATCTTGCAGTCACTTTCAGGAACGTTTATGATCTTTTGGAATTCTCGCTGCTCTACAATGCGAATCAGCTTCGAGATGTGTGCACGGAGTACATTTGTTACAATATGCGGTGCTTCATGGAAGCCAGGTTTGTTAAGAGCCAAACTTCTCCAATTTAAACTGTGCGAGTAAAATCACCGTGAACACTGTGATCAGTAGTATGATAGTTTGTGGAGAGTTAATTTTGATTTGAATTCTGAATTTCAGCGCTTTGTAAAGCATAACTGAGTAAATGTTAATTATTATTATTAGAATTAGCCAATCACAATAAAGTTCAGGACACGCGAGGAAGCCTCGAAACCACAACTTATTACCGTTGCTGTTTGCTGTTGCGCTAGCGGCTAAGTAGATCGACGAAACGACAACACTTATTTATGTTGTAGTTAAAAATTAAATTCCTTGGTTTCTTAACCCTACTTATTCATTGATTATGAATAATTAGGGTTAGGAAATTGAGAATCAAAATAGGTTAAAATTACTTTTACCTGATTTTTGCCCTAAATGTCCAGCTGTTTCGAGAGAGGTAGTCCTGCAGAAACGTAAGAGCATAGGCAACTGTGCAGAAAGGCTCAATGAGTAGAGCTGACTTGCCATTGGCTGAATCAAAGTTCGCGCTGATTGAGCTCGAAAGAAAGAGAAACCAATAATACAAATTTCATAATGTTCCTTCTATCAGCCTAGAACATATTGAACTCCGATCAATCTTTAGTAAACTAACACTACCCATAATTTCTTTTGCGTCTGCTTTTAAGTTTTCACAAGGCACCTCGAAATATCTGTATAGTCCTATAGTAAATGATCTCACATCTGATGGCAGTCTTGTTGATTTTGATCCACAGAACCTTGAATTCCCTTAGCGATGAGGCGCTCGGAGAAGTTTCGAAAGCTTATCGTAATATGGTAAGGGTTAGGGTTGCTGTTTTTTTTAAAACATCGCTGAGGAAATGGTTATCGAGTTTAAAGCATGAGGATGGTATGATAATGAATGAAATGATAACTGTTCAGTTTGTCACTCACCGTATCGTGGAAAAATCCGTCAAATGGAATTGAAAACCACTAAGAGGATTTACAAGAAATTACAAGCAAATCAAAACACATGCTCTTCATGACGACCTCTCTGAAGCTCTAAATACCCCTGACCTGTTGTTATCTTATTTACATAAATTTAAAATCAATCTCGGATTTGTAGCCTTTTGTTTTCCTACAGTGATACGACGTTAATGCAATGAGACTGATAATCAATGTATTTCAGGTTCCGAGAATGGCGTGGCGAATGACATATCCTTTAGACCTTCCCGACTCCATCCCTCCTGATATCCCAGAACCAAGCCCTGGAAAACGAAGAAGAAGTTCAGGGCGCAAGAAATCATCCAAGAGTGAAAGCGAACATGATGTTCCAATTGCGGAGACTGTGCAAGAGCAGGCAAAAGTTGGAGAAGGTTAGTCGAGTGGTCTTTTTTTTTCGGGGGAGATATCACCCATCTGATGCAATGAGTGAGAAACGAAGAGATTATTTCACACTAAATTATCTTTCATCATGTGACAGGTAAATATAAGGTCTGTGCACGAGCATTGTCCCCCCTCCAAACTCTCCCTCCTCCCCACTCTCCCCCTCCAACTCTCCCCCTCCCAACTCCCCCCTCTCAACTCTCCCCCTCTTCCCAACTCTCCCCTCTCTCCACTCTTTCCCCTCCCCTTCCCCCTTACATTAGATAGGATTTCATAGTTATCTATTTATCCAACTGGTTGGAGAGAGACACTGAGAGAGTGAAGACAAGTGTATTGTCAAAAAGCAAAATACGACCAAGCCTAGCGCTTGAGCTCAAACCGCTTGATCCAGAGTTAGCCCGCTAACCATTAGGTAATATTCCCTCTCAAAGTACGTTGTTTTTCTTTACTTAACGTATATAACGTGTAATAACCAAAATTTGTGGCCATGTCTCCCTGTTTCTATACATTTTACTATGACATTGCCTGATACGATTTTCATTGAAGTATGAAAGCATCTTGAAGTCCTTGTCACTTGTCATACGTAATCCTACAGTTAAAAATGTCAAGTAGTACATCTGTTAGTTACGTATTAGGCATACAAATTACCAATTTCCTTACACGGGCTTGCTTTTACTCAGTTCATAGAACCAGCGTCCAGGAGACCGAAGAAGTGTTTGAACCAGAGTACTGTAAAGGATGTGAAACAAAGTGTGAGGTGGAGGCACCTGTGGAATCCGTAGCTGAGGAACAGGCAACACAGGACAATCAGGACAATGTGCAACAGGTTGATAAAAAGCCGTACCACCTTGGTATATAAAAATGCTAAAATTGCAGTCAGAGATGGAGATCAGCAGTATACATTCAAACATTTAGTATACCTTTCATCTCTTGTTTAAGGGAGGTGAATCTGGAGTGTGGTATCGTAAAGAGTCGCCAGAATCTACCAAGTCAAAAAAGAGAAGCAATTCACGTGACAACAAGCAACCCACTGGTAAATCTGGGCAGCATTCAAAAACAGAGCCCACAACACAGAGCAATGAAACTTCCGCCAAGAAGGTTAGCTCTTGGAGCTCTCTATGAAAAAAAAAATTAATTTGTTGTTAGTGTACAGCAATTTTCTAAGTTTTGCGTCATCTTATCAGTGCACTATTTTTCTTATTGTCTTGTGCGAGCTAGCCAATTACGTACAGTGTTAATAAACAGTCATCGGCCTCCGCAATGTTTAAACGAGTTTACACTGTGTTAGACTGTCACTGTCGTTAACGGGATATTTGTTTGTTTACCTAGACGAAAATTGCCTTTAGTCCTCATTTTGTAAAATTCTCACACTATTGTTATATTCAAGGCGACTTCACCTCAGAAACCAGCTTGGAGTAAAGCAAGGTACGTTTGAAAATTTACAAGTTACACAGTGCTCAGTCTTGGAAAGAGCACTATTTATACTTTTCTACTTGCACGGTTTGAAATTGAGAGTTCCTTGGTCGAAAATGACAGTAACCTCTTTGGGTCGAAATCTGACTGAGCTCGCGCCTTTCGAGGTGATGTCGCATGGCGTGTTTCGTTGGGGCTACATGGGGTGGCGTTTTTAGGTATTTCTAACGATGGGATGGCTTTGCGAGGAGAGGTTACATTAACGACTATGCCACAAAATTATGGTAGCGAAATACTCGCGTGTCTTCATCTAGTAGTGGCGTGTAAATGCTGGAAGAAGAAGAACATCTTTTGACAGGCTTTTCATTGACTAATAACGTGATGGTAATTGTGTTTGTACATGCCTAGCGTGTCCAGTCCTCCCGCTGTCAGCCTTAAGGATATCATTGAACAAGAACAATGTCAGGTCACCTCAAACGTTGACCCCGTGACTGAGGTATGCCCTTTTGTGTTTTCTTCGCTCGATACATTTTATCAGGAGCGCATGACTGAAGAATATGTTCATAGCCCTACTGTAATAGGATTACCTGTAAAATTGTATTGACACCGTTCTGTCAGACTAAATGGATTTTTTTCTTAGCTTATTAGTTTTCGCTGCTCGTGTCGTTGTAGGTCTTGATAGGACGCTACGCGGGAATTAGTTAAATAAGCTCCTGAGTGCATGTGAGTTAGAATGAAAGATCACGATCATTGCTTTCATTTGTCAACAGAGAGAATTATCGCCTGAAAAAGGGCCTGGTAGAAAGCAGGTGTCTGCACAGAGGTAAGAAATGCTTTGAGAACGGGTTGGAAATTGGTTTATATTTGCGATAATTACATGTGACAGACTACATCGGTTTTCGTCTATTTTCAGTCCCGATAACAGTCCTCAGGTTCAATCCGTTCGGTGGCATTCAGGCGGCCGTCAGTCACAGAAGCAGCGGAAGAGGTCAAAGTCCAACACATTAGAAGAGTCTGGTGACCAACGTAAAAGTTCGGAAGGGAATTCCAATGAAACTGCTGACACTGCTAAGGAAGAGAAAACATCCACTGCTTGGTAAAGTCGAAACGACACATTGTGAACCGTTGTTGAGGAAAATATTTTATTGATTTGAAACGTTGATAGCGGTTTTGAAAATGAGTTTAGTGGATATCGTGGGTTTTATATTTTGGTCATACGCGTTCGTATTTGATCGGGATTACTTAGCTCTTGGGCACAACGTGTTTAATTAAGTGTTGTTGTTGCTGTTGCTGTTGTTGTTGTCTTATGAAAAAGAAATTACACCAAATTGAAAATGTGCTTTAGAAACTAAGGACCGTCAAAACTGTTGCCAACTCAGGTAAATCTGCAAATTTTGTTTTCTTCTAGGGTGGTTGCCATGCAGTCTTCCAAGCCCATTAAAAAGTCTTCTTTTCATTTGTTTCTAGGGGTGGAGCAAACAAGGAGCCCGTCCCAGTCCAGTCCTTGAGGGATCTTATGCAAGAAGAGGAACAGAAGACAAACGCCCCAAGGCCCCCACCAGCACCCAGAATTCCTATCGCCTCGGGAAAGTCAGGATCTGCAAAGAAAAAACTCAAGTACAGTAAACGACTTACGCAGACTTTTCGAACACTTTTTCTTCGATGTAACATTAAATAGTTTGTATTTTAATAAGTGAACTTGTTGAAGCTCTCTCAAGGGAATAGAAGGGCGCGTTATTTTAAATGAGTGTGCGGTGCAGTCATTCCCTCCAGTTACCAATTAGTCTTATCAGCAATACTTTTGCGCTTAGAAAGTGTCGGTAAACTAGCTATTCTTCTTCAAGTGCTAGAACAGCAGTTACAATATCGTAGATGATCAAATATATGACCAAAGAGATTTCATTGGATGGTTTCAATTGATCAAACACGTGATTGGGCTTCTTTAACAAACTACCCCGGGACAGCCAATTGGAAAGAGAATTCTTTTTTATTTTTATCGATAAGGTAGATAAATATTTTTTTATTTGACTCTGAACGTTCAAAGCCTGTACAATAACGGCTTCCATTATAGGAACTTCTTATTTTGTTCATTTTTTTTTTTATCGTGAGGGACACGTCGTTTAGTTTTGTCACGTGTAAGAACCTGTGAATTTTTTGTAGGTATTGTTAGGGTTAGGATCTATTATCTTGACTTTCACTTTTGACTTTTCTTTGTTTTACGCATACGGTGAGTGTTACAGGTTTTTACACCGAGGATGAGCCGTTGATGTCTAGTAGAGACGTTTTGTGTGAAAATTCAAATATTACTTTTTATGTTTCTATTACCACTGTTTTATCTTTGTTGACTTCTGTCGTTTCCTCCTTCACTCTGTTGCAGTTGGCGCCCTCAACCTGGATTTTACGCAGATGGACAGGATGTTGATGATACGATTTCCGAGACCCACTCCAGCGTTCCCTGCTCTCCTCCAAAAATGTAATTTTTTTTCCTTACTTCGCTCGTGATACTAATTATATGGCAAACCTATCCAACATTAAAATGAGAGTTGTGATTGGTTCCGTAAGTGATCCGAATTTTGCAATACGGAACATTGGGCTAAGGTTGACCGCCGACAAATTTGTACAAGGGAAAACAGCTTTTTTTTTCTCATTCAATATTGGCGACAGAACATTGCCCTGAAAATGTTATCACAGATTCAGAATACATGGGTTCCAGTGGAATGAGAGTCGAGAGCTTTTGATGTCAGTGTTGTTTCTGAGACCTAACCAGTTATAACTTTTTTTTGATCCTTATTAGTTTCTTTATTTTTTTTCGTTGCTAGTGCCTGGCAGTCAACTTCTATCGCGTGTTCTCCGCCATCTTCGTCAGTCGCTTTTTCTACTATCCTTGAGACCCAAGAGCAGGAGAACACAAATCTCGCCAAGTATGTGTTTTTGTCTGTGCTATGCTTGATAAACTTTGTTTGGTTTCTTTGAAAGGAGCTCATTCACGGTATTTTGAAGTTATTTTAGCCGCATACAAAATAAAGTTTTAACTGTAGAAAGCTATAAGATAGAAACACAAAGAAATAACGATTACAGACTGAATTGGACGGTACGGGGTCTTATTACCAATTAATCATAAAAATTACAATTTCCGAGAAAAGAAGAATACCAAGGTATGAAAAGGGAAAATTTGCATTAAAAGTTTTTACACTGTTTCTATGTTGATTGAAACCAAGAATGTGATTGGTTGATTTAAACTACAACTTTGAATGTGATTGGCTTATTGAACTGTCCGATAACAAACTGTCCGATAACAAGCTGTCCGATAACAACTTGACAAGTGAATTAGTGGAAAATAGGAGTTTTTTTAAACCAATCACAATCGAGGAAATTGTAATTTTTATGATTAGAAACCTTATTATATCTCTGAATTAGTACGCGAACCGTGATTGGTCAATTTAGCGAGCCATATTCTACTGTACGGCCCGCTAAAATTTAAAGGTGTTTTTGTCTTTCGAGTTTATAGCTTTTTATCAAGTAAAAGTTTTAAACTTTCTTTTACCTCTGAAACTGTGTATTAAAACCAGCTAACGACGTAAGAGTCACTTAACAACGATTTTTGCGTTCGAGCTCCGTCAGAAATGTTAAGCCGTTCCGCGTGAATAGAAATCGTATCCAAACTACGGCAGACACACAGTAGAGATAATAAATATCTTACTAACCTCGTTTTCTTAGACCGTACTGTAAGTTACGGATCCTCGTTTCTCCCCTTCGAGAAAAAATCGGTCCGTAACTTACAAGGGGACCTTCGAACTCGGTCAGTGAGAGGTGTAGAAAGGAACACGGATATTTAAGGATTAAGAATGGAGAAGATTAACACGAATTTCAAACGACCAACTTGAAAATTTTTGAGCTTAACGTAACAAGATGCTCAAACCGTGACGTGGTTAGTAAAGAAGAGACTACAGAGTACAGTTGTTTATCTTTTTCTCTCTGTCCGCTTCCCTAGGTTCAGCACGAAGCCATTCCACTTGACACAGGTATACGCTGTCAAAAGGGACGACCACGGCGACGGCAACGACAACATAACCAAACAAAAGTTTTAATGTGCAAAGAAAGTAGTGACCAAATTCTGACGGCTAATTTTTCGTATTTCCCTTTGGAATTGAACGCTGTCATTGCATATTTAGCATGAGCTCGTGTTTAGAGCGATTGGTGCACTGAACAGATCTGGACAACTGACGAATTTCGCCCGCAAAAGATAAATTTATTTTTGATTAGGCGTCATCCCCGGCGTTGCCGTCGTCGTTGCTCGGCAAAAAGGTTTTTAAAATGAACAATACAATGGCTTTGCATGTACATAATAATTCGCGGTACATTTCTTTGCCGTCGTCCGCAAAACAACAACGAGAAAATACCGAATTCTGCGTTTTCTGGAGAATGTAAACTACGATGCCTAGTTTTCAAAATTTTTATTGCAAATTTATCTCTGTGTCCCAGATTCAGTTTCGTGATAGTTCTAGCAGAAATAAACAAAGTCAAGTTTTAATCGACTTTGTCCTGTTGGCGTCGCCATCATAGTTACTTAAACTCCCTAATTTCGTCTATAAAGCGGCGATAACAAGACTATTATTGAACTTAAGTAACAAAGAAACCAATCATTACGACCGCTATTAATGCTACAAACAAATCAAAACTTTGCAAACCTGCAACCGGTGCAAGCGCTGGAAAGTCGCGGAAGGCAAATCGCGGATGGTTTACTTTAGTATCTGATTGGCCAAAAGGAAAACTGTCCTCTGATTGGTTACAGAGACCAATTATTAGAAACAACAGGTATTTTTAAAGCTTCTTTTGAAAGGAGAATGAAAGGAGCTGGTGCAGTTAGTTGTGAAACTAAACCATATGGCTAAGCGTAATTCCATGTTAAATTAAGTGTTGTATTGTGTTGCATTTTTGCTTTCAGCTTGAAGAAAGAGCCATGGAAGAATTACTGCAACACTACGGCGGCAAAGATAACGCTTGCGAGTTGATCACAGTAGAGAGAATACCGTCAGCAGCAGCTAAGCCTGTTTGGAAAAAGGAGAGGTCACCTTCACTCTCAAGCAATTAAACCTCTCCATTGACAGACTCTCTTTCATAATTACAGTGCATGACAAAACAGAGCAGAACTGAATTATGAAGAAGACAAATTGCCTTGAAATTAAGTAGCTATTTGCCACGTTTGCGGAAAGTAAATTGTTTACATATTCTATGAAATATTGAGATTATTTTATGTTTTCCCTCAAAGGGCAGTCTTCACAAAGTATCTTAAAACTTTTAAATATTGAACCTTTAAAAATAAAGGAGTGAATGAGATGAGATGTCCTTGTATTGTGAACTGGTCGAAATCAGAAATGAAAGGGCATTTTTAAGTGCTTTAATTCTGATGACGCTTGCTGCAAAGGTGTTAGGTGAACGGAAAATGAGCATATGAGCTCGTCAGTCCGGAGCTCATCTCCGGTGTCTGCAGCACAAAGTCGAACTGCAGGGAGTATTTGCACTTCCCCACCTCTAGATGGGGTGCTAGTTCATCGCATGGTTGCCCCCAGCTTTAAATATGCCGGTACCATCTACAGACCTGGGTGGAGAGAGGCACTGAGAGTAAAGTGTCTTGCCCAAGAATTCAATTCATTGTCCCCGGGCAGGGCGCGCACCCAGATCGCTCGATCCGGAGGCGGGTGCACTAGCCATGAGGCCACCGCGCCTCTTACACAAAGGTGCAAGCGCTTAGCTTAATGATTTGATGTGGCTATGTCTACTGAATATATGGAAGAATTTGAACATGTAAACGGAGCGGCGGCCGCGACCATGCCGTCCCAGTTCCCCTCCAAAACTTTATCACCCCACCTCGCCAGGTACTTCGGCCTCTAAAAATGAAGCCGCTGGGACATATGAGTACTATTTCTCTTGAAGTAGTTCTTTTCGTTTAGAAGACAAATATATATCACCTATGCTTCTGTTGGAACCCACTGGCTCATCTCTAGACCCCGTAGAATAAAGCCGCGTTAGAACTATCTCTGGTCCTGCTGAATTAATGCGAGTCGTTATGCATTTATAGACCCAAGAATCTTTTCGTTTTAAAGTAGTAGGTTTCTGTTTTTCCTTTGCGTGATTAGTGTCTGATTTTTTTTCCTTTGTCGTACATAACTTTTAGCATACTGTATATATTATAGCACGCAGATCTATGGCAGTTAGATTTTGCGTCCTTTTAGCGAAGATCGCTCGAGTTTGGGCCGTATTATACTGTATTTCTAGAAATCGGTTTGGTTTCTTTCGATCATCGTCACATGCGTCTTTTAGGCATATTTGTTAGTTCGGGTTAGGTTATTTTACAATCATTCGTATCGGAATATTGGTAGTTACTTTACATTCATTAGGTTTTATTCATTTTCAGCTACCGTATATCTGACTTCGTTTGCTTTAATGAAATTTGGGTTTGGCAAGCCATGGGCTCGAGTTAAATGCTTCTGTGGTGACACCATTTATGAATTGATATGGGTAGCAAGAGTCGGCTCTCTTGCCCAAGAACACAGCTCATAATTCCCGGTCACAGGTTTCGAACATGGAGCGATTGATTTGGAGTCCAGCGCTCTAACAATGAAAACACCTCTGCCATTGCCATGGTATCTAGAGACGGACCATTACAACACCTGTTATGTACCTGTTGAACAATTTTAGGACAGGATCCTACATGGTCAATCTTACTCTCAATGTAGATTGCAGGTAAATGAATACCTCAACCAGTGATGACCGTGAATGTGTGTCACTGGTGTATTTGTTGAACAGCAACTGGCTCCTATTAGTTCTGCGTAAATGAGCTATGGGTTGTTCATTTGTTGTTGCTTCTGCCGATTCGCTTCATAGCGCACTTGGGACAGGTAATTTAACGTGTAGTAACTTTCTTTTATAATTGTGTTACTGATAAATTGTTACAGCCATGTTACCCTACTGTCGAATGGAGGATAGTTAAGACGACAGCGCGAAAGAATGGTTTAATTTAATTTGGTGTAGGCACTCCTGACAAAAATGGTCACTCGACTATTGTAAAACGTGTATTAGAAACTATATGTAAACCAAATTACAATAAATTAGAAATTCAAGATGTTGCGAATTTATAACTTATTGTAGTTTGATTTATATAGTACTGACCTGTGCTGATAACTATCTCACCGAAAACTGATATCGTGTCCGTGATATACAGTGTCGTAAAGGGGTTTGGGTAAGAGAGTACATAATCTTTCGATTGGCTGCATAAATAATGAATGAGCTTTCGTTTGATGCTACTATCTCTCAGTCGCTCAAACAAGCACCGCATAACGCCCTTAGTTTTTTTTTTTGAGGAAGTCTGGACGAACGAGTCGTTCATCACAGAGAAGTTGATGCAACAGCAGAGCACCACAAGTCGAAACGTTTTGGGCCTTCGAGATTAAACTTTGGTACTTTTAGTTAAGAATTTTTCATTGGTACTGATTTGACATTGAAAAACTGAAAACTAGGTTTACTATGCACTTTCTCCCAGTCATATCTTCCGGATATGTAGGCAAATGAATCAGAAGTCAGCACAGCAGTTGATGGCTCCAAATTTAGTATTAATCTGGCATGCCATTACCGACTATCAGAACTTGTAATCTTATTGGCTTAACACAAGCTAAGAAAGGATTTGTTACTCAATGACAGACTTACCACCGATAGACTCTACCGGGAGCTGGGCAATCTTAAAAATGGTTTGGTGGTTTTAAAGGAACAACAACAAAGGCACTTTTTTCTGGTGATAGCTCATTCAGTAGGTGGTGCATGACGGGACGCAGAGGGCTTCTACTGTAAGTACCGCAGAGAAATGGTAGGAAATTTTCCTAGCATTCCTTACA
>OMLO01005246.1_pt1 | contig 10864 bp, 9 predicted proteins | sample 1674811 | NCBI WGS metagenome assembly OMLO01 (sample SAMN06265003, study PRJEB25207) | coral metagenome | isolation source: Coral host | place: Mexico:La Bocana,Puerto Morelos, Mexico | collected 2008-11-13
AAATATTCGTTCTTAAGGTTTTATAATTTAACAGAAAATGCCAGTCACGTTCCGACTAAAAAAAACACAACCAGCTGTTGGCTATTGTGCTTACTGGTAAACCACATGGAAATAGCACCTTTGTCGCAAATGCAATATCTCACGGGTTTTCTGTTATATTGGCTAAAACAAACCGCGCAGGATGTTGCAAAGACACGAATGGTTCTTTCCTCGTTTCTGTCGCTCTCGCGCGACTGGCGCTGATAAACGCAACATCAGACAACAGAGTCCACGTTCACACTGGTTACAATGAGTATTTGAGCCAATTTTATAAATAGATACTAACCTCTAAAGGATGAATGGGCGTTGTTTCTTTGTAAGGTATACAAATGGCTATTGATAAAAAGACTTCCCTCCTGGGGTACTTCCAGAGATAATTACTGTTTCAGACCATAGACACGATCCAAAATTCGATGCCCTATTTCAGACCTGACTGCGCCGTTGCGACGCCCTTTGCAGTACGTACACGGCTGGCGTAAACATAATTTGAGCTGAATAAGTTCTCGATATTGATGGTCGAAATTATAATGATAAAGGAGTAGTTTCTTCTAAAAATATCCTTATTCGAGTCCAAAGTGCACAAGCCATGCCCTGTTTCAGACCAAACCGCCTGTATACCCTATATAGCTAGCTGAAAATATGGACTATATATAGCCTACAAAAGGAAGCACCACTCCAGACTGTAATCGGTTCTCTAACTAAAGCTTGTTCTGACGTCCTTTTTACTTCTGAATAACTAACGCATATGCTGACAAGAAATATAACGCAATCACCCACGATATTTTCACAGCTCGAGCTTCTAACTTAGAGCAAGGGCTGAGAAGGTCGTTAAATTCTCGATATTGATGGTCGGTCGACTCAAAACCATAGCCTATAAATAGCCTACAAAGCCCTTCTAAGGAAGACTTCCCCCCGAACTGTTGTTAGCTCTCCAGTGAAGCTTCTGAATGAAACATAAATGATACATATATTGACAGGAAATATATTCAGTTGAACCACGCTATTTCGAACTCTCAGGAGAAACAGAAAATAGGTTTGAGTTGGAAATGGCGAGAAATGAGTTAGCAGCTTTTACTATTTAAGGCGCGGTTTTTGAATTCCGTAATTTTCAAGTTTTTGTTGTGAAACAAAACCACGCGATGAAGTAATAAGGAAATCCTGATCGACTGTTTGATGTGTTTTTATCACCTACCGCAAAAGCAACAAGACGGCAATCACAGAGATATACATGGCCAATTGAAACAGAATATGACATAGTCGTTAAGCGATCTTTGATAGTCAAGCACCGCGACTCGGCTTGGCAATATTTTTAGCGCAACTCTTTTTCAGAAATTTTTAAAAGGAAATTATGCCTAAACTGAACTCTACAGATGTAATCCAAAGGTGCGTTCCTAGTCCAAGTAACCACAAAACAAACCGACTCTATTAAAGAACAGCCCGCTTCGGCTTGGGATGCAATTGGGTCTTTTAAAATGTAATTCAAATGATAACTGAGGTCATTAAAATTGCATAAGCTCGATTGAATAGCTCTTACAACCATTTAAAGAAATAACAAGCCAAAGGACCAAACAAAACGTTAAAAAATCTTGTTTCGTGCGTGTAGCTCGGGTGATGAAACCGCAAAGTGATTTCAAAATCGGCGATTTGAAACTTTCCACTGTTTGTTTAGCGAAGGAAGGCAATCAGGCGGTCTAGACGAACCAAGCTCTGCCGAAAGGAAGCAACGATAGTCAATTTAAAAAATTTATGGTAAAATCATTCACCGTTTTGATGAACATTCCGCTCTTTCGCCGATTAGCTCTACAGTTTTTCCTTTTTAAGTAAAACTATCCAGAATTTCAAACGCGTGCCTGTGTTATTTTGAGGCAAATACCTCATGATCAAGCAACCTTGAAGTCAAACTCGCTTTTTCTTAGCAATTTAATAATTCCTCGCTATTTTAATCCATCGGAAGAAAGCCAAAACGGGCAAATATCGGCACCCTTTGTAGCGCACATCAATTCGATAACACGCTCTCTTTAGATAATGAGTTATTTGGAGCGCTATAAAGTTTCCTATACTTTCTAATTCAGTGCGCCCTTTTGAGTGTTTACGGAGGAAAACGGACAAAAGAAAACGTAACTCGAGTCCGCTTGCGTGAAGATAACAGGCCAATATACCAAACTGATGAAACCATCTAAAACACAGTTTCACGACTCCTCAAGATTCCCGACAACCACCTTTACAAAGTCACGTAGCGTAAAATCCTGAAAACAGCCTTTTGAGCACAAGATCACCCAAGCTGCCAAACTAATTTGTTAAACAAAATCGCTCAATTTCGAAGAGCTAACAGGAATGGACAGTGGAGTATTGGATAAAACGCAAAGCTTGTGATGTCGAGACACCGCGGCGTCACTCCTGCGCTCAGCAATTAATAAACTTAAAAATGCATGAAATTGCTTATTTTTTTAATGCCGTGTTACTTGAGCCACTTCCACTTTCCGTGGCAGAGCGGTGTAAAATTTAATTTCGAACCTTGCGAAATTTGCCTTTTTCATTAACTTAGCGCTTTTAGAAACCTGTTCAACTGAACTGGCACGACAAGTGAACCAATTGCACTCGTCAAAATCAGGCGGACCACATGAGCGCAACCGCGGTGACTCATTTTAAAGCCCTTTTAAAAGTAATTTGTTTACTGAAGCTATTTTCTCTATGTCCACCGTAAATTCACGCACGCATTTTTTCCCTTATAACAGAGTGCCAACATTTGAGCACGATTTTCCGATGTCGAGTGAGCTCAATTAAAGTATTTACACAGAAGGTGAACGTCCAAATCTCACTTAAGGGCGAGAAAGAGAACGGAAATTCATCAACGACAGACCAAGAGCGCGCAGAGAACGCTCACGCCTCTTTAAAAACCTAATGTGCCACATGTCGCGTTGTAAATGGGCGATTAAAAACTGTTGGTTTGAGTCGCTAGGCAATAAATTGGCCGAATGAATATTTAGTGAATCGTCTGTTGCTGGCAATAGTGTTTATTCAAGATTTCCATAGTATTTTTCCACTACAACCCTCGGGGTTTTATTTCACTCGCAACAAACGAAACACACGGTGTCGCGAGCGCTTAGCACAGCTAATTCGCGGGATTGAAATTTCGGAACGGGTCGGAACTTGTTCAGGTTAATTTCGTCGGCAATAATGTTATTTTCCTGGCGTTATTAGGGCTATTGCGGTGAAACAAAGTTTCAATTAACGACGGCTATTCAGCAGCGCGCGGCTTGGCTCAATTATATTCCCCAGAGCTTTATTGGAGCGGTTTACAGCAAAGGACACTGTGCTATAAAATATTAAAATGGCTCTATGGGCAAATTGTAAAGGAAAAAATACATATATAGATGCACTGAAATCGCACAAAAACTTACGTGAAAGAGATTTCAAAAAACTTTATTTTCCTCGCATTTGTGTTTGATTTTTGTTGGGTTTTTTTAAGAAACGAGAACAACAAGAATGATACAGGCTCACCAGGGTTGGTAGCTATCGAAATTTTGTAAAACGCATAAAATCCGCTTAACAGAAATATTGATATTTTAATAACCTCCCTCGCGTAATGAACGACGAAGAACAATCGTTAAACACCGCGGAACTTTACAGCACAAAGATACGGCAGAACGCAAAAGGTTCTAAGCCGGTCGGTCCGTTTTCATGAACGATCTCTCCGTTCTCTTCGGATTATTTAATTAGCATTGCAATAAAAAACGCACAAAGAGGGTAGATAAATGAGAGCTTTCCAAGCTCCGCCTTTGCAAGTTTTAATATTTCTCACTCGGCCCCTTTGTTGAGCAGCGGTACTCTTTCAACTGGTTAAGTGAGGCATTGGATGAAGGCACTTCTGAACTATTGGTAATAGACACATTTGCTCAGCCAATTTAGCCGAGCCAGCCGATTGAGGGCGTCCGAGGCACTTTGTTATTCGGGAAAAGTTAAGTTAATCCACCAGGCCAAACCATTAATGATTTTTTAATTATTTTTTGACAGATTAAATGATTGATAGACAGAGGCGGTCCCTGTGGCGGTCAGCTTGCAGCAGAGGCAGCGGCGCGGTGCGCGTTGGAACAATAACAAAAAGCACACGAGTAATATTCAACTGTGCTCATAAACAGCGACTACCCGCAAAGGAATCACCTCCTTTAGCGGTCCTGCGGTCGGGGAACACTTTAGTAACAAGCTACGCGGCCGTGTTCGTCCACGGCAATGCTGAATCGACTCTAGCGCTGATTTGGAAGAAACTTCACTGAGGTTACTAGTAAATTTTGCCTGGACTTGCGATGAAAATTTTCTCGGCGCTAGCTTGGCCGCTGTTAGTGCTTCTTCACGCGTGGCCGAGTGTGACACTCGCGCTCGAGAAAGCTCTTGTGGAAGTTGTGATTTACGAGCATTCGTCTGGAGGGGATTACACAACGCACACTTATGAACTAGAAGGCAAATTTTCTAACGCTGGAGCTGCCACGAGCGCCGAAGGGGACATACTTGAGGTAAGCTTTCTGCTACTAAAAATGTTCAGCGCAGTATTTGGCTTAACACCAATCGAAGGCGAACAAATTTCTGCTACAATCAGTCACTTTCTTGCGGTTTTGTTTATCTCAATTCGCTTCGGAGAAATCGTACTTTTGACAACATTCTTTATAAGCGTGGGATCCTGTCGAGGGAGTATTTTCGATTTGTTTACCTAGAGCCGGTCAAAACCCCCGCATGCATGACACATTCAAGTGAGACGCTTCACTTGCTGTTGGCTTGATTTAATGAGTACAACGATCGCTTTCATTGAAAGCCCTGACATTGGTCTCGCCATAATTATAATTACACTCAAGTGCTGTCACGAGAGCGAGCCGTTTTTGTCCGCGATCCGAGTTAATACTGTTCGTCTTTGTTGAGTACGAGCGCAATCTACAAGTGTTCATTTCAGTTCACGAGAAATTTGCTCGAGGTTTCGTCGATCGCGCTCGAGATCGGTGGCGATTCTTTTATCTCTGACTAATTCCTTTCTTTCCGATTTTGGCGATTTGGACGTACGGCAATCTCTTGTGTTTATTTTTGAAAAAAACACGAGCGCTTGTGTGCGTAGAAGCTTCAATGCGGACGGACGTGACTGTATTTTAGCAGCCTGTAATCAATTACTTTGTAGTTTTTTAATCGCATTGTGTTGGTTTCCGACTTTCGAGCGGCGGAATGTTTTGGTTTCGCGTGTGCGTTCCCTGGGATTTATCCAGGCTTTGCTGTATCGTTTGCTCGGTCTGAACAGCTTTAAGTATTCCTCTTAAACACGCCAATGTTTCTAAAGGAAGAGGTCGATAGGTCACTTCTGTGTACTCTCCGTAAGATTTGTCGAAACGCCATTTATTTGCATGCCGGAAATACGAAGCCTTTTGAGCTCAAGAGCGCGCTTGCCTTACGAGACAGGCAATGAATGAAGCTAATTTTCACCTCAAAAGTGCTTCCTCTTTTCTTAGCAGAACACAAGCGCCCTTGAAACCTCCTCATCATTTAATTCCTTCAACAGTGACCCGCGTAGTAACTAGAAGCAACGAGATTCTATTCATTTGCGCGGGTTCCGTTCTAATCTCAAATCGACATTCCGTCTGTACTTTGTAAAACGGCAATCAAAGCTTCTCGAAGCACTTGACCCGCGTGTATTGAAACCGGTGTCTAAAGGGTCTAGAGCAGCGTATTATCGTTGTGAAGATGACTTTATGGCTATTCGGGGATGACAGATACGATCTTCGATGGCCAAATAGCATGCGTGCTCGACCGCGATAAAGCCTTCTTGCTTACACAACAGACTAGTCGCGGGATTACTGGACTTCTACTAATGTTTACAGAGAACGCCAACCTTTGGAGTCGCTTAAGTCAGAACTGTACGCCGCGATTTAATTTCCCGAACCCTTGCAAAAATTCATGTTCCACGCGCACAATGGTTCGGATGCAAAATTAATTTGTCTTTCAAAGATACCGATCCTTCGCGCTTTATACGATTCCGCTTACAGCGCGCCTCGTATTCTTGTAGGGTGATGATTAGATTTTGTTCTCTACTTCGCAAACAAAAGAGGGGCTTTACGCTAAAACCGCAAAAACCAGAAACGTGACAGAAAATATGGCTTGCACGTCATTAAAGCAAACGAAAGCGGCATCGGGTGCCTACTACTTCCCTTGGTCTCACGAAGAAAATAATAAGTTGTGTTTATTCACCGAGGAGCTGTTCGCACAATACTTGCAATTACAATTCATGCCTAACACAAAGCTGTTATTGCCGCTGGCTCAACGTTATTAAAGGAGCAAGACGATCTTGAATTAAAACGAGGACAATACAATCATTTAGCGTTTTACATCGTCATTGTTGAGGCGGCGTTTCGTGAGGGGACTCGTAGTCAAGACCAATCAAGGGTTGATACCTCGTTCCTAAATAGCGCTCGTAAACTAGCACATTGGGAATCGAGTCAAACGTTGCCGTCAGAAAATCGACTTGGAGTATGGAAAATGAAGAGTGTAGTTTGTTTGACGGACATTGGGCCAATTTAAGACTTATCGCTTTAATAAAACCGACTACAATGAGGTGCAAGCACACTCACACCTTTTTGAATTAAGTTATTCAGGGCAAAAAAAACCCTCTTCTTTCAACGGGACTGATCGAAAGTTCATACGACTTCTCATTGTTTGTGACTTTATTACTGCTATTTATTGAACAAAACTTAATGAGTTCAACTCCATTAGTCGTCTTTCTTTTTCTAACAACACAACATACGCAAAAGTCTCTCTCTTTTTTTCCTTCACCTCAGTTTTTGTCCTTGTACAATGTGGCAGATTGTTAATACTTGATATTTTTGTTGCTCCCTTTTTGTGTTTTCTCGTGTTTAACACCGGACAATTCACAGAGTGAGTAAGCGATCTAACACGTGTGTTATCTGTCCACTAAATAGTCGCTTGGGGCGACTGTCGCACTTTTCTTCTCAAATATTGGCCGAATAAAACGGCACTAAAAGGCCCCTCTCTTCGCTCATCGGAACCGCTCTCTCTGTGGCCGGGAATTATCGCCCCGCCGCAGTCATTTCCGCGTACAAATGTGCAATATTTCGGCAAGCGTGGAGACATCTTTTTTCAAGAGTTTATCTCTAGACTAAACTTTGTAGGGAAGCCGAGGTGATTGCACGGGCTAATTACACTAATGGCTTTTCCAGAGCGTTTTTCTGAAAGAGCCCTTGAAAATCGTGATTTCGGGTTTGGCGACGTTTTCCTCTAAGAAGATTAAGTCAATCACTTCGAGTGATGTATTGATAGCAGGGAAAACAATAACACTGCTTATCAGCGCCCAGAACAACAACGTGTATCATGATCGGGCTTTTGTCCACGACGACGTTATTAAAAAGTTGTTTTTCTGCGCTTCCAGGGAAGGGAATTTAAGATTTTCCATCGCGGAGTCTCACAGCTGGACCAAGAGCTTTTCCAGAATTCTTAGAAAGATTGAAATGCCTGTTTTAGTATTTATAGAAGCTCTTCAAATAATTACATGGCTATCGGAATAATTGCTCGAGGGGGCTTTATTTTGAAAACAATCTTTCAAGAACGGATTTTGTTTAAGTGTGCGTGAAATGACCACTGGAGGTGTGCGAAACGGAAAAAACTTCCAACGCGACCCTTTTCTCCTGAAAACTGTACAACTGTGTAATTTCGTAATTGCCATTTTCGCAGTTCAATTGATCCCAGTGGAAAAGTAATTGTCTACCATCGGCCTCTGCACATTCACGGCCCCTCCTGGCCAAATTAAAATTGACCTCACAATTGAACGCAAGTGCGAAGCAACCGATTCGCTCGACTGAGTTTGTAATTAAATGTTCGCTTAGTGCGGTTTTAGCGCCGGTTCGTGTAAGAACCTTAAATCCAGGTCGACGGCTCGAATTTTCTCCACTCTCATTGTTTTGTAAGTTGAGCCGTTTGGTGAAAAGCGGCATCTTGGTTCGTTTCTCGCCGTTAAAATCTTTATTAAGTTCTTAAAGCTTATTGTGTAAACATTGTTTCCGATATGTTTGTGTAACCGAGGGGCCTTGATTTATTACCAATACCATTTGCTCATTTTTTTCTCACCGTAATCGCGTCTGCGTGTTGAGTTCTTACTAAGTTCAACTTTCCAGATTACAAAACAACTTTGTTACTTTAAAGTTTAGAAAACTTTGCTTAACAGCGAAATCTTTAACCAAAAACCTAGTGCTTGGGAAAATTACATCATCAAGCACGCTTTTAAATTCGGTTCTTATTTTGATTATAACCTTTGTATTTAATTTTTGCGTGGCCCCAGTATGAGGCACTAAGGATGTTTGCACTCGAAATGAAAATCAAATCCCAGCCATCTCTCTTTTTGTGAAGTTATAGTCCTTGATTAAAACTTAAACACCATTTTCATTTTTTCAGCTATTTACATAACAGAACTAGATAACAATCCATAAAATTAAATTTTTTCCTCCTTTTAATACCAGTGGTTTTTGATCAACAACAGTATGGGTGCCTTTTGTTTCAGATCTTGAACACAGCATTTCAGTTTATTATATAGAAAACAGTTTGCATACTTCACAGTCAATGACATTTGAAGGAGAGTCAATATGTTGATGGCAATTATGTAAACGTGGTAGTCTCTCAGCAACGAATGAGTCTCTTCTCAACTATAAACGAGAGAACTCGATATTAATTTCTACACACCAATCTTTGCAATTTTCCTGGACATTTTCCTATATTTACCAGAAGCGTATGCTAGTTTGGAGGGTATTTAGAGGTCGTTTTTGATTTCTGCAGCACAATTTTTATTTCCAGTTAGTAAGAGATTGCAAGGCGCTATAGTTGAATCTTTGAAATTAATAAAAAATGCAAGGCACATTTTAATCCTTAATGAAAAATCCCTCCCTTATACACAAAAGTTTCCAGAAATGTGTATAATGTGCAGAATGCAAAACCCACAAAAACATGCGACTTTGTTCTTTTGTACCAAATGTTTGCAAGATCTTTGTGTCCTGTTCATCAAAAACTAAATAAGAGTTGGTTAGAGCTTTTTTAATGCGTAATATGTATTCAGTAAAAAAGGTGTCTGACTTTACAAGGGGTACATGAAGATTACAAATTGTGTAACAAAACTCCTTCTCTACAGAAATATAATGATATTAAAATCTTTTTTTTAATCATCTCTTTAACAGATTCACCCACTGGGGCTGTGTAATACATCTGATGACGGAGATCTTTATGAATATGGCTGGGTTGGTGTGGTGAAACTTACACCCCCAGACAAGCTCAATGAGCCATGCTTTACGCTTGTTGAGAAGGTAAGATTGATTATTTTTCAAACTCTGACAAAACCATTTTTCCTGACCTTGTTAAACTGTTAATTCCTCAATTATTCAGGCTACACTGAAACTGCATTTTTAAAATCGTTACTCAGCAGAGCTTTCCCTTTACCAAAATAAACTTCACCAGCTTTTATATATCCCACATGGAAATATAGATTTCATTCTCCATCACCAAGTTTGTCCAACTAAAACATAGTTTCCTTCTAATTTGGACTAAGAACAAAAAACAAGAGAAACACAACAAATACAGGTTGGGTAACTTGTTTCAAGTAGAACAAGCCTGGTTCTGCTTGTCAAGTAGGTAAGATTGATTTTCAACTCTGACAAAATAATTTAGCACTTATTTTTTTTGGCAAAGCCTCATTTATTTACGGAAACTGCATTTAAAAGACATCATTCCTCAGCAGAGTTCTCCCTCTATGAAGATAGACCTCAACAGCTTTTAAATACATCCCACATGGAATTGTAGAATTCCAAAAAAAACACAGTAGCTTCAAAACAACTTCTATAACTTATTTTTAATTGCACTAACTGAGTAATTTATTTACCCTTATCACACCTTTGATAAACAGCCGTGTTTTTCCAAGCTGAGCAAAGAGTGCAATCAATTCCAAATTAGTTCCCGCACCTGGAAGATAAAAACATCATTAAGGGTGTTGTCTCTATGCACTTACAAATCCGGTTTAATTCCTGCCCTGGTTCATACCCCTAAGATGTGGGCGTCACCATGGTCATGTTACAAGGCTATCGATTTACCTGGAACAAGAGCATCTTCCCAATTTAATTGGAAAAACATCATGAAGAAATCACAGCTTTATGTAAACCATATGTGTACCCAAAACAATCAAATGTGTAAATGTGCCTTGCTTGAAAACATCCCTTGAACCTCCCTCTAATTACCCACTTAAGTTGTTTTCCTGTTGTAATGATTTTTGTTTTTAAAAATCTACCCTGCCCACTAGGTAGCAATTTTCTATTGGCAAGTTCAGGCAGAAACAAGATTATTGCAGAAACACCATAAACAATTGAGTTGCACATGTTCTTGTAGAGTCCAACATTCATCCAGTCCCACTTTAGGTATGACTTCATCAAGGCACAAATTAAAGTTTTATTCTAATTGCCTTAATGCTTTGTTCTATAGGTCAAAAGAGCAATGCAACGGGGAGCGACAGCTATTATATTTGATATCACAGATCATCCAGATGCTGCAACAGAGGTAAATAACTAGACAATGGATTTGATATCTACACTGATGAGACTCTTGTATAGGTCTGCATGTACCAAACATCTTTAAAATCTTTCATCCCTGAATGTAAAAGAATATTTTTCCGTCACTAACTGGCGTGTGCAGTGGAATCCCGACTTTTTCAAATCTTTCAAGGAAATGAAAATTGGTTTGAAAAATCAGGTAGTTGGAGAAATCGAGTGTAATATTACAGTCTTCGACTTGAGGGAAAAGACTTTGG
>OMLO01005247.1_pt1 | contig 10861 bp, 5 predicted proteins | sample 1674811 | NCBI WGS metagenome assembly OMLO01 (sample SAMN06265003, study PRJEB25207) | coral metagenome | isolation source: Coral host | place: Mexico:La Bocana,Puerto Morelos, Mexico | collected 2008-11-13
CTGATAGTTGCCCCTTGGAAATTTGATGTTCTTAAAACTAGCATATTTGCCCTCGAAGCTTCGCTTCTCGGGCAAATGTTTGTTTTAAGAACATCAAATTTCCGCGAGGGCAACTATCAGCCGATAGTTCCTCGACAGAAACACTCTATTGTTTAATTAGTATGCTCATGGGCGACTATGAGACGGTAGTGCCCGCTCAGAGAGGTGTCTGATGAAACGTAGTTTTCTTGTAGAAGTGTTTTGGTGAATGTAAACATTCTATTCTTTCTACAGTACAGTGCAGCTGTAGCTTAGTAAGGCTGCAGCACGTACTGTCATACAGATTGTTTTCTAATTTAACTTGTTCTCTTACAAGGCACAGACCGCACTCTCATATTTGTGGAATTAAAACGCGTAGCAGACTTTTTGGCCTGCCTTCTATCACAAAACAACTTTCCAACTACAAGTATCAGTGGGTAAGTTTTGTACTCCGTCTGCCAATGCTCAAGAAATACATAAATTTTGTATTGTCTGGAAATTAATGTAGGCATGAACTATAGTCATTTGTTTTCATTGATAGTTCATGTAGAGTGATTTCTATCTTATCGTAATTGTTTCAGTACATACCTTCGAGTGTCCGTCAGTTTTGAAACTAGAACAGGGGGTTAGTGTCGTCTCACAGCTACTTGTGGGACCGTTGGTAGGGACAGTATGGATTATCTTTTGTTTATCCTATAGAGTGTGTGCATTGTCACGTAATAAAAAATAAAATCGAAAACCATTCAGTGGATAAAGTCAAGAAATTGTAATATTATAGACGATAAATAAAGAAGGCAGTTCACCAAGTTTAAGGGGTGTGCGCTGTCCCAAAGTTTAGCTATTCGTCGAAATGTTCCGCGCAAAATTATAGAGCCTAGTATAGAGCCGCCATGTTGGAGGACCTCCTTACTCCTCCAATATGGCGGCCGGAAAATAGTGTGAACATTTGGAACTTACTTTGGCTATCGGACGACTGATTATTAGAACCGAAACAAAAAACATTTACAAAAACACTTTTCCTAATACTTTAACTCCTAAAATGGCTAAAAATCACGAGCTAAGTGTATATTTTTCGACAAACGCGATCTTGGCTTCATGTCACGCACCGCCGTAACTCCAAAATTCAAAATGCGCTGGTTTCCAAACGAAGGACGCTATTGAGCTGGAAAGTTGCAAACAGATATAAATTTAGTACCTGTTATGCCTGATGAGGATTAAACCTTTAGGGGCTTTTTTTAGTTTTGACAGTTTTGGATTTGAGAATTTGATGACGTCACGTGCACACACTCTATACGGTCCTATATGTATTTTCGCCCTAGATTTCCTCTCGTTTTTAAAGGTAAACGTTGTTAAGTTAATAAATGTGTATTTACAGGGACAGGACACAACAGGAGCGTGAAGCTGCACTGCGGGACTTCAGGAGCGGTCGAGCACCTGTGCTTGTGGCAACATCAGTGGCGGCAAGGGGTCTAGACATCCCGGATGTAAAGCATGTGATCAACTTTGACCTTCCTCAGGATATAGAGGAATATGTGCATCGCATTGGTCGCACTGGTCGAATTGGAAACAAGGGAACAGCTACTTCTTTTTTTCAACCGGGAAAAGATGAAAGGCTTGCACGCAGTTTAGTTAAAGTGTTGTCTGAGGTAGAGACATTTCAGTTCTTTTAACTGTAAATTTTCATTTGTACCAGGAATAAAGAAGGAAATGAGACTTGATACTAAGAGGAAGATAGAAAGAATTGAATACTTTCTGGGTATTAATTCATTTATCTCTTTTGCACTTCAGTTGCACGGTGGCTTTTTTTTGGGGGGGGGGTGGGTGGGGGTGAGAAAGAAGGTCATTTAGGGTTTTCTCGGTGCTCTCCATTGCATGAAATATTCGGGAGGATTGAAATAGCATTACCCAGAATTTTTGAAAATGAGGACTACCTTGCAAGGTATACCCAAATTTTTGGAAATTTTTTTACCGGGAAGCTTACCGACTGTGGATTTCAATAATAACAAGACTTGAGGCCGGGCTCCACTGAAAAGGGGTTTTAATTTTTATTATTTTGATGAATCACAGGCATACCAGGAAGTTCCCGAGTGGCTAGAGCATGTAGCAGAGGAAGCAATTGGATCATCATATGGCCCTGCCGGTGGCAAATTTGCGTCCAAAGACAGGAGAGAGGTAATTTATGGTTATGTTGATGTCATCTATTACAAAATTAAATTGCCTTTGTAATTGAACGAATGCTATTATCACTATTAGTGTAATCCTTAATTGCTTCCTGGACTCTCATGCAATTTATTATTTGTTTAGTATTTAATATATGCTTAATAGAACTAAAATATTTACATCAGCCAAATATCTTGCTAGCTATTTTCACATCAACTGGTAATATTTAAGCGTAAAAGCTAACTTGTTAAAGTCTATTTTTTACGTACGTTTATCGTAAAACAAACTCTGTGCGATTGATTCAAGTATTTCTCGTGAGGAATAAGAGTAGTCAGTATTCATATAATTTGCCGTTCCTAGGTTCAGGCTCACTCTTATGGATCTTGCCTTCAGAATACTTTTCCACTGACTGCAAACAACATTCAACCAGATAAAGACTGAGCTATCAGTAACGACTGGAACTAATCAACAAATGCTATCAAAATCTAGCTGTTCTCAAGGTCAACATCCTAAAGCCACGGTTTTAAAAATCGTGTTTGTTAACATATAAAATAAACAAGGTCGATTCCCTCAGATTTCGATAAACGCTATCGCGGAAGCGTTTAGAGTTATCAAAATCCAACGCCGAGAACACTAAATAGCGAAGCTTATGGGGACTCAGGCGAATAGAAAAAAATTAAAGAAAGATCCAGAGCAAAGACGAGCTCACATCAGGCTGAGCTTACATGGTCTGCTCACATGTTCTCCACATTCTTATCATGTAGTTTATCACGTGTCTTGTTATTAAACGGTATCAGTTTACTGGCCATGTGACATGCCCCTGCAAAAATCAAGCGGGGTGGCCATTTTGGTGTCCTTACAGGACTGTGTTTTTTCCTGCACATAACCGTGCACAGGGCAACCAACTATAGAAAGCCACAGGTCCAAATTAGGCTTGCGTTCTCCGGACGCAATGATAATGTTTTTAAAATGTTTTAAAATGAAGTACTTAGGGTGTATGATGCCCTGGTGTTTGCCGACTGTTTCTTTGAGGATAAATAACATGTAGTGAAGTACTACAGGCCTTCTGACATGGCTGCACGAAGTCAAACGTAATTTAGGTCTGTACTACATTAATTAACAGAACGAATGGTGAAATGTAATTATGAGTGGTCCATCCTCATTTTCCGTACCGAAAAATTCGAGTCAACGAGATTGCTTTTTTTATGGACCGATTTTGCTATTTATTTTCGTTTCATATTGTTTATTATTTTATAACTAGCGTAATTATATAAACTGGCATTATTATTTTCTCATAGTATTGACAGTTGTCGTTTCTTTTTTATTTCTGTAGAGGGAGCACTCAAGAGCAAGTGGGTCCGCAGATGTCATGGAACCTGTAAATAGAGGCATGGCGCGACTTGATGTTAATGCAGCTCGTAACCAGCCTCATGCCGTCCAGAACAACTCGAACAACGAGGACGAAGAGGAGTGGGACTAACCAAGACTCTTGCTCTTATATCAAAATGACTAAAAATCGCCTGAACGGATCATGGCGTGTTTTGTTTTTGGTTCAGTATATAAGTGCGAAGTGCCCGATTGTTGCTATTTTATGAACTTCAATTTTTCTTTGGGCGCTCGAGGAAGATCGTTATGTTATGCTATGTTATAGTGAAGTGTTGAAGTAAAGACGTTGCGCAATGGCGAGAGGGATTTTCTGTATCTGTTTATAATGGCAAATAATTAAATCTTTGACTAATCCAACAGCTTTCAAACAGGAAGCTTATAAGGAAACATTAAGTATATAGATCGTTATGTTATTCTATGCTATGTTATAGAAAGGTTTATATTAAAGAAGTTGTGCAATGGTTAGGGATTTTCAACATGTGTATATAATGTTGACAAAATAAAATCTACGACCAATCCAACAATTGTCAAACAAGAAGCTTACAAGGAAGCATCAAATATACCCTGGTTCCAGAGGCGATTTATGGAGGGACCGAGAAGGGAAGCGAGGGAGAGGAAAAATTGCCTCTAGTAGAATCCGTTGGAAATCTCACTTCCATGCTAAGCCCAAGTACAGAAATTGAACCTCGACGATGATTGGCTTACATACTCGTTACCAGGATGTAAGCCAGTCATCGTCGAGGTTCAATTTCTGTACTTGGGCTTAGCATGGAAGTGAGATTTCCAACGGACTCTACTAGAGGCGATTTTTCCTCTCCCTCGCTTCGCTCCTCGCTCCCTCCCTCCTCGCTTACCCCTGAGTAAGCATCGGGGTCTTCGCGTGGTTCTTTTAAATTAAATTAAACAAAAGGAGATAAAGTGAAAGCCTTCATAGTCATGTTATGCAGTTGTTATATTCTGAGGGATTTACTTAATAAAGTAGATTCGGGTTAAAGTCTGTTTTTTCGAAATACTCTCCTCGTCCATAACGCCCTTTTCCTATTCTTGTCTGTAAGGTTACTCGCTTGTCGAGAGGATAAGCCGACTAGCAAATGTCAAACCCTTTCTTACAGGGTAGTATTCTGACAACATGTTCTAGGTTCTCCATTGAACGAAATATTTTGTTTATTTTGATTTGCCTTTCACCCTGCGCGCATGTTTTTGTATTTTAATTTTCTTCCCAGCGATTTTCACAGAAGCTTCATGTTAAAAAGAAATCCACGTATGTCTGATCCTTCTTTTCCAATTTGTACTTGTTTTATTTTTATTTTACATGTCAGTAACCATCCGCTGCTAGAAATGTTCCATAATTTCAGTTGCCTTACATCATAAAACATCAAGCAATATATTACTAATTTTCACTTAAAACTTTGCTTATATGATAAAACCATTTTAAAACGTTTAGTGGTAATTTCAGGAAGCTGAATGGCCTGGCAACCAGAAGTATACCATCCTCCTAACTCATCTGCTTCAGTTGACCATCCAGTGGCTTTGATCTCAGAAGCAAGAGGCCACGCACTTTTTCTCTTCCTAACTCGCACAAGTCCGCGTGTTCTAGCAGATTCATTAACCAATTAGGTTTTTTTTTGGAAGTCTTAAATTGAACCCGGGAAAGTAAAGAAAAAGCAGACAGCCTTAAGCTGTGTTAAGACAAAGAATTGCAACACGGAACTGAAGTGGCAGTCCAAACAATTCCTGAATGTTGGATTTCAACTTCTTTGCATAACCTTACCACACAGAATTAATATCATGCGACCTTGGTTAAGGGAAGAGAAGGAAAAGGATTTTTTTAATCTTGCATTCCCCAGACCTTGGTTTAGCGTTGTTTCCATTCTCGTAAGCTTCACAAAGAAACACCTTGCAGTCCTTGCAGTTTTTCGAGCGACAAAAAGTTACGGTCCACTGAAGAGAAAAGTTGCATAATTTGGACAGACGCCTGTTCTGACAAGTTTGAACACAAGATGAAAAATGATTGTTAACTTTGTTTGAAGCCAATCATGCTGGGCAAGGCATCACTCCCACAAAGCGCGTTTCGTGGCACGACCTTACCAATGGGAGCTAACTATATGTATGGGTTATTGACCAAGCGTGAGGTCGAGATGGCTGGATAATGGCCAAGTTCTTTTTTTGCGTGTTTATGGACCGAGACGATACCAATATCTAGCCATCTTGACCGAACAAGCTTGGTCAATAAAGGATTTATTATATGGGATAAAGCACGAAAACATGATAAATTTTTCTTGCGGGACAAAGCCCGTATCCCGAGCGCGCAATCCCGCTTGGGTAGCCAATCACAGCGCCGAATTCGGTTCATATTGCCCGCTCGTGGAGCTAGTCATATAATAAGACAGATTATTAAAAGAAAGAGAAATGATAACAATCAAATTGAAAAACTCACAGATGGCAGACTTGTAGAAGCTTTAAATTTCACTAGCTTTGATTAGCATTCCTGGTGTTTTAAGTGGCTCTTTCCATTTAATGCCCAGCGCAAATTCTTCCTTTATATTCCTTTACTTAAAGGCGCGTTTTAAACAGACTGGTAAGAGTTGCAGGCTCCGAGAGTAGCTTGTGGTGTTTCTTGAGCCGAACTGCCTACTTGACCACTACTAGAGCACGTGACGTCATTTTTCGTTGGATGATATAGATACACAAAAAGTGCCATGCGTCGCAGAGTGTTCTCTCACGCCCATGGTAAATTTTCTTGTCAAGTGTATTTTTGATGTTATAGCGTTGGTCCTAGCTTGGTTTTTCTGCGAACTCTGCAAGCATCGAGTAAAAATATTGTTTCCCGACTCCTTAGAATAGCAGACATACGGTAAGGAGAAATGAGATACCGAAGCAGAGTCAATGTTTTTAGCCATCACAAGCTTTCGAAGCTGTCAGAACGTCTTTCTCAAAATAAGGGAACCTGTTTTCACGTGAGCTTGGGTTGGTCACCTGCCAAAGCAGGGCCGGAAGTTCAAATCGAGTGTCGGGACTGGGACAAAAATTCCTAAGACCTCACGAATTCTCGACCCCTTGTCACGAGCTAGTTTCCAAGGGGTAAAATTAATAAAACGGGCTCGCCTACCTATTTATAATTTGGCCCCGCTCCTCTTTTCCCCAACTCTCCCGGCCGATGCTCACAGACGACTGGGGACGAGTCTGCGGTCGATTACTGGAGATGTGGTCGATTACAGACGGTTAGTGAGTAGTACTCTAATTTTTTTCGGTTTAAATAATGCCGCTTTTTAAGAAAGGAGGAGCAAGCTTCAGTGATTCTCGTAAAGGTAATGGAGATAAGAAACAATCAAGTAATCGATTTTCTGGTGTTAAAGCGGATAACAGTTCACACATAAACTCGGGTGCGCAGCCTTCTGTTCAAGTCCCGGCGCAGCAACAGGCTTCTAGTCCAATTCCAAATGCTTCTAGAATTCCTCCTCAGCCACAACCCGAGTTAAGGCAGCAACCAGCATCTCCTCCTCATCCTCCTCCTAAGTTTGTCTTCTATTGTCAGTTGGCCCATGGAAGCCCTACTGGAAAAGTAGAAGGGTTTACTAATGTAAAGGAACTCTACCAGAAACTCGGGGAAGTATTCAAAATTCAAGCTAATGAGGTTAGTAAACCAAATAAGCTTTAGTTTATATGTAACATTGGTCCACTTATTGTATTAATAAATATAACATCGGTAGAGTTCTGATAAAATTGATGCATATGGAATCTGTTTCTTTGTGTCGGGAGATTCATAATTACCTTAACATTAGAGGTAGCTTCTTTGTTACATATGATGACGGGTGTCTCGATCATTGCTGTGTTAGCTTAATCTTATTTCGAACTTAGGCAGCAATTTAAGGTTATGTCCATTTATATACAGCAAACTAAGTTAGATTTTATAAGTTACGGTTTGTATTTTTTGTAACCTATTTTTCGGACCTTTTAGCACTAAGATTTGATTCTTGTTTAAAATTTAACTAAGTGCAATTTATCAGGTTAAAAGGTTTTCAAACAATACAGTGCAATACAAGAGTTATACGGTAGCTGGACGTTCCATCCCCAAGTGAGTAGGCGCGCACATCAACTCAACTGGTTATCACGTTCACCCCAGATTAGTGGGCATAATGAAACTAAATCACACAAAACATGTAAAGTTCTTGTTCTTTAATCCATTGACCTCAGAGCTAACTTGAAATAGAAAGTATAAAATATGTTCAGCGGTTCGAGCTCGGTAGGTGAGAACTCGATTGGGTGCATTTGTCAATACAATCAAAATTTATAACATAAGAAAATATAAAAGGAAATGTCAGAGGTTAAGCCTTTTGAGGACACTCCCCACCAAAAAAATTAAGATATACAACTGTGAAAGAATTTGAGAATGTAATTAAAAATACAGTTTAAAGCTAAGAAGAGACACTTACACATATATTAAAAGGCCTTTTCAGTTTATCTCTAAAAATGTTAGAATAATTCACTTCTGCTAAATACTTAGGCTCGTTCCTCTTTAATAACAAAATTATTCTGACTAGAAATAACCAACAGTTAGGAAATTCAGGCTAGAACACTTGAGTCAAGGGATTTTGAATAGAAGTTGTGTTTAATACATTATTCAGTCAGGTGAATATGTTTGCCATATGATATTTGTCGAGTATTCGCGTGAAAAGAACATGGTAGATGTTAGATGTTATCTCCTTTGGTTCCAACATCGATTCATCTCGAATCTCAAATAAAGGTAGCTGAAACAAGTTTTCAGCGCTTGCTGCTCTTCTTTTGACATCATGGAAAGAATTGAGTATTCTTTCAAACTGTTTCTTTCCATTTTCATGTTTAAAATGTACGTTTACACTATAATTATCAGGGAAAACTTTTGCTTTGAAATCGAGTACGCTGGCCAATGCAGCAGCATCTTTTAAAACATTCTTGTCTGAATGGAAATGGATTCTGATTGGTTTAGGAGGATTTATTGATCGATTTTGGCAGAACCATTTTGCTCCAAAATCGAGATATGGAGACAAAATGGGTCGCAGTCTCTTTTTGAGCTGGCAATGAAAGCCAAGTGCTTGTTGCAGTGTATGTAAACAAATAATAGTCTTGTGTAGTAAGGATGGCTACATCATTGTTTCCTGGTATAACCTTACATTTAGTCACATTAAACATTCTATTACAGTTGCTAAGATGTATGTCTTGCTGAATAAGTTAATACTTTGTTGGTAATATTTATGTATTCATGGCTGGCAAAAAATACACATAAAAAGAGAAATGTAAAATGCTCAAATGTGCACACTGAAAAGGTGATTAAATTCATCAATAATAGATGAGCTTGGGGAGTGGTACCTAAAAGGAGGGTGGAGCCACGAGTGCCCGAGCTGAATGCGTAGGGTAACCATTGCAACCCTGTGAGCAGCAGCCACCCATCCGGCACCAGCACATTGAATGAAACAGTGGAAACACAGATACTTACTACATACTTAACATAACTAGAGGGAGGGATGGGCCGGGAATAAAAGCACCGTGAGAACTATGTGATAGCGATAGCAAACGTGGAATGACTGGACATCCAAAGCTAAACTGTAAACCATGTGGTGCCCCTGGACGCCACCCCACACCAAAACCCTGGGAGAAACTGCTGGCCAGCATTGTCTCGTGTTTAACTTAGCCTAAATTACATTAATGAAAATGAACAAAAAAGTATCTAATTATAAAAGTAGCCACTGGAGGCTTGCAAGAGAGTCCAAGACCTCACATTGTACTGGTTGAGTTTCATTTACCTTATAATAATTATTATAATAAGTTATAATGAATTAACTTATTCATGTAGGAAATGTATGGTTGACTGTATCAGAAGCCAGTTGCTGTCATGTGCAGCCTACTTATGCATGTACCTTCTGAATGAGACTTACATGAGACTTCTGCTTAAGGTGTAAGATTAGTAGTTATAACTGTAGAGTGGATGGCCGGTAACTGAAACCTAATGGACTGATGATTGTTACTCTGGCTCCAGAGGTTCTCTCTAATATGTTTCTCAGTTAAATGTAAGCCGGGGCGTGGGGAAAATGATTCAAAATGGACTATGAAAAGAAACGTCCCTACTTGCTTGGTGACTAATGGTTGTGACAGCTTCAGAGACAAATAAAAGAAAAATAAATTCTGGGTCCATGGTAGATGAGTATTAATATATTAAGTTCCTCTGTGATACTAAAGAAAATCAACTTAAGCTATCATCTTGGGTAAATAAATTTACAAGTAAGGGGGCCAAGGGGGAGGACAGGGAGTAGTGGTTCAGTGGTAGAATGTTTCAAGATAAACTGTCCAGGAAAGAGAGGGAGGGTGCAGGGGTGCACATCCCTGAGGTGACATGCAGCTTTCTAATATAACTGTTGTTCTACCAGAAAAAACTATTCCTTATTAGTGCACCCCTCCTAAGAAAAAATCTTTGATCTGTCCCTGTGTTTTGATGTGTCAAGATTTGAACTGAGATAATTTTTTTTTATAGATCTTGTTCTGCACACTAAATACATTTAGAATAGACATGGAAAGGTTACTTGGAGGTCAAATTGGTCTTGATGACTTTATTTTTGCACACACGAAAGGACAACGGAAAACTGTGGAAATTTTTAAAACAAGTCCAGCTTTGGGTCTTACTATAACAGATAATGGAGCAGGAAGTGCATTTATCAAGCGCATCAAAGAAGGAAGCATTGCAGATGAAGTGGCTCAGATTTGTGTTGGAGATCATATTGAAGCTATAAACAACACAGTTGTTATTGGTACAAGACACTATGATGTAGCACGGATGTTACGAGAGCTTCCAGTGGGAGAGCAAATCTCTTTTCAATTAGTTGAACCAATGAGAGGCTTTGGTAAGTTCACAATCATTGATGTTTGATGCTTCCTTTTACTTTTATTTGCAAAATATGCTGATGAATTTTTTGCTTTTAGAAGTGAACATTTTAAACTCTTGAGTAACTTTGGTTTTGTGTTTTAATTTATGTTTACTGTATGTCTTTCTCACAGTATTTTCATCTTTTATTGCAAGTGCCATTCTTGTGTTCTGTTACTTGTTATTCTCGGAAATCCAGAGGAAATGTATTAATGTATTTAAGTATTGGAAATGCTGCAATAAACTTCCTATAAATTGTCAGCATTACACAATGATAATGATAATGAATTCATATAGTGCATTTTCTATATTCATATATTCAAATGCACTTTACAAGCAAGTGATATATGGACAAAGACCAGACCACAACACCGGGAACTACGTGCCCTACTCTTTACGATGAGT
>OMLO01005248.1_pt1 | contig 10861 bp, 8 predicted proteins | sample 1674811 | NCBI WGS metagenome assembly OMLO01 (sample SAMN06265003, study PRJEB25207) | coral metagenome | isolation source: Coral host | place: Mexico:La Bocana,Puerto Morelos, Mexico | collected 2008-11-13
GATCTGAAAAATCTCCGTGATTTTATTTTTTCGAGCTTGTCATAAATAATATTTTCGTAGTACGAACTTGCAGTTACGATATAAATATAAACACGGGATGTGTGTGCTCTTCTTAGTTTACTCCACTCTGTAATGACATTTCTGTTATGTAGTCATGCTAGCAGAGAGTGACGCCAAATGAATTGCGTGCCACGCCCCCCCCCCCCCCCCCCCCGGGTAATCGGATTATGTGGCACCCAGCATAAATTTGCTCGCAGGACCAAAATGAACTTGTGTCCTAAATTTTATGCTTTCTTCCAGTCGGTAAAGATGTTTTCCCTAAGCCACCTCATTATAACTCATCCCCCCACCGTGATGCAAAGGAAGGGTTTTCGTTCTCTGAAGGCACAGAGAAATGAATTTATATTGAAAAGATTGCCCTGAGCTTGGTATACAAAATGATACAAAATAATGTGGGTCATATGACCCGCATCTTGGATCCGCTATCTTGCATTTTACTATTTTCTTAAAAACGCAAGAAATAACAGAAATACAAAATAAAGTCAGAAAGCCTATAAAAAGTGCAAATTGGTGAATAGGTGGAATAGGATAAATAAAACTAAAAAAAAGTACAGAATTATGTCAAAAAGATGATTTTTGGCCAAGCCTACATGAAATTTGGCACAGAAATGTCAAAAATAATGGACACAGAATTTACATATCAAAATTTCCGGGAAGGATGAATAACTAGCTACTGTTTTCATCCCCCTCGTGTAACTCGTTTTTCCAAAACTTGAAAAAAATTGTACTGGGAGGATGGCATCCACCCTCCCCTGCACACACACACACCCCACACCCTAGACTAGAATTTAATATATTATAGCAAATAATTACCTTTAATGTAACAAAATTTATCTGCCAAGTCTTGGCGCTGTATTAAATCATGTTGCAATGCGTCACACAATGCCTGGTAAGTCGCACCATCAGCACCTTTGTTGTGTTGCCATTCCCTTAACGCGTGGTATCCCTTTTCAGACAGTAGCGAATGAGTTTTATCTATTTCTTTTAACTTTGGATCACTGACACATAGGCGACGCCCAAGCTTTACCCAGATTTCTCCAATGTCACTACCCAACTTTTCTAATTCGTCATCTGTAGGATTGCCGTCTTTTACTAAAAGGATAAATAGTTCAGTATAAATATCTTTTTTGAGGCTGGTTTTCACAATAGAATAAAGCCTACCTTTCGCATATCACTTCATCTCAAGGAGTTTTTCAGGAATCATGTACTATTTGTGCCATAACAGGGAAATAAAAATATGCCTTTAACACTGGGGCGTCATTTTCCCACCAAATACCGTTTAATCAAAACACAAGAACAATACGATTGTTTGGGATAAAATGTTCTATCATTTTGCAAATTCTGAGCTTTATAGGATAAAAGACCCAAACGTTTTTCCGAGTATGCAGCTTTGAGCCCTCTGTTGGCCCAGTGTGAATACAGTCAGGTTGTCATGGCCTTTCGGATTGAGTATGATCGTTCCTTTTTCTCGATAACGAACCGTGGCAGAAAGCCTCATTGTGAGAACTTTGCAGAGAAGATCGAAAAACGTTTGGTAAAATTCTTTTGGACCACCTTCCTACCCTGAGAAAACTGGTGCTTCAATTGTGCGTAATCAGCGCTTATCTGTTTCACACCTATGGCTGAGCTATGCATTAAATATGTCGTCGCATTTTTCTCTATGAGTTAATGCAATAAAAATGTGCACATTCAAACAACTTTAGTTCGTGTTACGGTGATGTGCACAAGTAACTTTAGTCAGAGCAGATAACCTGTGCTTGATTAAAGTGTGCCTAAATTGTGCCCAAACGTGCACTAAACTGTCCCAAACTATGCCAGACCTGTTACTGATCTGTGCATCAATTATGCCTTCGACCTTTTTTGTTTTTGCTAATGCACAAAAAACAGTATGTTTTAGCAAAACAAGAATTTTGTGCATTCGCACAATTTAAGTTTCTTTGCTTCAGTCACGATCAATCACTTCAATTCTACCCAAACATGGACAGTACGAACACACGATGACGACTTTTGGACCTTTTTAGTAACCTAGTCCTAGCATGCCCAATTTGTTCAGGGGATTTGGGCGAACCAAGTGCATAAGTCAAATAAATAGCCCACCCATACAAATACACAACAAATTGCGATGATCTTTCATAAAATGATATTTCATCACTCTCACTAAAAGTTCTCTCCTGACTGTTCACAATAAAGATTGAAATCATTTCCGGTGATGAAGTAGATTTAAACCAAAGAGCTTAATTTATGAGCAGTAGTGTACAGCTGTCTCCTCGCTACATGAATTATAATCGGAAGGGTAAAGATTTAAATAAAAGTGCAATTCTTACAATGAAAGCCTATACATGTATATACATTGAAGGCAGCTACATTAGAAATAGTTTTAGTTTTTCCTTTATACAGTGTATGACCTCATCTTCATTGCATTACATGGTTTTCTTACACCAGGTGTCACGAGGCCTCACGTGACCACGCCTTATTGACCAGGACAGCCAGGATGCTAAGTAATTTATATCTGATTTGACCAAAAAATTAATGTTTTGTGATAGCAGAAATCAACTATTGGCATTCAATTGGCTTATAAAACTCCTGATGAACATCCATAACTTATTGCACTGCTTATTGTTATTCTCTTGTCATTAGTGCCCTGGAGACAAAGTTTAGCGGTCAATAATAATTACACTAGTATTCAAGTATGTTCCGTTGTAAGAACATACAAGCAACATAAAACATTAACATTTCGGTAAATACATTCCAACTCTTTGAGATGCTGTCACAAGGGAAAACCTATAGCATCCATGCTTAAACCTTCCCTACTAAGTTAAAAAAAATACATCTTATTCAATGTACCTGTGCGATGTTTAAGTCTTCTTCGAAGATCTGCGCTTTTAGCTCGTTCAATTCTGAGTTCAGATCGTAATGTTCTGTTTTCTGTAATGAAAGAAGAGCAGAAGAATCCATTATTTTTGTAACGTGCATATAAACGAGTGATTGAAAACACTGATTTTAAAACAACGCAAAGTTTCTGTAATGTTTTCTGACTAAAAGTTTGGACTCTTCTATCAAAAGTTCCCAGATACGCCCTAAAACTGAGGATGAAAACAATAATTGTTTCAACGTAAACGATCTTAATTGGTACCTCTAACCATTGGTTATAGAATTGATGCATCTTGAAAAAGAAACAAACGAAACAAAAACTGCAGCAAATAGCATTTTACTTTCTAGGGGACTTCATGCCCATATTTCGATATTTTGACTACCCGTGGTAAGACAGTCGGCAATCGACAATCGGCAAGTGTATTCGCAAAATAACAAAAGCCAAGCTTTTTTTTTATTTGAACGTCTTTCCCTGCTAAGACGTCCTTGACAAGGACCTCTTTTAGATTGGGCAAAAAGGAAGTGAAGACCACATGGGAAATCAAGGAGATCCATACAAACACCAGTTCAAGCAATTTAGGTCGACGTAATATTTTCTTCTGGGAGATGAGGGTACCTAGGAGAATTTCCGTAGCTGAAAGTCACTTACCGGCTTCTATAATTGTTCTTGTAAGATGTGGATGAACAATCGCAATTGTTCTCTTAAAGATATCGTAAGCTTTTGCACCTTTTCTTGATAGCATGTCTAACAATGCCTCACATTGCTGCTGTCGAGTCAGGTCCCTCGACTTTATTTGATCTTCTTCGTCTGTTGTAAACAGTAGTGGATCTTCCATATGTAGTACAACCTTTCCTAGTTCCATGTCTTTCACGAGCGTTCCTTTGCACCTCTTCAAGATCTTTCTATGTTCGTCGTCCATTGGTTCATCTGTTCCAGTTGCCATTTTGTCCAGCAGTTTTACTGAGCCTGTGGTAAGAAAAAAAGGATTAACAAAATTATAAACTTGGAAGATTTGTAGAGGCTCTGTTACGCTAGCTAAGGTTTTATGTGCCGATCTGTGCAGCCGAAACAGAAACTCAGGAGCAAACAGAGAAGTCTCAAGAAATGTATGCCAATTAAGACTGGCTATCCAAACCTCCTTCATGGTACTGATTTTCTTTGTTTTAAATTGATGACATTGCCGCTCCTTCGTTCACGCTCGCTCTTCCAAATCTTTATTTCTGAGTACTTTTTCATCGATTCATTAAAATTGTCGCCAATAAATGTAATCAATAAGGCCAATTAAATAATGTTGTTCCCACGGTTAACATCCCAAAGCCAAGGCGATTCGATGTCGTGTTCGTGAACAGATTGTCCTGTTTATGCAACGAAAGCAGGTCACCTCATATCCCGACGAAACATGTTACATAGTCACACCAGAACACCAGTCTCTTTACATGCGTGCTTTGCAATGATGTCATTTGCTTTCGCCCATGCTGCGGGGAGGCCAGTTTGTTTAGGACCATCCGTCAGGCTGGATGTCCCACAAAATCTCAATCCAATCTAAAGCGACCTTCACACGGCAAACAAAAGTTGGCAAACTAGTGTTGGCAAACTCAAGTTGGCGTGTGTGAACGGCACAAAAACAGTCGGCAAACACGTTAGCAAACTGTTGGCGACAAATAGAACTTGCCTTTATTCTCGCCAACTTTTTCGCGTTTGTAAACTCGTATTTGACGTGTGAACAATTGGCAAACGTGTGTTGGTACATGTCAACCAATCAAAACAAGCGCCTTATTCACGTAATTTGGGTGACACTTTACAAAATGGCGGACGAACGTGAAGACCGTGAGGCAACTTTTCAATTTATCGAGGAAATTCAAAATTGTCCAGATCTGTGGAAAGTTTTGTTTTGACTGCAAAGTATAAAGACACGAAAAACAAGTGTGTTGTACGCTCCTAGGGTGAGATTTCTACTGATGTACGGTTTCGTCCAAACCTTTCTATTATTTTCAGCGCTTTCTGTTTCGTCTTCGGCGATTAACATACCATAGGACCAAGCGGCAACTCTACGTGAGTGCCATGGCACTACGTCGGCCTTGTTGCAAATTACCGTGTGTTGAGATTTTACACGAGTTTGACGTGTGAACGCACGAGTTTGCCAACTTTTTGAAGTTTCCCAACACGAGTTTGCCAACTTAAGTTTGCCATGTGAAGGCTGCTTAAATGAGGACTGCGTTCTCCATTTCGTTGAACGCAATAAAATTCGTTTTTGATCGATGGAATCTGCTGGGAAAAGGTCATCGTCATACTACCAAATTAGGTAAGACCCCGAAAACGAAGATCCGACGGCCGGAGACCCACCACGAAAACGAAGAGCCTCTACGGAAACGAAGACCAATTACGAAAATAAAGACCCTCTACGACAAGGAAGACCCTTTTTACTTTTTTTGTAGAAAACGAAACAATTTTAATAACTGAATTGATGGATCAGCTAGTATCTTTCAATTGCACAGAGGGGGCACTTGAAGTGAGTATATATATTTTGTTTTTTTATCAGGAATAACAACAGTGCATCTAGAAATAATCATTAACGAGGATTCGAGATCTATCTACTGACATATCAATTAAATGCTAACGCAAATGTAAGTTCCTCTTCCTAACGAGTTCGAAATAAAGAAATTGACACAAGTACAAACGAGCGAATACTGAAAAACAAAGGACGTAGCATGAAATATCATAAAACTTATAATGGAATTATTTCGAAATTTTTTTCTCATTGTTCTGTTATGCGGCAAATGTAAATGCGCGGCGGCATTTTAAAGTTAGGATAGTATACAACTTACTATTTGAGTAACGTGACTGGGTGTCGGTTATGCTATAGTGAACTAGGTGGTGCTTAATACATGGAAAAATGAACTTCAGATCGACCTAAAAGGATTGATAAACGCAGTGGCGGCTTCATTGGCTGCAAATAATTTTGAGTGACGTTTTCTACGATTAAATATTTCACAAAAACCTTTGAGCTGCCGCGATCAAATTTATACGCACACGGGCCTGTGTGGCCAAAAAAGTGCCTAAAAATGGCCAAAACGTTTTTTTGCTGCTGAGTTGAGCCATTCTATGCCGACGTCGCTGCCGACTTGCAACTCTCAAATCAGTCAAGTTCTTTCGTTAGCCCAGCACACAGTACTCAAGTTTCCATTGGCCTTCATTTTCTGTTTCACGAGGAACGTTACATGGATCCAGCCATTGAAGCCGACCTTGATCGGCAGCAGTCTAGCATGCTTGAAAAGCTCTATTCAATCATCGACAACAAACTAGACTCAATAAAAAGACAGCTGAAGGAAACTTCTAACACCTAATAAGTGAATTTAAAAAAGTTCCGCCTTACGAACCACATACATTCAAAAAGAAAGGACAAGAGCAACAGTATAAACTCAATCAGCAGGCGAAGTCCGTGGTCAGTGCATTCCCGTCCCCATAGCCCTTAACGCTTCTCGTAGCCGGTGCGGCCTTGGCACGAGAAACGTAGGTCTCTACAGACAATCGTATTTTTTTGTATTGCCTTTCAAGGAAAACGGTGTGTAACCGGTTTTGTTTTTTAGCGATTAAGTGTCGTGCTTTGGTATCAATGGAAAGCCGACAAGAGATTTCTACATTTCTTTAGTGGACAATGCTCCAGCTATGTACTGAATATTCAAAAAGTTAGAAAGTGTTCCTTTTATAGGCAAGTATAATTACATGAATTAATTATGATTTTAAAAACCAGGTCTCAGCAACGAATGAATTTTAAAACAAATCTGCCACAGCATAAAACTAAACATATTATATTCTTAACTCTGATATATGTGTAACTAGTGAAAAAAATTTAAAGATGTTCTGTTTGTGTTTATATTATCTGACAACTGGTGAAGGCGAGTCTCGCGATCAATCCCCTAAAATGAGGAGACCATTTCCCAACACTTAGGGAAGAAAAATATATCCTTTTCTTCAAGCCTCATAAATCATGTGTGGCAGGTTGAATTCTACTTAATGAATGAGTTGATTTTTTCGTTTCATGAGTATTTAATAAGATAGTAACTGAGCAAAATAAACAATAATAGTGTTATGGATAAAGTTTAAAAGTGAACAGTGGATTGAAAATATACAATGAGTTAATCACTTACAAAATAGGGGCTAAGCAATGAAGTGTTCATGTTTCTAGAACAAGTAGCCAACCTATAACTTCTCCTTACTGTAGCAACACAATTCAAGCAGAGAGGTCATAAGAATTAACAAAATCATCAACTAAGGGATATTGTTTCCAATAATATTGTGAAAATATAATGTCCACAATGACATTATATATTGACAATATTGTAACTTGTAGTTTTGCCATGATTGCTGATGCACAGAACAAGCAGCACTTTGATTTTGTCATCACTAGGACATGATCATGTTGAACATGGGTAGAAAATGTTCTGCCTATTGGGATTCACTGAAATGATTTCTGAATCCACCATTCCAAGGAAACATGATGTGTAACATTTTGTTTGCTCATTTACTGTGGCAGTTAGGCCAACTAAAGGGAGATTTTTTAAATATGGCACCTAGCATACCTAGTTGGACATATGCAGACCAAATACTCCTGCATTAAATATAAATTATGCATGCTTCACGGTCTGATCTCGCGTCAAGAAATTTAATGGCGAACAACCAAAATAAACAATTCAGTTCCTCGATGCAGCAATAAAAACACAATGGGCAACAACTGAAAAATCAATGATTGCCGAAGCCTGCATGTCCGTAAAAATATTAGAGTATCCTTTCTTTAAAATAACAAAGTTCGTTATCGCCTCTTCTGTCCAACACTGACGGGAACATTCTCCAAAGATTCATCAAATCCTGCCTCGACGACGGCCATTGATAATAAGAAAAATTACGACTGCATACATGAAGACCAGAAGTCTTAACTTGTGTTCTCACTAGACCGAAACATGATAAGTCTGATCAAGAATGAAACATGTTTCGCTCTCAGTGAAAAGTGTTCACATCAGATAATGCATTGTGCGAATCATGATCGAAACATGATAATTCTAGATCTGATCACGACTGAAACAACCTCACGAGGTATAGTTCCAATCATGATCAGATGAAACACGTTCAAAATGGCTGATGGATGCGGAGATGAGGCGAGTGGCCAAAAGACCCCAAATTGGGGCTACAACCTCGTTCCCAGGGTCTCTCATCTTACCGCCTCCTGGAGAGGGTGGGTAGAAGAGAGACCCTGGGAACGAGGTTGTTGGGGCTATTATGAGGCCAATTTTCTCGTTGAAATATGGGCCGATGAAGAAATACAACGTCAGCTATCAGCTATGGGAAGAAAGAACAATATATGGGAAAACATCGCCGCAGAGCTCAATAACGGTTACAAGTGTACAGCATGGCAATGCAAAACCAAAATTCGCAACCTGGAACAAAAGTACAAAAAAAGCAAAAAATGTAGACTACACTCGCAAAAAAATGAACGCAACTGCGACACTAATTTCAATCTCCATTCTGCAGCTGACGTTTGAGAAATTTATGCAAGTATAATAAAAAAGTAAGTTAAAACCAGGTATGACACGTGTTTGAAACTGACGTGTGATGTGAACAATTCATTCACAAACATGTTTAGATGAAACATGTTCCAACGAAACATGTGTACTCTAAACATGTTTCGCGTTTAATGTGAACACAGCTTTAGAATCTAAGACTAGAAAATCCTATGTCTGCAGAGCCCTACGTTTTTTGTGCCAAGGCCGCGCCGGATAAGAAAAGCCTAAAGGGCTATGGAAACGAGAATGTAGTCGCGAAACCAAAGACGCCGTCACCAGGATGCACGCATCGCTCATTGATCAACGCCAAATGCTCAAAATAGTGGCCAAATCCGAGTATGCCTGGAAAACTGTCGATGAATACCTAGTAAGACAATGAAATCGTCGATAATGACCAGGACGCCAAGAAAATGGAAAAGAAGTTCTGGGAAAACTTGCCGAAAGGCGCGCCTCCAAGGTTACGAAAGCTCGCTCCTGGTCATTCAAGTCTACGAGAGCAGTGGGAAGCATAGCCATTTCACCATTACAAAGCTCGTTCGCTTTCCCCTCGGGGAATTACACGGCCTGTTTTTCAAGAAATATCGGCCAATTTGTTCAGAAACGTGACGCGTGTTTCGGCTGGGGTAAGGCAGGCCATTGGCGAAATGAGTGTCTTTTTGTTGGTCGTTGCTAAGGCGCAACCAGAAGGAAAGAAGTTAAGTAATAATTTTACTGATTTGTGTAAATCCATATCGGCGAGTAATAATGCATTCGTTTTTAATGTATTTTATTTATTTATTTATTTATTCATTTATTTATTTATATATTTATTGACGTGTTTTAAGTATCATTGTAGTTGTTATCTATTTAATTATTTATCTAGTATTTATTTTGTGTTAGTGCGTCTAGTAAATATGGTTGTAACTGTAACTGTCAATGTAAACAATAAAGAAATAAAAAAAAAATGTTAAATTAAAACAGAAAAACAAAAACGCTTTTCTGGTCTCCTCTATAAACTACGATAAGTTGATACGTTGCGTGACGGCGACAATTTCTGTGAACATACAACAAGTTTAGTAGAACTAGAATGTTTATGCCTTCAAATTCCATGCTAAACATTTTCACATGATACATCAAACACGAGAGACAGTGTTTCATTGAGATATCAAAACACCGAGAAGAAAAAATACGACCCGCAGCAGATTATTTTTGACGAAATTCGAGGGGTTCGGATACCCGAAGGAACACTGTCTCGAGTGTTTGACATATCTAGTCAACCGGAACAGACACTTGGGAGTAAACGGAGAAGTAAGATCGTCAAAATTTATTCTAATTTAGACTCTACCGGGAAAAGCGCATTGTCATGACACTTCAAAACAGAAGTCATTCAGTGTTCTAAACAAGCTCATTTGGTTTTCTGAACTGTTTTGTGGTCTTTCGGCTTCCAGACATTTTGGTGGCAGCATTAACGCTACGACTATCTTTTGGTTGCTATATATCCTGTTTCTCCTGAGATTAAATTACGTCACCATTAAACCCAGACGTTTAGTGTTTTAATTAACAACAGCAAAATGTTCGTAGCTCGTTGAAAGCTTTGGCTAATATCTGGGTAACCATTCTTTGCGTTCCTAATGCAAGATTCCTGTGAAGGGAGATTCTGGAAACTCTCGGGTTAAAATCAATGTTGGCTACCAAAGACAGATATAAAACTGACTTCAAAATGTTTTCTCTCCACCCCAAAGCACAAATCCGGCGTTTTCAAATTCCTCCCGTATGAGGATGGTTTTCCAAAAGCTTTGTTTTCGTGACGGATTGGTGTGGACGGAAGGACTAACCGGACGGGGATATAAAACTTCGTTTTCAAATTCCACAGGCGTAATGAGGACGGGGCCTAAACCTTTTGTTTAGCAACATTCCCGTTGCCGTTATCTTACTCGGCATAGTAGTGTCGAGTGTTGAACGCGACACTTAGCCGCTCAATAAGTTTTTTTGCGAGCTCCACCACCTTTACCTCTTTTTTTTTTTTTTTTTTTTTTTTTTTTTTTTTTTTTTTTGTTTTTTTTTTTTTTTTTTTTTTTTTTTTATTTTTATTACGAGCTGTTTAATTACAACACCAACTCTATTTACATTATATTGCTCTAATTATTTACACTATTTAAATTACAATAACTAAACGACTTACATTACTAACAAATAAAGTTACACGACTTACACAATTACGAAATACAGTGACGACAAGGGGCAAGGAAAAAACATAAAAAACAGACCGAAGGCATGTGGTACATTAAAAGTAAAGTGAGTTATGCATCTGACATAAATGTTGTTGACGATTGCAGTTGTACAAAGATGACATGATTATTGTACTTGTTCAAGTTCCATAACGAAGTAGCAG
>OMLO01005249.1_pt1 | contig 10858 bp, 5 predicted proteins | sample 1674811 | NCBI WGS metagenome assembly OMLO01 (sample SAMN06265003, study PRJEB25207) | coral metagenome | isolation source: Coral host | place: Mexico:La Bocana,Puerto Morelos, Mexico | collected 2008-11-13
TTTACCGTGTTATGTACTGTTTGCTTTCCATTGTTGTCTTCAATGTTCCAATTCTTTGCGGCGTTTCTGTAGTTTCTCTTGTTGACACCATTTTCGTCCGATCGATGTTTCATTTTCAAGATATTCTTTTCTCCTCCGCTTATTGTTGAGCGTGTGAAGCTTTACCACCCCAAAGTGCGAGTAATGTCGCGGTATGGAGGTCAAAGACGAGACCTGATATTGGAACCAGTTTCAGGGCCAATTTCGGCTTCATTAGAAGGTGCTTCCATTGTAGCAGTGTTTCCTAGCAGTGTTTCAAATCGCCAGCCTGGTGATCCTCTCCCCACTATTCCAGACTGGGTTAATGATACCTGCGCTCGTAAACTCCATGATGCCCTCCTTGTCCTACTTAAGCAACGTACACCTAATGACACTGCATCCTGGAAGACCTATTGTCAAAACTCACAATATTATCGTTCCGGATCGTCTCATCACTCTCGAGGAACTTCACCAAATCTCCACACCTCCCACCGCTGCTGACTTTCCCACTCTTGCTGATACCGTTGTCCCTAAGCCCCCAGCCAAAGCTCTTGTTGCTGCCAAAAAGGGTAGCCTCACTACTCAAACCACTATCGCACTCCGTCCCTCTGTCCCGGTGCGCCCTGCGCAGACGCTGCTTTCTGCATCCTCCTCTACTTCTCCTACTTTGCCCGCCCAATCTCCCGTTACGCCCGCTGCTTCTCCCTCCTTACTACCCTCTACGATGCCCGATGACTCCCAGGTTCCATCTGCCCCATTTCTCTTCGCCCCCGCCACACTACTTCCCACTCCTCAAGGGGCTGAGGCCTCCGTTGATATTGACATGCTTCCCCCGACCTTTTCCATGCCTACGTCCTCTCTATCTGGTGTTGATAGGGAAAAGGCGTTGCGTCCTCTATTACACAACGCTACTACAATCTCAGTCCAACCCGCTCCACTCCCAGTGCCTGTCTCACGCCCGCTAGTCCATGAACTCTACGCTCAAGCCTTTGCTCTCCTGCCTACCATCCACACTTTCTACGGCCTTCTCACTCAAAAAGCAAAATCTCTGTATGATTATCTTTTCAATCCCGCCGTCACCATCGTTCCCGAAAAAGAAGTTGACACTGTTAGTGATACTCCGGATGTTCCCATGACCGATACCACCACCGGAGAAACTCCTCCCACTCCTATGGAAATTTCACCTACTCCCTTTTCTCAATTGGTTGAAGATTTTGTCAACCTTGATGCCTCGTTTGCGGATCCCGGCCGACTCAGCGCTCCTGAAATTCAGTCCTCGGACTACTCTACTGAACCACTCGACACACCGGCCTTTGATGGCTCCATGCTTAATCATTATCATGACCTCCTTCACTTCCTACATGATCAACTATCGGAATATTTCTCCTCTGTCCAAGATCCTGCGTTGGCTCAAAACTTCTTTCTCACCTTTATCGTCGGTCCTCCCGACCACATCAACGCTCGCCCTTGTCTCCACTCTCACATCATTGGATGTCACGTTTCCCCTCCTCAGGACTGTCATTCGGTTCTATTTGTACCCGTCGGTCCAGAGGGTGTCTGGAACGGACCCCTTGACTGGGCACCTCTCTTTGTCTATCTTCTTGTCACTTCTCTCTTTCCGGATCTTCCCTGTCTTGTCTGTACTCCTGGACACCAACTTCGCTCCTTCGCTGCGCTCCCCGCTCTCTATACTCTCTTTGCTCCACTTTCCTCGTCGCCTTGCTGTCCTTGTGTCTATTTCTCCTCCTCGGAATTTGTCGTTCGAGGAGACATTTTCCTCTATCTGCCTGACACTTCCCCTGCTGCTCATCCTGATAAACCTCCCCCTCCATTTCGCATTATTCCCCCTAATGAAGTTATCGAGGCTTTTAGCGCCTCCCGTGAAACACACCAACAAAGCTGCTATACATGGCGAGCTGACCTCCTCGATTCCCGTACTATTGCCGCTGATCAACATTTCCCCTTTTATTGCACCCCATACTACGGATATTCCCCTCCTTCTCTCCACGACACGCACACAATGATCCTTGAGCTTGCTACCTTCCTTACCTCATTCGCTTTTCTTGCAGATGGCTCTCCCATCCAAGCCTTGGAAACAGCTCCCCCCTCCCCCGGCTCTTTATTGTCTCCCCTCTCTTCGATCCACTCCGACTACATGAGCGTATACCCAGGGGAAGGAGTTTTCTTTCTTGATAACTGTCCTGACCCAACCTCCGGCGACCCTATGATCGTGACCTGGCTGGCCTCCTTTACTCGATGCCCACCCCCCGTCCCTTCCTTCTTTCCTGACATGCTTACTTGCCTCTCGCCTGGGGACCGCCATACTATGCCCGGCCTCTTTGCTAACACTCTTCAGTTAATGGAACCTAGTCCTATCCCTCTCGGCCCTTGCGCTCAACTCCACCTCACCTCTTCTCTCCTCCCACCCCCCTTCTTCCGCCCAACAGCCCAGCTCCAACTTTCGGCCTCACCATGTGGAGGCGTTGGTTCATTACAATACTGTCATCATTTTAACCCCCAGGACGATGATGTTTCTTCTCTCACCGACATCTCTTGGAATTCTCATCACCTTCCACCTGACTTCCTCGCTGACCTGTTTGGTTATGAAGATTGGGGTGTTTCTTGTGATGCGCACCTTTTCTTTTCCCCTCCCATTACTCGTGCCCGTGACTCAGAACTCCCTACTCTTTCAGTTTGGTGTCCTGAGGACTCCGCTGACCCTTCTCCAGACCACTCCATCACCATTTGTAATTCTTCCGACGCGCCATTCTCGTGCAGTGGTCCCTCTCTCTCCTTAGCTGACTGGCATTCCACTCTCCCCCCTGGTCGCACAGTTTGGCAATGCTATCATACTCACTCTCCTAACTCTACGCTTCTCACTTACCTCTTTCCTCGTCTTCTCCAGTGCTGGCTTGCTTTTTGGTCTTTGGAAAAGCTTCCGTTCGGGGAAGCCGTTAAAAACTCATTCAATGCTCTAATTGCACACCCCTCTCCGGGGATTGCCGCATGGCGATTTCCTCCTCATTCGCTTTCTCTCAACACTATTCGCACCCTCCTCACTACCTTCGCTCGACAGAGTTTCTGTATTGAAGGCTTCGGGTACGGTTCAGGATGGGCTGCCTTGGCAGGTATTGTTACTCACCAACACATCCAACCAATCTCTATTCTCATTTCCCTCGGAGGTCTAGCTCTCCACCCCTCCACCTTCCGTACTCTTGTCGCTTACCATTCAGGCCGTTATCTTACTTATCTCAAAGACCATGGGGCATATGTTGATGAAGAGAGACCACGTCCTGAGGATCGTCCTGCTGGCTACACACCCAGGTCTCACATCCCACGGCTCCGTCACTCACTTCGCATTGTGCAACACCTTCATGATCGTGCTGCCCCGTGGCGCCTCTCCAAACTCCTACTCTCCTACCTTTACACGAACGGTATCCCAGTCCTCACGTTGCACGATGGTGTGCAGGCACAACTCCAACTTGCGGCCAACCGTAGCCCATTTTCTACTTCCCAACTGGAGTCCCACTTCGGCCGATATCGACACAAATATGAGTATCTTGTCCCTACTCTCAAATTCGTATCTTCCTCCACATTCTTTACTAACTTTCTCCAACCTCTTTCTTGGGATGAACTCGAGGCTCGCGAGGGTTCCTTGGGTTCTAGTTATCACTCTGACTTGCTCGACCTTCTTTTCGCCTTTCTCTCCACTATGGATGCTGTCCCTACTCCTCACTTTCCCGCCTCTCCTGAAGCAGTCACCGCTGTACTCGTACAGGGGTGCCACCGTCCCCCCGGCGTGCTCACAGGCTTGTTCCACTCGCATATTGAGCCTCATGAAACTCCTCACCAATATTACCAACGTATCTTTATCTTCTCTCTGCGATTTCCTGCTCTTACTACTCTCGGTGTCCCTCCTCCAGACGTCCTAGCCATTGAAGAGGCTGTTCGACATATCTTGCTGCGGTGCTCCCTCCCACAAGCATTGGACTTTCTCCACACCCAACTCCTTGCTGGAATTTGCGTTGCCAATCCTGTCCGTGACTCTCCCACTACTCATCCCTCTCCCCCTCTTGCATGTTACCTTACTTTTCCTCCTCGAGTTTTACAAGAGGCTGCCGTTGCTCCCCAGTTTCGCTGTTGGATTACTCGCCGTATCTCTCCCAACATGGCGGTCATCAGTCTCAAATGTAACTCTTCCTCCTGGGCATGCTCCCTAGCCAAAGGTAACATTGATGGCAGTTACCATTTTGGGTTCTCCCCTGGCAACTTTTTGCAACTCGCATTCCCTTGTACAAAAGAATTCAACAATGACAACAATGCAAACTCCATTCACTTTGCCTTCGCCATTTACTTGCTCAACACCTCTGGCGGCAAAGGTCGCATTTCTACCGAAACTCCTCAAACCAAACAAAAAGATGCAGGAGCTACCCAAATCACCCTCCTCACTGGTATTTTACTCCCTCTCCTCCTCCGCTCTACCTACCGTTCTGACAACCCCTATGCACGGGAAGGCCGGGTTTTTTCTCAACTGCGTCTTCCACTCTTTCCTCGCAATGATGCACAACTCGCTGAAGCCATCACACTTCCTGTCCTGGATATGGAACACTCCTTTTACATGCCTATCTCCGCTCTCCCCGGTCTCTTCTCCCGGCTTGTCCAAGTTCCTCTCTATCGCCAGCCTAACACCCTTGGATGGGCCGGTCTAGACTCTCAGCTCCCGAATTTCACCCGTTCAGCAGAAGAAACGATCGATTTCTCCCCACTCTCCGGTCTCCTACACTTCCTTCCGCACTTTCTCCCTTCCACTGTCAAGCCACTTATCCAGCATTACCTCTTTGATGATCAGCTCCGCTACGACCCTGCATGCTTTGACTACCTCCAATCCAACCATTTTCTCCCTGGAACCTCATCTGAATCTATGAGTCATACCTATGTTTGGGATCTCTCTTGGACGATCTCCTTTGACGCCCCCGGTATCAAAGAAGCTCTTGAACTCCTCTCCCACTCACACCCTGGACTCTGTCACCTTTTTCGAGCCTTAGGTCCGCACTTTCATCGTTCTCTCATCCATGCCCTCGTAGCACCTAACGGACATTTTCCCGCTCTGCTTAACGCTACCCTATGGGGTCTTCGCTCTGGACATACCTCCCTCTGCGTTCAGGGCATTTTTGGCTCCGGCAAAACTTATTCGTCATCCCTTTTGCTCATTTTAGTTACTTCCGTTCTTGGTCTCCGCACTGTCCTTTCTGCAGATCCCAACCTCCCGCTAGCCACCGCTGCTGAAAATATCTCTGACCTACTTCGTGATGCACATCAAAACATTCGCTCTCAATACGCACGATGCCTGGCACAAAACATACCCAAAACTACCGATATTGACGTTCTCTCCGTCGACCGCTCCTCGCTCTTCCAACCCGATTCCCTTCTCCGCTGCCTTTTGGTTACCCAAGGGTCTATCCTTCGTGACGCCACGTCCGCTCACCCGCTCTTCACCTCTTTTCTTATCCTATGCCTTCTCGCTATCAATGATGAGGCACAGCAAGGCGGGCAATCCGGATTTACCATTCTCGCTGCACTCCTCTCTCGCTTTTGCCTCCAGATCTTCACCGGCGATCGTGAACAAACTCGTACTGGAACCGGGGGGGACTTTCTCAAAGAAGAACTGCTCAAGCGCTTATCGCACAAAAACATTGGCTTCCTTGGCAAACCCAATCCGCTTCTCCCGCGTGAGACTGTGCTGCTCTCTCCCATTGTCCCAACTATAAAGACATTTGCCCTGATCTTCCCACATCCCCTCTGCAACTTGCAGCTGCGCTCGCCGCACACCCTGTCCCAGACGTCTACTTTCCCAAGACTGTCCATGATGCCGAAGGTCTTCAATCCTATCCCATCCCCGACACCAAAGGTATCCTACTGCACCTTATCCTCCCACATTCCTTGCGGTGCCCTGCAGATACCTACTTCACTCAGGTTGTTAGCCATTACCCACATCTCCATAGGGAATCTGACACCGGGTAACTGAGATATGGACACTTCGAAGATCCCCTCCCCTCTATCTCCTCTCTACGCCTACCTGTCGATATGCCACACCACATCTCAGGATACCGCCTCCTCCACTGGTCCCCTGTTATCACTCAAAACGCCCACATTGATCGAACATCTCTTGACACGGTCCTCACCGTTGCAGGCGTCCTCTCTTTCTTTACCGCCCGCTCCATCCGACTCAACGACGAGAACTCCAAACTCCTCCTCCTTGCTCCTCACAATGATACAATCCAAGATCTACAGGATGCGCTTGGCACTCCTTCTCCGCACTTCCCTCCCACCTTGTACGACTTCTATCTTACTTGCATTTTCCGTGTCATGCTCCTACCAACTCACATCTCATCCTTTGCCCGTAAAGACCATATGAACCAGCTCATTGAACCTCAGCCGCACGAAATCTCGTCTCTCGACATCCATCAATACCTCTCCGCTCATCCGGACCTTATCAATCAACTCCTCCCACATGCCACTCTCTCCAACATTGTGCACATTGCCCGTTCCAATCCCCAGGGATTCACCGCATACTGTACCATTTCCAACACTGTCAAAGCTATCGGTATTGGGGGAACCGCCTCCATTTACTTCTCTGCAAAAGTTACCCCTTTTCTTACTCAATCCCGCGAAGCTATGGCGCGCCACATTGTTGCTTTCACTCGTAGCAAAGGGCTCTGCGTACTCCTGCTCCCTAGCACCCAGGAATTTAGGTTCTCTTTCCTTCACACTCTCCGTACTCTTTGTGCCTACCGGCACGGCCTCTACCACATTGGAAGTACCCCTCCAGATCTTACTCGCCTCGCAACTTTCCTTTCACTTCCGGACGCTACTTTCAACTCCGAACCTTGCACATTCAATCAGGGCTCCTGGCTTTTCACCCACCAGATTAGTTACTTTGGCACGTGGGACCTTCTCCCGCTCGCCATGCAACTCTCTCATGAAGCGCAAACTTACATTCTTACCTTATGTCTACGCTCTGATCTTCCGCAGCCAGATCACTGGGAACTGTCAGCTGGGCATTTCAACTGGCATGAATTCCGTGATGGGCAACCTCCTCTTGAGTTGTTCTTGGTTTTTGGCGATGGCTGCCTCCATCTCACTACTGGCAATAATAATTTGGCTTCCTTTGTCCTCCTTCAACGAAACAGTACTCCGGTCCCCCTAACAAATAACGGGTGGACCCTTTCTCCTGCTACTGGTGCCTATTTTTTCGCCCGGTCCTCTGTTAGCGTGGGGCACCTTTTTCCTTCAACTCCTGCACTTGATGATCCGTATAGATTTCCCAGACCCAATGTTGTCCTTTGGCCCAACCAGACGCCCGCCATCTTCTCCCCTCCTTTACCACCCATTACTCTTGCCGATGCCCGCCCTCCTCCTTTGGAGATTCCAAATGCAGCTGCTGTTCTCTACCAGCTTGGCCTCACTGAAATGCTTTCTCCCAACATTCTTCAATGCCCTACTCTCAACCCGTTTGATTGGATGGTTGCATATGCCGCCCTCACTCTCCCACACTTCTGTGCTGATCATATTCCGGTCCTCCAAAATCCACAGGTCCTCAGTACCTTTGATGCGAAAATTCGTCAACCGATTCTCTCAGGGCAACTCGAGGTCGTTGCGGCTTATTTTATTGCTCTTCTTCCTCCTCCTCCTTCCACTACTTCGGAGCAACCTTGGATCTTGAACTCTAAAACCCGCAAACCTCCTGCTTCTACTCTGCCGCCAACCGATGACCACATTATCCAAGCTCCTGCATCCCAGATAGCTAAATCTCCATTCCACTTGGATAATATTCATGCTGCTGTTGCCAACCTGGCCTCCCTCCTCTCTACAGCTGATGACCTTCCTAAATCCCCAAAAGGATGGATTAAAGTCGCTATTCTCCCCACCTACGCCGGTAAGGGTGTACCTGGCAACTTCGATACCAATACCCAAGAGATTGTTAGCAATGGCGTCCTCACTGTCGCTTCGTATGGAGTTCACAAACCTCTTTCCGAAAACCTTATTACTGCGCTCGTTGCTTTTGACAACCGCAAACAAAGAATGCGTTTCGACCTTGGGCATTTTACTCCTGGTCGATCCCAGTCTTCCCAGCTTGTTATTCGTCTCTCCTCTACCACTGTCCCTCATCCTATCGGTAGTCCCGGCCAACCCTCTGGCTCCTCTCCATTGGCTCTTGTACCTCTTCTGCCTAACAATGCACTCCCCTACGCTATCTATTTTTGTCCCGCACAGGCCAGGCAGGTCATCCTCCGTGATGGTATACGACCTAGACGTAAATCATCCAGCTCCACTTCTTCCTCCGTCAAGGTCCTCCCCTACCCCAGATCCTCTTTCTATCGTCGGTGGGCACCCTCTTCGTGGTAACACTGACGCTTGTATCATCCTTGGTGTCCACAAAATGCTCACGGACAACATCTCCTTTGTTGTCCACTCTTCTGACAACTGTTATGGCACTGACACTGTCCCTCTTTCACCGCAATATTTCATTTCGGCCTTCACTTTCACCCCCTTTAGCGTCCAACAAACCTGGCCTACTCCCGGTTCCTCCGTGACCGTTGCGCATTCGTCTCGTCCTAAATATGTTCCTCCCACTAATAGTATTGCTGAAGCCGTCCGCTCCACCGCTGCCGATGCTCGCTTGCAAACTACTTTCTCTCGCCCGCTCCCCAACCAACCTGCTGATGACGGCACCGAGATGACTGGTCCAACCATCGAAGGTGAAATCACCTACTCCTCTGAAGTTGAAAACGCTTTGGATCGTCTCCTCTCTTCCATTGACCATCCTCCTTTCTCTATCGATGAGGAACATTACATTGCTCTCTCCCAGCTTCCTCTCACTTATCCCTGGCCCTCTATCACGATTGACCTCCGCCCTTACGTCCCATTTCTGGAACGCCATCTTGTTGCGCACCTGCTTTCTGGCCGTTGCGGTCCTCTCCCTGTGGATGTCCCAGCTCACACTATTCTTGATGCCTGGCTCAAACTCCTATCTGAAGCTATTATTCATGGCATCTTCGATCCGCACCACGCTGCCTACTTGGATGATCGTTGTGCTTGCTAAGCAGATAGGCTGGATGTTGAGCTTATGTAAATCAGTTGTTGAGGATATGTATCTCCAACGGTTGGAGATAGTAACTCCAACTTGGTTGAGGATAGGTTGGACTTACGTTGGACTTACGCTATCCTTGCTAAGTCCAACATGGAGCTGTCTGTTGGACTTACGCCGCTGATTGTAAGTCCAACGTGTTGGACTTAGGGAGGTATGCTAAGTCCAACCAGCAGCACCGATTTCTGTCAAAGCAGGGCTAGCTAGCTCGTCGTTTTCTTGGCAAGTGGTTTGTATTTCCTGGTCAAATAACCTATACTCTCTTGAGCCTATATCTTGAGGCTTCACGAGATGGCAAATTTTGACCGTCAAGTTCTTTCACCAATTGTGTCCTCATACATGAGTGCCATCCAAGTTAAAAGAACAAAGAGCAAAAAAAACAAATTTCAAAAAAAAACATAAAAAAACAAAAGAACACAGCCAAAAAAAAACACGCTAAGACCGGTCTTTAGTTCCCCAGTGACCCATTCGATGCCGGACAGTCGAATGGTTTGATGTCACTGGGGCAGGTAGAAAGCAGGAAAAAACCATATGTAACATATGTAAAAACACACACACACACACCTTTACTTTGAGGTCTGAATTGAAAAAACACAGACGCTTTCACGCACGCAACATGTATGATTGAACGTGCATATAAACATTTACGGTCTGTATATATCTAAGATTGAAATCCTGCAAGGGCAGCCTCAATCAAATTGAAAAGGAAGTGGTTCAACCGTTTGGAGTGCATGACAGTGGTCAATCAAAACTTCACAGGTGGAAACCTGTAATCTAAATTTGTTTTGTTTTTCTGATACAAGTTCACATGCCAAAACGATATTCCAAATCAGTGAGTGAGTGAGTGAGCGACTGATTGAATGCGAACGCAGCAAACATCTTTTTCATCATCCGTGTCAAGCTCAAAAGAATTGTCATGGCTGGGACTCATTCTTCAAGGTCAAAGTCACTTGATCATGAACAGGTACTTTTAAAGGTGTGGCGCCGGCATCCAAAATCAAAGTTTCTTCACTATCCACCCTTCGCCGCTTCTGATACGCATCCCGCTCTGCTTCTGCACTAGCACTCCGTTTTGGTGGGGAGGAGGCAGTCTCTGGCGGCGGGTCCAGCCTGAAGTACTGCCACATCTTGGTTTCCACCACCTGCAGCTGCTTCAAAGCCACTGTCATCGTGGCATGCAACTCCGACATCGCAGCCAGAAGCTCAATCTTAGCATCCCCAGAATCCATGATAACCAGGAAGGACAAATGCAGGTTTGTGATTGAACCGCGTGAGCTACAATGACATGACAAGCATCTCCATGCTGCAAGCAGCAGGATCTCCAGCAAACATGCGGAGTGCCTAAAACATGACAGTTCTGTTCTACGTGAGGTGAATGACATGAGACTGCAAGTCGATGGAGGCAACACCATCCATCATCAAACCAAGACAATAAAACACACACACACAAAAATGTTCTTTTTCAGGTGCTAGGTTGTTCATAATTTGTCAGCTGCAACAGTGATCCATCCATGCTTGAGATCCAGGCGTCAGGCTTATTTTTACCAAGAGTGAAATCAAATTCAAAATGTCACACGTGGGGGTTTGCTGCCTGGATCTCTTCGTCCCACCTGCTTAGCATCCATTTCATATACTCTTGAAAGACTTTACAGGTGGTTCAAAGTAACGTTGGGTTACCATCTGTTCACATTC
>OMLO01005250.1_pt1 | contig 10857 bp, 7 predicted proteins | sample 1674811 | NCBI WGS metagenome assembly OMLO01 (sample SAMN06265003, study PRJEB25207) | coral metagenome | isolation source: Coral host | place: Mexico:La Bocana,Puerto Morelos, Mexico | collected 2008-11-13
TATTTTCGAATAAACTGACTTACCAGAGAGTTTCTGAAAGTACTCTAAAGCTTCTTTTTCATAGTAGTTTCCTCTTTTTTGCCAGTCGCTGCTTTTTTGTTATTCTAAGGTGATGAAAGATTGGTGAGGGTTGCGGGGTATCCTGGGAAGAACGAGAAGAATGAGCCTTCCCTTGATGTAATGCGTTATTATCTAATCCCTCTCTAAAGCAGCTAGGGCATACTTACATATTCTTTATTTAAATGTCTGGTCGTTCTAGCGCCCACGGCACCAACTGGGAACACAAATTAAATACAATATTATTTAACAATTCTTTCTTAAAGATAACTTACAGTATTTTCACAACCTAAAATACAAAATTATTTCCAAAATATTTTTATACAGTGAGAACTAAGTTGAAAATGATTTACAATTTCTCCCACATTCCTCCGAACAATACTCTTTTCGCGTATAATGGTTCTTAACACTCGGCTGACAAAAGAAACGAGTCTATCGAAACACTACATATTAAAAAAATACGAATACCATTGAAAAGTCGCTATTCATTAATTCCAAAATTTGTTCATTTTACTAGCAGGTTGATTACAAGAGGATGGATCAGTGACATCAAAGAAAGTGTCCAGGCTTCCTCCCCAGACCCCATGCCGATTACCTCAGTGGTCCTAACTGAGTACCATATACCACCCTAACACATGTTTGGTCAGCGGTCTTGCTGACATCAAATGGGTGAAAGACTGGTTAACAAGCATAGGAGCAGTTAAGGTGAGAAACCTGTAGCTCGTTGAAATTAAAGTTGGAGGTAAAATTGCAATGAAACAAAGCCAAGAGAAATATTGATTTTACTCCGAGTTATCGGAGAATAAGGTCAATAAGGTGCACATAGGAAGTTCTGCTTTCAAGCTAAGGAAGTCCTTGTTATGCGGCAAAGCAACTTTGCCCTTGACTGCATGCTTTCGATTCTTCTTTAATTAGTGAATATCACGATCGCTCTTAACTCTTAATCTGCAGAAGCAACTTCTGCACACCATGGAACACGAATCATGCTCTTCCGTGATTTACATCCATTTTTTGGCGCTGTCTGAACGCCCACTAATTCAACTATTATGGCGGTGGGCCTGCGGTTATTAAATTTCCGCAGTACTGATCTCAGCTGTCAGTAAAATGCTATTCAGTTCAAGAGCCCATCTACACAAAAAAACAGGAAAGAAGAATTGTCTGGAAGGAAATAAAAGGCCGGATTTCGTCGAACCAATTTTCTTCTTGCTTGTCTTCATACTAGAAACCACTTTCACTCTACGGTTTGTCAAATCTGTCAACAAACGTAAATAGCGTTATGACTTGAAGGACTAATAGGTTTTGTCCATGATTAGTGATTGACAAGTTTTCCGAACAATTTTGTCGAGTTTTTATCGGTAAAAAATTCTGTCCGCGGTTTATTGAAGGTTTTTCATTGAAGGTCATCTCGACTGACAAAATTTGTCGGACAAACCATCTGCTTTTGTTATGCTCAAGTGGTCGTAAATACACGGGGGCTTTGTTTCCGCTCAGTGGTGCAGAATCAATCCAAAGCAATCGCAAGTCAGCTGTGTAGTTTCGTGATGTTGTAGAGTATTCAAACGGGCGTTCTAGACACAAGTTGGCATCTCCTATACAAGGTAAGTTTCAACGCGTTCGGTCTATATATGCTAGGCTTATCAGGGATTTTTTATCTCCAAGTAAGTTTGCTCTACACCTGTAACTGTATTTTCTTGGCTCTTGTTTTAATTTTTCAGGACTGTCAAAGTTCTCTCAGAAAGTATATCCAAATTGCGACAAATCTAAATTCTGTGCAAAAACATGACTGTTGAAATATTCCAAAATAATTGTGCTGGATTATTGCGATCGTTGTTATGTTAGAGTGACAAAAATTGTTCAATTGAGTCACCGTTACTATTGAAGCTTGTCCCAATGTGAAATTAAAACTCCTTCACATCTAGTGAATTTCCATCGTCTCCAAAGCGACCACAGGACACGACTGAAATTCAGTCTCTTTGCCTTCCAAATGAGGGAGCATTGAAGTGAGACCCACACGCGACGAAGGTTGAACAGCAGAACAATTTTATCAGACATGAAAAGACTTCTCTATGCTCATACGAGTCGGAGGGGCATTTTTGAAAGAACTGAAGATTTTGAGGTTGCCGTAAGAATACAGTAAAACTGACCTAACAGTAGCAGGAATAAATCATTAAAAAAATCACTCTGAATAATACGGACATACTTTGAATATGAATAATCCCAATATTTTGGAACTATCCTTGACTCAATATACACAGGACACTGTCATACACACAATCTTCAAGTAAAAATAGCTAAATTGCACCAAGTGTACTTGTAAACTGATCAAAATGGATTTTTGTACTACAGGGCATTATACGTTTGTTAAGAGTTTTTGTTTTAGTCACAGCTGTGACAGTCAAACACGATTCTTCATTGTCAAATTCTAACTTGACTTGAATTGGAGGCTAAGGGAATATAAAAATTATTCTACTCTCCAATATTTTTGACCAAAAATATGAAGCAATAGTTTCCCAGAAAGGTTTGCCCTTTTCCGTTTCCTCCAATTTCAAACATTTGTTAAAAAAAAACCGCGAAGATGTGACCGCTCTTTTTAAGTACGTGATTATTAAAAATATCTGCTGTCATGAAATGTGACACTTGTCTGTTATAGCGATTATATTTCGTTACCGGCATAATGGACCCCGAGCGCGGGGACTACTCTAATACGCGTTCTCGGTGTGATCCTTAGATAGAATACCTAAATTGCCCAGCTAAACGAATAACAAATGATCTGTTGAAACTGAACTATCCTTTGATTCGTTCACACTAGTCATTGTTTTGTTTTTGCCATAAATAGGGTGTCAATTTTCATTCGCTTCAAAGTTGAAGACCCTTTGTGGCACAGACCTATTCGAAATTTACTGAACTACCTCCCCACCCCCCACCCTGGGGAGACGGGCGCCCAATGAAGAAAAAATAAATTCGAATATTTCCGATTTTTGCGTTCACTCTTCGAAAAATGGCGAGAATTAACTCGTGAGACTCTCGTGACAAAGTACTGACGTCAAAATTGTTGTAACGACTCGCTAAACAGAGCTGAAGACGTGCCGGCTCTCTTGTTTCCTGCATTCTTAGCGGCCACCCCACCCCCATGCGGGCGACAAGCTTCGCGCAAAGTAAGTGTTGACAGGATTGGTGTTGAAAAATCATTGTTTTTATTTTGTAACATCAGAAACTTATGATGACATGAAATACCAGTTTCCTTCCAAATAAACGTGAAGGACCAACCATATGTGTCGAGTGCGATACTGACTTTGAATTATCTTTTGGCAAACTCGTGACCAATATCTTTTTCCTTTTGTCTCCATTTACTGCACTTTTTGATGTCTCTTCTAAACAGCAGTAAGCGTAATTACCCAGTAAACTATTAAAATATTTCTTATTCTAGTCAAGTGGAAGTCACCTAAATCCTTTTAAAACATTTTTACATCCTAGGACTCGAGAATTTAAGAGATTTTAGGAGAAGCATAATCAACTTTCTAATGAACTGTGAACACTTAAGGTAGTCAATCATTCAAATACGGCTTTACTTGCTCGCAATTTTGTGACATAATTTTTCGGGTGTCACTCCATTAGTTTTTACCGATAACAATTGACTGTGCCACTTTCAAACTTTCACTTACTCTTTCAAATGTTGCATTCTGAAGAACTCTTTAGAACTGACGCTGTTTAAAGCTCCTGGTTATGAGTCTAGAATTACGCTCCCGTGCGGCGCTCAATGCTGATTCACTAGAAAAAATGTCAAGGCCTGAATATTCCGAAACTAATCCAAACAACATCCTTGACTCAATATACACAGGACACTGTCAGTGTTTATACACGCGAATCTTGAAGTAAAAATAGCTAAAATGTAAATTGTCCAAAATGGATTTTTGTACCGCAGGGCATCATACGTTTGTTTAGAGATTTTGTTTTGATAAGTTTTACTGCACTGCTGCTGTACTGACAGTCAAACACGATTCGTCATTATCAAAATTCTAACTTGACTTGAATTGGAGCTAAAAACTTGCATGCGATGTTCCGCCGCATAATGCTGGGCCGCAGACGGTTTTTTTAGCGGCCGCGATTGTGACAGGGGCAAGCATTTACAATTACTTCTGCAATAATTTAGCTTTCCAAGCATCGCGTGAGGTCACAGTGAGGGCCAGCGCTTCTCGGCTAACAGTCGCACCGGCTTCGCCGGTTTTGAGGGTGGACATTGTTCTCATTCCGGGCTCAATTTTCGCAGGCATCGAAGCTCACTTGCAAACAAGCTTATCTGTGTGGGCATAATTTAGTTCACTTCCTAACACGTGATAATGTAGCGACCCTGACCTTATCGCTACAATTTATTTCTATAACTTGGTTGTTTGCAAATTAGATTTTTGTCTCTAATAGTCTGCATCAAAGACTTGCTTATTGCCGGTCTTGCTGTACCCCTCGTCGGCACCCCTAAGGGAGGCGAATTGCCAGCCTGGGTATGACGTTATCCAATCGATTTAGAGTATTGGTATCACGTGTATACTGATTCAGTGACGTCATCATGAAAGGGAGGGCAAAATTTTTTGTGTTGCTCCTCAATCATAATGACATGTCGGAGTCCCGTGACAACAGAAAGGAAATTGTTCTTTGTGGCGTTTCCTTACCTCTTTTACTGAATTTTAAAAGCGATTTTGTGGTTTATAAATAACAGACTATTTTCTTGGTAGTAGTTTTCAGTTAATTGTGTCTTTTCAAGGGAGAAAGAGCATATGGCGGTTATGCCGGTTACGAAACGAGATTTTGTCCCCTTGGAACCGTTCGTTCACCAAGTCGGAGGGCATTCTTCTATGATGAAATTTGACGATGTTTCAGTTTGCAAGCCTTTAAATCAGCGAGAGCATCGCTTTTACGAAGAGCTTCCATCAGAGATGCACCCATTTACACCGGAGTATCGAGGTAAGATTGATTATCTTTTTTATATTTTTTAGCGCGATCGTTATACGTGGTCGGTTTTAACCGTCCAACGTACGCAATTACATCCTACATTTTTTTCACTCATTGTTCCTTTCTTAAGAATTTTGCGATTTTATGCATTTTTTGCAAAATTACTCTGGTTGAGATCGGTTTAGCTTAGCGTTCAGAAAATGTATTCTTCTTTACATGACAGCTTTGCGAAGACACTTCAGTCACGTCGAATTTATTTTTATGTCGCTGTCGCGTCGCAGCTTAGTTTTGTGATCATCGTGAGAGATTAACAACACCAGCGTGGGTAATAACCAGAATGTGCAATCGTATTATTTCGCCGGCGTTGCCACCAATGATTTTCTCTCTCGAGGATGGTTGAGTTGTTGTTTTGATGTGTGTCGTTGTCTACCTTGTTTTCCTGTCAACATCTCTCGATGATGGACACCCGGCGTGTATCTGCTGATGATACATCGTTCACCGACTTGCATGGTCTCGTTCCAAAACTATTAGTACTAATTTTTTGTCTGCCTGCGATTCCAAACGAAACCTTTTTGCCCCATGTCGCGGCGAAGTTGTGAAGTTAAATGACGAAGCAGTTAGCCATAAGCCAAGAACAATATTATGGTCCATCTATTTTGCATTTATCCGAGAACGAAAGTGTCAATATTAGCCTTATATAATGAACGATTCTTTTCTGCGCTTTTTTTATCCGAAATTGTTTCGATATCGTTTGGGTCGTGAAAATGTGCTCATGCATATTTCAGTGCTGGCTTCACACATTTCATACTGAATATTGTAACAAAAATAACATGCATGATATTTTTGTGATCAAATTCGATTTTAATGCAGCTGATTTTGTTGCTATGATATTCTTTCCAAATCTTTCCTGCCGTCGTAAAGATACTAGAGAAAGAACTTTCAGTATAATTTTTATGTGTTTGCTAAATGCAAGCCTGCAAACTTTGGTTTTCGTTGTTTTCTTCTTCTTCTGCATTAAAGCTATAAATAGGAGTCTGCACTGTTGGAGCAGAAGATGCTATCATTTTGCGGTATCTTGCATTGCAGGATTTCCCAAAAACTTCTAAAAATTTAATGTGTGACAAAATATAATGCATTTAGAAAAGCTTTTGAACAGATTCAAGTAGTGCTTAAAAATGTATTGATTGCAAGAGGTTGCCTTTTTGGGTCGTTTTGATGTCTTAAGCTGTGTTGTGCTCACTGAGCTTTGGACAGTCGCCTCAAATTCTCACACCATCCTATTCAGGGTCATAGCCATAAAAAAAATTTGTCTGAGGCAATGTGCCTGGTCAAATTATCTTCCCATATATTAAGGGTGTTTATGATGACGCAAAAAAATGAAACAAATACTAAGGCAAGTGTTTTGGTTTTTCTATTACTCGCTACGGCCCTGACTGTGTTTTGGACTATGACTGCCCTATTTCTAATTTGAGGTATTGATTGTCATGCCCTTCACGTCAGTGTTAGCTTGTTCTGCATATAGGAAAGTTTCATGCCAAACCATGCAAAAAAATTATGTTAAGCGTTTATGATAGACTTTGCTGGATAGTTTAGTTAGTTAGTTTGTTTGCATTTTTCAGGTGGACAGTCATGTTGCTTTATTTTCATGTGTCTTTCTGAACAATATGAACACTGTTTCACCCTTAAATGAAGCATCATTGAAACCAAGTAATATAAATGCCAGTGGCATTCAAACAGGTCAAGGGTGTCTGCTCCATTTGCTACAACATTCATCGGGTTGTCAGATGTGATCAGACATGTAATTGCAGAAAAAAGATCCCATCAAATTAAGTCTGGTTTTCACCAAAGGGGATTAAGGTAAACAGAGCACCCGGGGTATCAATAATTTGGAAGTTTCAAGCAGTTTTGGAATGTTATTTACACAGCTAGACACTGGAGTGGTCTCTTGCCTACCTCCCCTCTTCTGCCCCCCTTCCTCCATTCTGATGCATATTTGTTAGAACTACAGATTCAGGATTTAGAATTTACTGAGATAAAAGATAATCCCTTGTACAAGTTGTTTTCCTAATTCATCACTGATTCTCATGTCTGCCATTAAACCATGTAAATGGTACATGTAGTCAGTAGTTTTAGCCTTGAAGTACATACAGAAACGCATGAGGGCTAATATTTTCTCATTACTGTCATTAAAGTGAATATTACCCAGTCTAATACTTGGAAAGTAGGAGACTGGAGTGAAGTACTATAATTGGCTGAGTTTAGTTATTAGCCCTCACAGCTGGCTCTACTTATCATAGCTCAACATTGCAACCGCTTGGGTCACCAATACAACCAAAATTTATTCACCAGCACCCAACTTTTCATGCTTTTCACTGAAATCCTTTAGCTGGTGACTAAATCTGAAAACTTAGCGGCCAGCTGGCCCCAAGGTTTTTACCTGAGAGTTGAGCCCTGCTTATATAATTTAGAGCGATATACATAAATTACTGGTATGTGTGCGAACTTGGTTAACCATGTACACTGTACCTCATGAATAAAAGAGAGTTTAAGTCACCACAAAAAGCGACACTGTGGGCAGTGTTGTTAAAAAAAACCTGAATAAAATTATTTGTTTAACTTATGAATCTTGCAATACTGGAGAGTATTACATACGCAATATAGAGTCTATCGCTGTCTGAGATATCTCAAAACTGAATAGCTATTAAGTTAGATGTTGTGATTCGTCTTCCCAGGTTGACCAAAATTTTGACTATTTCATGTTAACTTGTTATTTTTGTAGAGAACGGCAAAGTATTGTACCACTTAATTTCTCTCAGGCTTTAATTTCACAGCTGCTTATTAAGTTGTGCATATGTTGTAGTCAGGTAAAAATCAAATTCCTTTGTCTCTTAACCCTTATGAGGGTTAGAAGACAAAGGAAATTGAGAATCAAACTAGGTTAAAATTAGTTTTACCTGAATTTAACATACTGGTATATGACTGTGGTGATCATTCATGTCTGTGTATCAAGATTTATTACACTGTCACATAAAAGCCATTGTTGTTAAGCTTTCTTCTCTAATAACTGTCTTTTTTAGGGGTTGTGTATGTGAGCTTTAAGGAAGACGAGGATGGTTACATTCATCTGACTGCTCATCCGGACAAGTTGGCCTTAGAATGTCAGAATAAAGAAGGCTCGTCTAAATACAGTTGTAACTCTAGTTCTGACAATGACAGTAGTGGGGAAGAGTTGGTAGGGTCCCCGCAACGAAGGTCTCGACGCATTGGTTTTGTTGAAACAGTAGATAAAGGTCCTCACAGGTATGTGTGTAAGCAGTCTAATTTTTTTTAGGAGTGAAGTTTAGGTGTTCAATTCCCACAAAAAATGTTTTTTTAAATGATTTACTGATAAAACTGAATAAAAAAAATTGTGTTTTTCTTTTTCATTTAGAGTTCGACTTCGGAGTGGAAAGTTAGAATTAGTGAGCACTAGAAAGGATGGTTTATTTGATGCTGGAGATATGCCAGAACAATCTGCAGGTGTGTAGGACTGCCTCCATACATGTATAGTGTACAGCGGAATCCTGGCAATCCAATTACCAACTTGTCACTAAAGTCTTGTTGTGACTGACTGTCACACAACAAGGCTGTGGTCTTAGAAAAATTACAAGGAGCCCAAAGGTTCCTAACCATGAAATCCTGAGTGCCCAGCATTTGAAATAAGCTTACAATGTATATGACAAAAGCAAGTTTTCCCAGTTGCCCTGTCAAGTGAAAAAGTCTAGGGAAAGCAGGGTTCTGCTGTACACCTATTAATAGAGACTGTGTCGAACATTTCAGATGGTTTTTCTTGTCCATGCCAGCAATAATTGATGTGTATTTGGGGTTTTCAAGGATGGTTGACACTTATCCTAGAATATGATACGAGAGGAGTTGGCTCTTGACAGAAATCCTGTGAACTTGGAATTTCAAAGAAACTAACATAAAACATGATTTACATGTTTTAGTCCTTGGTTGGTAAATCATGTGTGGCAGTAATGTCAAAAATAGGACAGATTTTTCAATTTTTATGCGTCATCATGATTTCAATACCAACCATTCAAGCTTACCTTGCAAGTCCCAAATTCATTTGCTATCCTAAAAACCCTTGTCATGTGGGCTATGTGGAAGGGGTTGTTGGTTGTGGAACAAACCATGTGTTATTACTTCTTTAGATAATGCCTCCCACGGGTGGCCTGAGATCGGGAACTTCACAAGCTCCTATGTCAGAAGGAACAACACTTATGGTACTTGATGTGTGCTAAATGAATCATACTATTTTGCCTTGTTTGAATTTGCAATCAACAACACACCTCCCAACTGACCAAGACACATTCTAGCACACATATTAATTATATGACTGTGCTGTTTGGGGCTGCAGGGAATTTCATTTTTGCTCAAATTGTTGCATGATGTACATGTAATTCTTGCATGTATAAATTGATGCATTACAATCAAGGCTTGAAAGAAACTTGAATTACAGATTGGCCTTTGGACAAGTAGCTTTTCAAATTTTGCTTGCCCAGGGCAAGTCCTAGTATGCTCTTTTAATGATTTAGTGGGCAAAGGATTTATCCAAGCCCTTCACCAGTGGGAAAATGTGCTTGTCCCAGATGACTGGACAGCATTCAAATTACCCTCACTATTGAGTTTGAGGTAACAGGGTTCCACTATTAATTCAATCTCCTCCTAGAAATCTCTTGGCAGGCATTTCATAAGAAAGAAGACTTACCACATGACCAATCAGTATTTTTGTTGTTGCTTTTTTAGGAAGTGCAGTTGCAAACCCGTGGAGTCTGCACTGTCACAAAGAAGAGTTAAACAAAATGAGAGCATTGGGTTCATCATCTAAAACACATAGTATCCTTTTACTGCATGTGCTTCTGGAAATGTCACTTTGTTGCATCTTCATTCCAGTCTTTGAGTTGTGTGACATTGAACCTCTTAAATGTTAGCAAACATAAATCAATCAATAATTTGATCACTTTTAGGCAACTTTGTTTAGTGAGGCACGGCGGCCTGATGGTTGGTGCACTCGTCCCCAGAGTGAGTGGTCCGGGTTCAAGCCCTGGCCGGGGAAACTGTGTTGCGTTCTTGGGCGAGACACTTAACTCTCACAGTGCCTCTCTCCACCCAGGAGTATAAATGGGTACCAGCAAATTGTTGGGGAAACCTACCAAATTGCGGGGGAATTACCGGCAATGGACTAGCATCCCGTCCAGGGGGAGTAGAAATACTCCTAGCCGCTTCATGCTACAGAAACCGGGGATAAGCTCCGGCGCAGTGAGCCAGTCGGCTGTAAGGCTCATTTTTTATAGTTTAACAAGGCTGATATTTTTTACTTTACTAAAACAGCTAAGAAGGCCACATTCATACAGCTTATCTGTTTGGGCCTCACAGCACTTGATATCTTCTAGAATTATAGAGAATGGCCCAGTCACTTTTTTTAGTAAGATATAGTCGAATCTCCACTACCAGCATAACAGCACCTTGATACAATGTCCAGGGTTTTTCTTCCCAGCTTGTTTGAAACTATTCCCTTTGCCATCATTATTAAAACCCTCTACAAAAGCCACATGTTTACGGCAACCATTTTATTCTTCCTCACATAGCTGTGAAGAGTTGGAATGGCAAATCCAAGCCCCTCAGATCTGATCTGCCTGTGTACAGCATGCATTAACCCACAGGGCTACTAATGTTTCCCTGGAAGTAATCTTCATGCAGAATGTCTTCCAGATTTTCTTCATGTTATTACATGTCATCTTCTCATGAAACCTTAACTCTGAGTAGAATTTATTGTTTTGGAGAATGTGGCTTACCAATTTTCTAATCCTTGTA
>OMLO01005251.1_pt1 | contig 10857 bp, 11 predicted proteins | sample 1674811 | NCBI WGS metagenome assembly OMLO01 (sample SAMN06265003, study PRJEB25207) | coral metagenome | isolation source: Coral host | place: Mexico:La Bocana,Puerto Morelos, Mexico | collected 2008-11-13
GCTCTTCCGATCTCCAAACAAATTCGGATTGCAAGTTTTGTGACCAATTCCCACCAGCTCCATGAAGTCGTATGGAATATATTGCACAAAATGAACTTAGCCGCACATTTTTCCGATCCAATTTGATCGAATCCAAGCAGTCAGCAAATGTGCTATACTGCTACAGTGCTATTCTTTTTGGAGCATCTGGGAAAAGGGCATCTTTTAAGTCGAACTCGATTTGCTGGTCTGCTGGGCGGCTGATTGAGTCTGAAATTTTTCGAATGCTTTGATCTGTCGACCATGTTGTTGGATCAAGGCTTGGATGGTCCGAAGTGTTTCGGTCCTCAAGACATGACTCCGTATCAATTTTATCGGCAGAAAAAAATGTGAACGCGTGCGTTGTTGGAGAAATGCCGCTTTTTGGAAGGTGAACATCAGAGCTGCCGTTTCAGCGCAAGTTGACAGCAGGGTATGAGCCCCCAAAAGAAATCATCAGTTTGAAGGCACTTGGGGATGTTGTTCAAGGTTTCCGTCTTCCCTTGCCAGCATTTTTGAATTTGGTGAGCCGCCTGCCTGCATGGCGAGCCACACCATCGAAAAGAGCTGAACAAGACTTTTTCGTGACCAAAATCTGCTCGCAAATCCCCCCAGCTCCATGAACTGGTAAGAAGTATCACATGTCTGAACGAAGCCACGCATTTTTTAGCAGTCAAGGTGCCATACCCTTCAGAGCGTTGGGGTAGAGCACAATTTAAAGTTTAAAGCGAGCTCAGTCTGCTGGTTCAAGGTTCCTTTCAAAAGAGATTTCAGCTTGTCTAGAGCAGCTAGAATTCGAAAACATCTGGTAAGCCTTGTAATGTTTTGCATCTATGGCATCCATAACATCCGAGTCTTGTGTTTTTAAGAGTATCCTGGAAATTACATGCCTTGGGTATATGCCAAACTTTGGAACCAATCGGGTGCCCATGAATCTTGAGGTTGGCCCAAGTTCTGGCCGACATTTTTTCCGAAATTTCCAGACATTTCTGGCATCTTTGCAGACAAATCGGCTCAATAACAGACGGCCAAAGCGCCTGCTAAGCGAGATGTCCCAAACCGATGACGCCGATGACGTGTGGGCGAAAACGCTCTTGAAAAGTGACAAAAGATGGGCCGATCAGATAGACTCTGATGACGAGCAAACAGACATGAGTGCTGGACATCAAGGTGACTTGGAAGATCTGATTGTAGATGACTGCAGTTTTTTGATGTTTTGATGTTAATGTGAAATATTTTTCATGATTTTGCATATTTTTGATCTTTGAATCCTTCCAAATTTAGAAAAAAACCTAACTGATCCGCGATTCTTTTTCTGCGGTGTGGAGTAGTGATGTGGCAGAAGACCTTCCCATTCTCCTGGCAAAGTCTGAGGTTGTTCTGCTGACAGTTCTCACGGTGAAGCGAAAGAAGATGCAGGAGAGAAGTGACTTCTTGTGATAGCTGAAGGAATGAGACAAGATGCAGATATGATGATATGGTATTTGACATGATATATGATACCCTAAGGCTCCAAGGTATGTCACATGCACGTGTCAGCCCCTGATCAGCACGTACCCTTTACTTGACACCTCTCCAGCACGTCCCGTGATCTCTTTGGGGCTGTGGGAACTATCGGTCCGAGGGGTCGACAGGGGGCCAATGATTTATGGTTGAAGTGGAGGATAGATTAGAATAGATCAATTGAGGAAAAAAAATGATCACATAGAATCAACATAGATATCTTGCTTTACCATTGTAAGATGTACAAGATTGCTAAGCTGTGACTATAAGAATGAAGAAGGCTCATGACAATTCATTGACAATGTCATAGTGTTTTCACCTGGGTGGGTGATGCCGCGGAGAGCCACGGCACATCTTAGAGGCGATGATTGGGTTGGTGATGGGTCATGGTTGATGCATAGCTGATATAGGTGGTGTGCAAAGGTTTGGATCATGTATACCACAGGTCAACTATACTTGATATACTTGTGTTTCGGATGTGCAAGCTACATATTGGCTCAGCTGGTGTTACCAGATCCACCCTGAATCCAGCTATGGCTGATTCCTATACCACACGGGATGTGGTATGTACCTTGTCTTCCGCATACGTACGCTGCACCTTTGTTTTCGGTTTGCATGCAAAATGAAGATGATCTCTGGTCTTTTATATCTTTCATTTCTGGGTGGGGGAAAAGTAGATATTAGAAATGTCATTCTCCCTTTGCAACCAAGGTTGTTTGAAGGCACATCTACCAACAGATGCACTTATAAAGTGCAAAGCACAGGAGCCTCCTCAAAACACCATCTTTGGTCTCGTTCCAAATGTTTCGTCTATTGGATACGATGATATGATGCAGTATTTCCCGCTTGTACTAGCACTTGCCGAGTTATCACCGCAATGTCACATGGCTGCGTTGAATGTTGCCTGCCACGTGTGCGTATGTAGTATGCATGCCTGCGATAATCTAGCGCAATCCCCAGTGAGGTGACTTTTCTGTCGCTGATTTCCAATTGGCTTTTAGCACCTTAGATGATGCATTGGATCACACATTATCGAAATCACCCAAAGTATTGCGCGTAAGAAAGCGTTGGGCATTGGATGAGTTTCAGCTGCAATCAGGGTATATGTTTGTAATTGTTTGTATGTGCTGTTCGGACGTACATAGTATAGGGTTATAAAGGTTGATATAATGTTGATGCTATGCAATTTCTTTTCCCCAACGCCAGTGTGCACAATAAGGAAGCCTATGTCTTGTTTGGATTGATGAGCTATGCTCGCCAATATTGGAGAAAGGCAGTGAAGAGAAACACACAAGGTCAAGTGACGTCCTTAATCGGAAAATATGATCAATTAATGAACTTTTGCATGTTCGGTGTTAGTCGATATCATGATATTATAAACTTAGGCTGCAACAGAATTGCGGCTCATTATGTGTGCCAATCCTCGACGTGCACGACCAAACTCCCGAAAAAAATCCACTGACTCCACGGTTGGCTATTACGCATCCCAATCCACAGGTTGGACTGTGGGTTTTCAACTTTTTCCATGACTCAACTACGCTGCACCGATCTCAGGCACTTCTCCGAAGCCCACTACCTCAGCAACGGCCGCCCAGGCGGGTGCTGCATGCTTGGGGATCTGGGTTTTCACCTATATCACTGATATCATTGAACTCTCAATCTTACCATACTGCTGTTTTTTTCTCGCTATCTATCTATAAGGCCTTAACTCTAACATGCCTAACGTATATGCTATAGCTAGCCGTGGGTCCATACATGTCTTTTTGCAGTAGTACATACATCATAGTTACACCTCTGTCTGATGGCAGGAGATGCAATTCCCAGATTCACATCCTCGCGGAGACGACTATTCGATGCTGCTTCCGAAAGAGGTTGATTCACCGGAAAAGGTGCAACTGATGGGGTACACGGTACATGGTGTCTTGCATGAAACTATTAAGAATGGATGCATATGTTATATATATATAGCTTTTTAAAATATATGCCATTTTGTTGTAGGCTGTGGAAAGCGATGACGATATCGTCATGGTGCCCATCATCCCTGAAGCGGAACTGGATTTAGCTGCTTGTTGACGCCCCAATACAATAGACATTCTTGCTTTCTTGGAATTATATTTTTACATGATGAAATTCCAGCTCCCCAAGGTCAAAGTGAGATTCAACAGCTTCAAAATTCAGCTCAATGTGCGAGTCAACTGATCCAGCAAATTGATGGTCATTTGGAAGATATTGCTGATGCTGTGAAAGAAGCTCAGTTGGCCACCCAAGCTTCTTAACTGTATTGCATGGGTGGGGTCATATTTATATCATCTATGGTTAACATGTTTTGGGCCATGCAAACTATAGTTTGATAAAATCAGCCACCCAGCTTTGGTTTGAGGTTACACCCGTCACGCCGGATAGTTTTGGGGCCACAGCCGACGTAATAGAATCTTCGGATGAGGAAGAAGTGCGTGAGGACCTACGTGGATGTTCACAGCTTAATTTGCCATATTCTTGGAATCCAAAGATGTCACCAGCATATATAGTCCAATTGCATGATAGAGTTGTTAAACATATGGAGTTTTTTTTTGGGGGTTGCTTGAAGGATCCCATTGCGATGGAAGTGGTTGACCCACCCAGTGCTGAAGTCCAAACATCTCATACGTTTCCTAAGGACTGCTTTTACCATGCCTTTAAATATGATTTCCTTCATCATGGTGTATTTAGAGTTTGCTTGCAGGATTCGGTTCACGAAGGGGTGGTCGAAATACCTGAAGAAATTCTTGAGGACTGTTGCTCTATGTGTACAGTACATAGCCCAAAAAAATAGTTTTCTTCATTCAGGGACCCAATAGAGTTGGTTTGTAGGAGGACGTGGTGGAAAAGGTCAATGACGAAGCCCCAAATCCTGATGAATCTACCGAGGACTCCTATAGCAATGATTTCAGTGATCCAGATTTCTTCATATAAACGCATGGGTTTGCAGGAGGTGGTTCCCGTCGAAGTGGTGGAACAACTCGATGAAGAAGTACAAAACTCTGGTGAATTTCCTAAGGACTGTTACCTCGATTATATTCATATAAATTCCACTTCCATTTTGTTTATATACGCTTGCAGGATACGGTTCCCGTCGAAGCGGTGGAACAGCCCGATGAAGAAGTCCCAAATCCCGATGAATTTCCTAAGCCCGAGGACAGTAATTGTGCAACTTAAGTTGACATGGTGTAATTCCCCATTATATATCAAAAATTTCTGGTACGTAGAGTTTGGTTGCAGGAAGTGGAAGTGGTGGAATCGCCCAAACAAGTTCAAGAGGAGGACCGTATCAACTTAATGGGTCAAAATAAAACATGTTTTCCCCATCATTGGTTCCTATAGCTTGTAGTATATGTTCGCAGGAGGTGGTTCCCGAAGCGGAGAAAGTGCCTGGTGCTGGTAAGGACTGGGATTGTCGAAAACAACAAACCAATTTCCCTAGTCCTACTCATACAACCCAACAATAGCTGATAATACAATGCACCATGCACAATGACTTCAGTATTTTCCATCACCCTGTTATCTGAGCAGCACGTTTCCCATCCTGGGGGCAGGATGGAAAAGAAGATCCTACGAAAACCGAAGAGCCTCCTAAGGCGCCCCCACAGTTAAAATGAATCAACTGCATGAATCAAATAATATCAATGTTTTTGGAGATGAAAAAATATTTGATCAAAACCGCACATATGCATATCATATATACAATCATTATCCATATGTTGTACTCTTTCCACCCCTGCTCAAAGTAATTCAACCGCCATTTGCAGGTGACCTTGCCGCCGAAAAGCAGTGGCCTGAAAAGGGCCAACAAGTATCGGAACGGGGAAGCTGAAGTGCCTTTTGGTGGTGAGTTGGGAAAAGTCAGAGATAGCGCCACGGTTCCCAACTTCGGTAAACAGGGTGAAGCTGTTGGACAAGTAAGGGGTCGGAAACCAAAAGAAGGGCAGGAAGTTGAAGTTAAAAAACCGGAACCCAAAAAAAAAAGTCGTCGTGGTGGGGTCAATGAACAAGAGCCGGCCGTGGAAAGCAAGCCCAAACGACGACGTACTGGATCCCAAAAGAAACAAGCACCCGAGGAGACCATATGATACATGTGTGCATTATATCTATACGTTCAAATAACATGCATTATGTGTCCTCGGTTCTTGTGTTTTTTTATGTGCAGGAGTTGCCTTCTACAGAGAATGTCGAGGAGACCTTTTCATGTGTTTCATGTGTCTTTTAAGATGATCGAGAAATATTTATATTTTATATATGTGCATGTTATATCATGATCGAGGAAAAAGAAACAGCTGAAGTTCCAGAAGTTCCGGAAGTACCCAGAACTGATGGCCTAGAGGTTCCTGATAAGATTACGGTGGCTGACAAGGAGATTGATCTCCGGGATGCTTATGTTCCACCGCCACATGTGAAATCATGTGGGGTGGTTTATAGCAATGCTTACCGTAAGTCAATGGCGGCCAATGGCCAGAATACGGAGGTAGCTAAAGCTGATGCCAAGAGAGCAACTTTTATTTTCCAAAAATATAATGTGGTTACCCCAGCTTTGTGTGGGAAATTTAGGAATGCCCCCCGAAAGAAAAACAAACAATGTCCTGATGTTCCTGCCCCTGAAAAACCACTTGAACAAAGTGGTGTTGGGGAAGAGGAAATGGAAGAGGAGGGTGGAAACCAGTAGCTAGGCTTTGATGTTGGCGATCATGAACCATATTTCAAAGCAATTTATATATAATTCTGGAAACACCATTTGCATTTCTGTGATTGCTGGATTCATTCGTCCATCTTTGGCCTAGATCTTAGCCGATGAATTTCAACAAATCATTACGATTGTTGTTGTTGGGTCCTGCACCTTTTTAACACGGTGGTTGCTCCATGGAATTTAACTTGTTTTATATTTGCAAATTATTGATTATATAATACTTATAGTAAACTTTTATATTGATAACTGGTTGCTATAAATCAATTACTGGAAGCACACCCGTGTTTAGGTGCTGATGGGGGTTGATGAAACCAAACCATCTTGAGTCCAGCTGACCAGGTGGCAAACATGGTATAGCAAAATAATGGTGCGAAACATTCTGTATTGCGTGATTTCTTTGAAGTGCGGTATGTTGAATATATGTTGCCAACATGCATGACATATCTTAAATATGGGTAGCCATCGTCCAGTCTCAAAAACAAAAATCCTGAATCTCGATCCATGAACCATCAAGACAGGAGCCTTTTTTGCAATCATGCATGCGCATTCATACATATGCAAAATAAAACAAAAGTAAACACCGACATCGTTGGTATCTACCACTGCCGTGACTCAGGAATGACATCGAGATGGATGACATGCCGGAGGATAATCCCAATCACGCCGTGTTCATTCCAAGGCCCTTACCGCTTGGACCACAGCGGCGTGGATGTTTACCCATAAGACTCTTTATGCTGATGCAGCTTCTCCAAGCAGTTTCTTGTTATATATATAAAACATAGGTTGAGATTATTAGACTGTTCTGCGACCCACCCCTAAACATTGAAAATTTAGGCTGTGTTACCTCCTGCTGATGAAGTTCGTTTTCGGAATGTGGATGCCTTTAGTGGTATGGGTGCCATTGCTCGTGGTTTCAAAGGGCGTGGGCACAGGGTTGCCCGTATGGATATCGAGCTGAACCCTTTGGATGAATCTTAGCATATATATAAGATTTTGAATGGTCGAATATACATGTATAGTTTCCATGAATTCATTCAAGATCTTGATAACTTGGGTTCCCTCTCAGGATATCAACACTCCATTGGGATTCTTGAGACACCTTATGACTATTCTTCGCATGGGGCCTGGTGGGCTGTTTTCAGCTGCTGTGGTGTGTTCAAGCTGGACCGTAGTGAACAGTAGCTGGGCTTATTCATATTTAGAGAGGGTGGTATATTGCGCAAGTATTGAAACAATTACCGACAACAAAACAACCCCACCACACTCACCATGATGCCTTGCATTTCCACCCGCTGGATCTTCACGTCGCCCATGCTGCCTAAGGAGGTACAAGCGGGCGAACAATGGAATGCCCTATGGGCAATCAGTGGCTGGGTGGTAAAACTATATCCGGACATATACTGTAACCCATGTGTATGTATACTGATTTGCTGGATTTTACTGGTGACATCAAAACATACCAATCCATTGATTGACTGTAGGTCCCTGCAATACGTCCTTGACGCTAACTGCATGGTTAGCAGAGTGATGGGCTAAGTTTACCTGCGTGCAAAATATACAGTACTCATGTGTCGCCAATAATAAGATCGACATGTTTTTGTTTCCTCATCAAACTCAGGTGGTCTTATTAATTATGGCAGTTATTTTCCTTGGAGGTCACTTTCTCCTCGAAAATCCATTATCTTCACTCGACACTTGTCATTTAATTAAACTTTTGAAACTTGACATATCCGTTTTGAGTATGTATATCCTTCGGGTTTCCACTAAGATCGTCCGTCATGAACGACTTGCTGAACTTCTCAATGCATGGCAAATGCCTGAGATCTACACATCTTTGGGAATGTTTGGTGCCCAAAGTCCCAAGCCAACCAAACTTATCAGTGATGATGGGTGGATATCACATTTGCACAGGACAGGGTCTTTTCAACATCTTATATATATAATAGAAATGTTTTCATATATGAACCCTGCATGCCGCCATGCAACTCCCATAGGAGATTTCATCGAGCAAGTTGGAAAGCATTACTTCGACGTTTGGGCGTCGAGAGTGTGGTAACGACTGAGCGATACCAAAATGCTCAAAACCAATCGTGCTTTAAAGGATCACGATCACTCAAAGGAACCCAAGTTTATCCAAAGGAGTTTGGACGATGTGTTCCATCCTGAGACCTCAACAGTTGACACTCGCAAAAGTATACTAATTATAGGGTGTATATATATTTGTATATCCCGCTCCAACCATGGCCGTTTGAGGTTGCACGTTGCTATGATCTTTATGCTCAGCAGCACAACTTGGACCCTGCTCGATCTTTGGTGGATTATTCCCATGACCCGTGGCATGATGCGAGGATTCTTCTCTGCGTGTAATGGGTTGGGGAATTGAGCTTTAGACTAATATAGACTGAGTTTGGGCGAATAAAACCACAACGATGAAACACATCAACAAATCAACTGCATGGTGTTTCCATTTCATGGGCAACTTTGATTTCTACACCTAGGATGGACGATGTGGAAACCTACCTTTGCCAACTTCTCACCCACAGAAGTAAGAAGGAGGTAGGGGAAATGCTTAGCTAAAATGGTGTAGCACTAGAGCTGGTCATGTGAAATTTAATTCATAATTTGTGGTCTTAGCCACAACTCTTCTCACTCCCAGCTGGCCATTATACTGAGTGTCTCGCAACTCGGCAAACAAAAAACAGTGCTCTCCGTCAGTTGCTGTCAGTTCGTGTATTAGTTTGATTGGGATTCATTACGGTAATTACCCTCCGTCAGTTGGCGTCGGTTGGCGTCAGTTAGGGAATCGTGACCCTCCAAAACAATGGAGTTTTGACGTACCGTGACGTACCGGTGCGTCAGTTAGCGTCAGTTAGCGTCAGTTAGGATTTTCAGCTCCATGTCAGTTATGTTTGGAATCATCACTCATTAAACATCATTAAACCATGTTGTGTGTTGTTGCTTTTGCCCAAATCATGATAGTGGTTTCGATCTCGCATTGTTGTCAACAAGCCTTGTCCCCTGGGTGTTATCTTCATCACTGCGTATGGCTTCGCCTTCGCAAAATGTGGTTGACGTAGAGGCACCATATGATGATCAATGTTTTGTTTTTATATATATATATATACACAAAACGAAAACAAACAAAACAATTCACCATGTGCCATATCCGGAGTCTGGGTGGAATGCAGGCAGGAAAGTTGCGTGGAAAGGCTCCATTCATCCCCTACTCTTTGAGAATAAAACAATTCTTTGACACGTGGAATGGCTGCCGGGTGGACAAGGACTGGTCCCTTCCCTTGACAGGCTGATGAAAGTATGTTCCGTACACCGCCTCCAAAGCCTTCATCGTTTAGATCTCCCCTTGGAAAGGACTGGATAAGCTTGTTGATTAGTTTGGGGTCATCCCTTGATAACTCATGCTGCAGGAGGAAATGGCATCGTCTGGTGTTCGAAGTTTGGATAGTCAATCAACTATGATGGATGAGAGCCAGGACCATTTCATCACTAGCTTTAGATTTTATGTTCCCTGTGATGAACACCATATATACGATATATAATTGTAGAGTTGGCATGTTTACTTTTCCTTGTCCCATGCAGGAGGTCCTTAGCCCGATTGCGTTTCCAACATCCATGAATATCATGCCAGCGTCTCTATCCAGTGCCAACTTGAGTGTGATGACGTTCCTTAACTTAAATTCTTTATACAAACCCTTAGACCACATCCCACACTGGATCGTTTCTCTGAGGCAGGCCACACCCAGTCAAGGTGGATCATCGGCGTCTTTGGATGTGAGTGGTGTACCTGGTGCACCACCGGCTTCTTTGGGTGATGGTGTGTCGAAGGTTGAATCTGGGGGTGAGCGTGTTTGTAAGAAAGCAAAAGCATGTACACCAGTGACTAGCCAAACACCAAACATAGCTGATGCGGTCCCACCGGCAAAACCACCAGTCACAGCACGCAAGTCACAACCAACCAAGCCCGAACCACCAAAGCAATCACATCAACCACCATCACCATCCCCATCACCCACTCTCCATTATTCACCTAAACCATCAATGCCCCCACCACCACCACCCCTTGTGCTAAAGGCTGAAGCGCCCCTGCGACGAATGCCGCCAAGACCTTCAAGTGCTCTAGTCACCCCCATTGCTCGGCCCCCTGTGAAACTTGCGAAAGCTGAATTAGGAACAAAAGATGATGGGAGTGTTGTACCCTCTTCTAAGACCGAGATTCCATCACAGGTTGCACCAAACAAACGTGCTGTAATCACCCCTTCCAGAGCCACGCCTAGCAAGCACTTAAAGGTTGACGGAACGCAACATGATGAACATGATGGTGGTTCTGAAACAAGCACTGTCCCTGGTGAGTTGGAAGTTGCTCCCACTCAAGTAGATCAACTGACCCAACCCACAACTGAATTGGAACAGCCAAAGACGCCACTGGAACCAACACCGCCGGTTGCACCGCCGGTCGCAACACCAGTTCAAACACCAGCTCAACCAACGCCGCCGGTTGAGCCACCAGTTTCAACAACAGCTAAACCAACACCGCCAGTTCCGCCAAGGAAAGTTGATGTAGCACAGCCGAAGCAAGTACCACAGCCGAATCAAGTGCCCCA
>OMLO01005252.1_pt1 | contig 10856 bp, 9 predicted proteins | sample 1674811 | NCBI WGS metagenome assembly OMLO01 (sample SAMN06265003, study PRJEB25207) | coral metagenome | isolation source: Coral host | place: Mexico:La Bocana,Puerto Morelos, Mexico | collected 2008-11-13
ATCTTCAACATCTTCACATTCACTTTCCTTCTTTTCTGAGCTTGAACCTTCAGTCCAAGCAGCCACATGCATGTCGCCATGGGTCAGCCGCCTACGTTTGGCAGAAGATTCTGCCTGTGGCGACTCCATGCTAAGAGTGGCAGGATTCAAACTCCCAGGCGAACAGCCTTGCAGTGACGCTTGGGCCTTCTGCGCAATTTTAAGCCATTATCAACGGACACACACCTTCCATCAAGAATTTCATAACAGTGCTGTGTGTCCTTCCATTTTTTCCTCCCTCTTGGGCAATGCCAATACGTCGTGGTGACTTCAGTTCTCACCTTTCGGTAAGTCTGAATGAAAAACGACCTCATGCAATATTTTTCGTTCTAGATGACTGTCTTTCAATGGTTTGCTCACACGGTATTGCCGCGCTTCTCCCCACCTAGCCACCCTTCTGCGCAATGCTGTTGCAGAAGGCAAACCAAGCCCTGCAAAAATATTGAAACTCGACAGGTTGAAGCTGTGAGATGGATGCACCAGACACTTTGATGAAATCTGAACTAATCCGAACCATGTAAGACTGATGTGCGTTCCATCTCAGAAGAGAAAATCAAATTGAACTCATGGAATCATTAAGTGCCAAATGAAACAAATTCCCCCTTTGCTGCGAGAGAACCGGTGTCTAAAATGGAGGTACTCACCTGTGTACCCAATTTCGTAAGGCTCTTCTAAAGGGGATCCCCACCTCCAAAACGACAGGAAATACGGCACCTACATACCTGCGTTTTAGATTGCGGTGCACCCAGCTATTTTCTACTAAGTTCGGACAACATCCGAATAGACTTGTCCGAAGTCCTAAAGTCACGGTGACCCAGAGGCCATGGCCCTATTAGAACATCTGGCAATGATTCGGGGGTGAATCATTTGAAAGGAAACTCTACTTTCCTATATCTCCGTAGATCCGTATATCTGACACAAATAAACCAAAATTGAAAATTGCATTCTACAAAGCTCGTTTGTCAGCAACTCATATTCTTTTTATCACACCACAGTCACCGCTTTGACTTTTCAATATGATAGATGTTCACATGCAACTGAGCCCAGCCAACCTATTTTTGAAATCTCATCTGGAACAGTGCCTCTTGGGGTATCTCCATACAGTCAATACTCGGGCTTTCTTCATTTTCTTCATTTCTGTCATTTCCTTCATTTCCTTCACTTGACAACTCCGTCACCAAGATTGTCACGGCTGCGCCTCGAGAACTGAAGGCATGCAGGAAAATCCTGGGCAAGAATCGAGATGAAAGTCGCGACGACGTCGACGACATCCACTACAAATCGAAAAAGTCTTTATCTGAGCGCTGCAAAATACACTGGAGAGATCAATTGATCATGACGACTTGTGTCTCTATCAGCTGGTGTGGTTTCCAAATCTACTGAAAATATCTGTTGCAGAATGATATCAAATTAGCAAATATTGAACTACTGACAGGCGGGTAACACACTTTCAAAGGATATTGAAGACTCCTCGTTGCTATCCATTGTACTTACTGCTGTTTGTGGGCCCCCTGATATTTCCTGTTCCCAACATTGCGTCCCAGAACTCATGGCATAAGTGACAGATGCTGCTTAGCCCATAATACTGCTTGCATTGCTTCCCTGCCTGTGAAGGGAGAAGCAAATCAAGGTCATGTCGATACCAACGAGTGACTATGCCCTTCAAAGGCCTGAGCAGAATCAAGCGGTGTATGGCAGTTGCAGTAGTCAGCCACTAATCATTAGCAGTACACTGACATCTGCACACATGTGTTCAAAAGCACGTGAAAAGGTTCATAGCCGTATGGCAAAAGTCTTTCTTACATGGATCAGAACGACAAACATCACCGAAACATCGCCATTATTCCCTGCCCTCGGGTTGTAAAAGCTACTGGGCACTGGTTTTTGCGCAGATTGTACTTCAAACAACAAGTTCTGAATGACACTTGCCCAGCCAAGCATGAAGCATTCATGTGGTTTCTCTTCATACCAAAGCGCTGTTTGCCATTAAGACAATAAATTTATAAATCACATACAACAGTTCTGTGCCATTTATGCCCATCCTTACTATGATTAACGCTGATCACTGTATATAGATGTATACCAACCAGCCATGATTAGGTATAAAAAAACAGGAACACGCTTGAATATGATGAGGTCTGCCCCTTTCAATCACAAACATATATTTCAATGCTGCCAAAACACATTTCAACGAGTCACACCAACTTCCCATCTCTTCAAAGATCGTCGGTCAAAACATTTGCACCGCATCCTTAAAATAGCAGAAGCCGTTGCCAGGTATCAGTGAAGGACAAAGATGTCAAACAAAATTCCGAAGACAACGACAAGTCTTCCAGAAAATACAAATGGTTTAGAGTATCACATGTTCAACAGAGGATCCCTATTGACCTTCACCGTCCCAATGCTCTGTGCTGGGTGGAGGGAGATCCCAACAAAATACAATACATTTCCAAGGAATGCAAAAGATTTGAGTGATGTGCTCTGTCTAATTCCAATTTTCTTCCTGCCCATTCATTCCTTTTAGAAATCTGAGTCATCCGCAGTGATCATATTGAAAACGTGTTTTCTCAACATGTACTAGTGTTGGTGTCACCAGCTGGCTTTGAAAGAATGGCTTCAATCTGATATCTATGCGAGGCTTTCATGGAGTTTCTGACAAAAAAAACTTGGAGCTGAGAATACATCCATGACCATTTCGAGGGTCGAAATCTACTTTTTGCGCCATAGAATTTCAACACCGGCGTCAAAGGCTAGGGTAGAATCTCTATCCATGAATCGTAGACATTCATTGACATGTGAGAAGCATCAATAACCTAGTAGTAAATTGGCTCATATGGACAACTAATGAACAGCGAATGGGATTTCAATTTGTCAATAATCCCAAATGGTGAATTCCGATAGTACCGCAGGAGACGGTGGCGGAAGTTTCAAGAATAGGAAAGCTATAGGAGAGAATGACAGTTGTGAATCACAGATGACAAAGCAAAAACACTGACTAACTGACTGAGTGACTAACTGATTGACTAACGAACTGACTATTTGACTTGTACTGACTGACTGATTGACTAGCTAACTCACGAACTGACTAATTGACTAACTAGTTAACTGACTAACTGAGTACCTGGCTGACTAGTGAACTGACTAAGTGACTGATTGACTAACTGACTAACTGCATAACTGGCTAGTTGACTAACTGACTACTTGACTAATTGATTGATTGACTAAACTGACGAACTTAATAACTGATTAACTAGTTAACTGACTAATTGAGTAACTGACCAACGGACGAACTGACTAATTTGAGTAACTGACTAACTGACTATGTGACTAACCAGACAAGAGACTAAGTGAGCAACTGATTAATTGATTGACTGACCAACTGACCGATTAATTTATCGATTAATTTATCGACTGATTGAGTATCAACCTTTCTGTCTCTTCTGTCGGACACCTTTTCCTCATCGTAAGCTCCAGGCCAAAACGAAGGTGTTTTGCACATTTTGACTTGCAAATGTGCTTCGCGCCACAGCGGCGTGCCATTTTTATTCATCAGACCTTCAAAAAGTGGCCCGAACCTGCGAGTTTTTTCACATTTTGACTTGCAAACCCGCTTCGCGCCACAGCCGCGTGCCATTTTTCCACATCTGCACTTCAAAAATTGGTCCGGCCTTCAAAAAGTGGTCCGAGCATGCGGCGCTTTGTACATTTTGACTTGTAAATGCGCTTCGTGCCACAGCGGCGTGCCATTTTTCTTGTCTCTGCTGAACTGGTACCTCCGCACCCGCCGTTTCACTGAGCCTACTTTTCGCTGAAAAAACACAGCTACCAGTAATAATTGAAAAAACACAGCGATTCAGGACTTTCCTAACATTTCGCGCCTGTCTTTCTAGTGACTCTTCTTGCGTGTGTACCTTCTTTCTTAGGACTTGACTTCTCTACTCTGCTTTTCAACTGTCCATACTGTCGGAAGTTAGACTTCTAATCAACTAACAACCCATTCTATTTAAATTAAAACCACCTCAGATGTTTTTGACGCTGCTCAACTGCACTTTGTATATGCTTTGCTTGTCTCCCAAAATGGCCTCCCTAACTCCTCCAGCTCTGCTTTATCCTTGCAAGGAACGTGAGGCCATGGCCCGCAAAGGCGAAAAGGGTCAGCAATTTCTCGCTTGCCATGACCTCCGGGGAGGGCATGGTTAGTAGGGCCAACTTTCGGTCAATCTGGGTTGGACCCAAAAAGATCTGGAAGGAATTACCGTTTTTCTCAACGCCCACTATCGAATCTAGTGAACTCATGCGAATTTCGTATCTCTCACCTTCGGGCATCTGCCTTTTTGAGCACATTTCGGTCTCGGCTTCATGATCGTCTTGCAGTTTGAAACACTTGTGGAATTCGAGCAGGCTGAAGGGAGGATTCTTCACAGCCTTGGATATATTTGCAACTCAGGACTTGTGGTTTTTGCACTTGCGCTGCTTCTTTTGGGGCTTTGGTTTGGACTTTGCCATCTTCTCTCGTTCCTTCTCCTGCCTCTTCTTCCAAGCCACTGCCACTTGGAAAGAACGCTCCAGCTCTGCCTCGGAGTGATTCTTGGGCTTCACTCTGAAATTGCGGTTCACACCACCGACGCCGCACCAAGCACGCCACTGCTGCTCTGCCTGGTTCCAGTTGACCCCAGCATACGGCACCTTCGGCTCGAACACGGGCAGCGCCGACAGGGTGCTCACGGCCTTCACCTCGTGTTGCAAGCCGTGCAGCTTTCGGAGCCGCAAGGCCTCGGCCTCGGCCGCTGCCTTCTCAGTGAAATAGCCGCCCTCAATCAATTTTGATCGCTCCTTTGGATTGTTTTGCTTCAAAGAAATCTGAACTCGCCACTTCTTGTCGCGCTTGCTCCATCTCACTCCAGGCACATCGCTGGTGAAGTTGGGATCCCGCTCCTTCGGCTCCTCAAGGATGCCCTTGCGCACCAGCTCAGCACGGAAGGCCTTGGCGGCCTCCAGAGCGGCCGCGTCAGCCTCGGCCTCAGAGCGCCCATTGACCATGAACTTTGCGACGGAAAACATTCTGCCCGTCTTTCCGGTCTTCCGACCTTGCTGGTTATAAGTACGGAAGTCAACACTCCAAGCTTGGCATGTTGGATGCCACCTGACATTTTGTACACCACTCTGCTTCACCAAGTTGTGCCTCAAGAACTTGGTCGGCTTCGGCCCTTCCGCAGATGCCACAGGAAGCTCCCCATGCGAGGCTGCACTCGCAGCTTCTCTGACGATTGCATCTTTGGGTTTCAGCTCCTCTGCAGCTGCACCGACCGATTCAAAGACTTCCACTCCTTGCATGGCACCACTGCCGCCTGTGGATGATAGTCGTCGAAGACCATTCTGATCGAAGGCCCAACCACGACCAGCCCAGACAGAGGTGGGCAAGTCCCTCATCCAAGGCCACATCTTCATGCAGTCCATGCCACGGACCTTGTAGTCCTGGATGGTTTTCCACAGCACCTAGCTATATTGCATAGATGCACATTATAAACTGTTGTAAAACGGCGCATTATTGCACACCATGACACCAAATCTTGCAGAGCAAAGATTACGATAGAAATACATGTTATGCCGATGAATTCAAGAAAGATATCGTGATATCGTCATTTATTTAAAATTTAAACATTTTGAAACAAGCCTGCATCTACAAACTTCCGGAGAACAGTCCTGGCCAAGAGTATCCTGTCCCTCCAAGGCAAATTCTGCTCCCGAGGGTGAACTTTTCTGCTCCACTTGTAACATCGGTGCAGATGCCCCTTCCTGCACAGAATTTTCCAAGACTTTTGTGTTCTATACCATTCTGACTTGGCTTCATGAAACAAAGCAATGAAGTTTACAGTTTAAGTGATGAGATCACATTGATCCTGCCTCACTTGAAAGCAGATGCTGACTGTGCTTTTCGTGAAAGCGCTGCAGGCACCGCAAGGCGCGTGCATTGAGACGCTGCACACATGCTGGTGCATCTTGTGGTGGTGCTGTTGGCATTCCTCTTGCCGAACCCAAGAAGAAGTTGGCAGGGCAACAAGGCCTGCAAAAACTTGCATTGCAAATGCATCTTTTGGGCTATGTGGATGTCCAGCAAATCAAAAGAAATGATAGTCAGTTTCACCACCCAAAGACTTCGCGAAAAATAATACCAGCATAGACCCCAAACATATCAGCTGGAAACAAAAGAAAGAAAGTCAGGATCTTGCAAAAGATATTGCCAAGCCTGTGTAAACCCTTCTTTTTCTCAAGAGGAAACCCCAAAGGCTTCTGCTTGATTCTAGGCTGGAGGCATTGTTTTATCCGTTCTGAAAAACCCTGTAGTCTTTACCCCCGTGCCGACACACCCGAATCTGATATGACTATGACTAGCATCGACATTGCGTGCGAGAAAGCACACGGAACGTTCATTGATGATGGTTCACTTGGGATGCACCATTTCAGGAAAAACATGGAAACACCAATGCAGCACGCTTTGATGGATGGCACCTTCACTCCTTTAACGGCCTAGTATTTTCCGGAAAAAATCACCGCGACAATTCTAACTGGAGTGGCTTCTAAAAGCGCTGACCCAATTTCCTGTAACAAAAAAGTCAAGAAGAAGATTCCCTAGTCTACTTGGTCCTGGCCCGTTCTTCATTCTACAAATGACATCCATAGTACTTGCAAATAAAGCAAACGACGAAACGCCTTGGGCACTGCCTGGTCGGGCTCCAAGTCTTGGAACTGCGGAAAGCTAAGCACTCCTTAGCCCATGTGGCGGCTTGTGAAGCAAAATCATCTAAAGATCTGGCTGCAGCAGCTGGGTCCTGCCAAACGAGGGAAGTCTGGTGAAAGCCCATTCTATGAAAACATAATCATGAATTGGGTAGAAGTCTAAATTGAAGCTGTGGTTCCGTGTCAAAGAGCAAAAGCTGACATTAACAAATGTGGCTTGTAGAATTCCATGTTGGGCACTCATAGCAAGAAAACAATTATGGCGAAAACAAAAGTGGAAATGATGGATGGATGACTGGTTGCCAAAAAAATTGTGGTATTCCCAAGTTTCATATAGTCTCGGTGAACCGTACCAATAATTATGCTGCCTTCGTGCTGTGCCTGTGTCAAGAAGTTTGGGAAACTGATGATAAAGTTCTTTACTTTCCAGATAATACCATCCACATGAGAGAAGCAACTGCTTGCTGCTTGCCGCGATTAAAAGCACACGTCACTTCTCTATCGCCTATCGCCCAATATGTTTCATTCCTTCAGCAGACCCAAGATTTGGTGGTTTGTTACGTTCGTGTTTGTGAAAATGTGCATGTCCGTCCTCTGGGACGTTCTCCCCCTTAATCTTCACCCCATCATCAGAACCATCGTCATGAGCATCACTTTGCTTCTTTTCTGAGCTCAAACCTTCAGTCCCAGCAACCACTTGCACCTTGCCGGTTAGCGGCTGTCCCACTTCCTGCTTGACCGCAACTTCAGGCTTTTGTAGCGATGTGTCATGATCTTCTACGTCCTCTTCCATCTCATCTTTCACCTCTACCACCTTCCGAAGAGTGTGATAAAACGTGTCAAAATTGGAAGATCTCATATCCCTCTCCAACTCCTCCTTGATCTCCTTCTTCACCTTCAGCCAAAGATCATCTACATCTGCCACGCCTACATTCGCCCCAAATGGATTCCCGTAATTGAGCCTTTGCTCAGAGTCTTCCCGATCCTTGATCTTCAGGCTATCAACGTGCTCCTTGTTTCCCACGGCAACTCGCCGGCGTTTGGCGCCACATTCTGCCTGCAACAAGTCCATGTTTCTGATTCAGGTTCCCAGGCGAACAGCCTTGCAATGACATCTGGGCTCTGAAAAATTACACAGCCAATATGGCAACGGCATACGGCAATGACCATCTAAATCTAGCATGCCATCCTCTCTGTCTTGTCATGTGTGAATTCAAGGATGCAGATCTTGTCTCTTCTGGTTGATTCTCATGTTCATCTTCCAACAAAAAACAAGAACAAAACTATTCTTCCCACTGTTCTTTGCAAGGAACATAGGTTGAGTCCGTTTGTTACCCTGTCTTAAAACAACAAGGCACTTATCTATCAAAGCAAAATTAGCTTGTGCGGCTAGCGATTTGCTGGTGTCCAGCAACAAAAGAATCATCACAACAAATCTTCCACAGAGCATCTCGGAACTCACGATCTGTTTTTGGATTTTAACATTCCTCTCCCCCTTCCCATGTAGACATTTACTTCCTTTGAGAAAAGCTCTCGATCAACTTCCAGCCTCACTTCGTAGCTTCTGCAAACTGCAGACTTTTGGCGAACACCTCGCGACGCGCCAAAGGCCCCATACCCGTCACTCGGCAGCACTTCGGCTTCCATCAACTCAGCCCACGACGTAGCTGCGGGCCAAGGCCATGTTGCGGCACCGTGGGGGCAGTTGCTTTTCACCTAGGTGGTGAATCAGCAAAGAGGGTTTTGCGACTGAGGTGCAGAGTGCAACAGGCTTCATGGTGAAAACTTCGCAGCAAAGCAAGTTGGAAATGAGTGTTGTTGAAGCATGTCCTGGGAGTTCAGTTGCCATCAGGACGTTAATCGTACGATAACATTTAGATTACTTCTTGATACTTTTTGCATCTCGGCATGCGTTGTAAAGAAGAAAACGTGCCAAGGCTGAAGCCGAAGTCACTCACCTGCAGCACGTGCGCGGGTAGACTCATGTCAGCTTTCCAATCAGCAAACTCAAGTCACAGCTTTGAGTTGGAATATTGCTTCCTTGCAGGGGCCCATATCTTTTTGAACAGGGTGCATCCAAAAAACCGATAGGGATGGATTTGGGCTTTGTCAAATGACTTGAAAACAAGACCACCATGTTTCATCTTCAGATACACTCTCCTGACCTCCAAGCCTTTCTCCTTGGCCAGGTCAAAGAAGTTGAGAATCACTGACTCCGGTGCTGTTCTGCCAAGTGAAGGCGGAAGCCATGGGTTTCGCGGAAGTTTGGGCATAGAGAAGTTTGTGATGAGTGACTAAATCTGGTGCCAAGACCTACAAATCAAACGAGTCTTCTTTTCTCTGGAAAACGGTGCTATGGCTATGGCTATTAACTCACGTGCAGTGATGTTTGCTGTGCGACAGATCATGACACAGACTTGTCGATGGATAGGATAGTTTTGGAGAGCGTCGTGACACAGCCACGTTTAGAAAGTGGAAAGTCCAAACCATCACATCAGTTGCAATTTGGTCTTGGAAACAGACTTGCTGTACATCATTTCACGTGCCTGTGAAAAGAGAAACAAATCAAGGCCATGCCGTTAGCTGCCAACGAGCTGACGATGCTCTCCAGTAAAGGCCTCTTGCAGAATCAAGTGGAGGAACTGGAAATTTCACTCGACCACTTGAACTAAACCAAGGAGGTTGCATGATGGATACGGCAGTCACTCATCAGGAACTTTCAGAGAGTACATGGCCCATTGCATCCATCTTTTTCAATTCCACTATTTTAGCCTACCCAGGGTCAATTGTAAACCACCTTGCTGAGACGAGTACAAACAACAAATAACACCTTGTACTTGTTGCTATGTTCCTGACCACTGAGTTCAGTGTAAACTCTACTGTGCACACAACCGGGTTTGAAAACTCCATTCTTACAATAGTTGAGAACATGGATAAAAGTTAAAAACTGCTTTGAACAGGTGCACTGCTAAAACAACTGTGAATCGCACTTGAGCATCGTTCATGAGCCAGCCTGTGAAGATCAGGGATGTATAGGCAGTCCTTAGCTCTCTGCATGCTGAAAACATTGATTGAGGCGCTGGAACTCTTCAAACTTCATTCATGCCGATGTCGACTCACTTGGGGCAACGATTTGATACAAGGACGGTATGATATTCCTATGTTCCCTCATTCAACTATCGTTACCTCGTGGCTTGACCTTGTTTGCCTCTTGAGTGAGTATGACTGAAAAATGTCCAGTAAGTGGCGATGATATTCGAATCACAAAAAAAGTGTTGGTGTTGAGGTCTGACGCTTCCAAGATATTTCAATGCTGCCAAAGCTCATTGCAAAGAATCAAGTCAAACTTGCCATCTCTACAAAGATCTCTGCCTGTGCAATGCTGTCATGCCAAACTTGCAAGAAGCAAGATGTCACAAAGAAGACAAGACAAATACAACAAACACATAATCAAAATAAAGCTGAGAAATGTATCTCATCTCTCCAAAAGGTTAGATAATAAGAATTCATGCGCCCTAATCTTCAAAATTAGTCTTCTGATCTGTTCCGTCCACTTTCCCCTTGTCTCTTTGGAAGGCCGAGGTATTCGCAGTCTTCACCCCAAAGATGTGGCACAACACCTCGCTGTAGCATAATAACTCGAGAATTTCTTAGGTAGAAATAAAAGTGTCAGGCTTCCCAAACATCTGGGATCAAATCAGATATCATGTTTTAATCTAATTCTGGCCAGTTTTTCATGGATTTCAAAGGGTTTTCAATCTTTTCAAGGTGTTATAATCTTATCAACTGCATGTTTCACAGAGCAAATAGATGCAAATTGCTTTTGAGGCGATATTTCTCAACTCTGTGCGGGATCCACTGCTCACTCAACCTACTCATTTCGTACACGGATGTTACTGCATGATGTCGGAGGTATCTTGCATGTTGAAGGAAACTTCAAAACCTTCATGCTGCCAGGTCACTAAAAAAGAGTGCTATGCATTGCATCATTATGTTGAATAAAAATGTCAAGCTTTGCAAACATCCGGGACCTGTCGCTTGTGTCCTATGCATTCCACGTCTTTTGGCAATTCTCCACC
>OMLO01005253.1_pt1 | contig 10855 bp, 12 predicted proteins | sample 1674811 | NCBI WGS metagenome assembly OMLO01 (sample SAMN06265003, study PRJEB25207) | coral metagenome | isolation source: Coral host | place: Mexico:La Bocana,Puerto Morelos, Mexico | collected 2008-11-13
TGAGTTTAGTGGTTGTATGATTACAAAAAGAAGATTAGATGAAAGCAATCTAAGTCATTGCCTCAGGAGAAGCCCAGTTTGTTTTCACTTTCCATTTTAAGACGGCGAGGTATAGGTTTCAAAATATCGTGTTCAGAAATCGTTCAGGTCTGCATCAAAGGTTTTACACAAAACAGTTAATATTTTCAACACAATAACTGGGATTTTATATTTAGTAAGCTCTGTTTTGTAAAAATACCGCGCCCAAGTATTTTTGCTTATATTTAATCGTAGTTTAATCTGGTAAACTAACAAACCGGCGTCGTTGCTCTAATACAAATGCCGTAATCAATTGCCCGCCGCAAGCTTTTATTCTTTGACTTTTGTGAAGTGCAATCAAAACAAAGTTAAAACTCAGCTGAAACAAACGAATGAAATGGACGACGCCGTTCCCGGGAATCGCGTCGCACTCAGTATGGGCGGTAAATCGTTATACCGCAAAACAAAATATCTGTCCACTTTCAAAAGTTCTTTATTAAAACTCATATCTTTGTGATAAATTACGCTTGCTACAAACGGTCTGTTGCTATTAGTTTCAACCCAAACAGTTTTTTTTATTTTGTTTAGAAGCGCCAGGCGGGCAAAGCCAATGAAAATCTTTTGTCTTCAAACGGATGAATGCGTTTTCTATGTTATTTTCAGTTAGCTGTGGAAAACTCCAAATCTATAGCCGAAAGGTCGTTTATCAGCTAGGCGCCACTGAAATGTGAACAATTTACAGCAGTTTTCAATCCTGAGAGAATATAATGTTGTGTTCATGTGAATCCTTTGATTGACTTTGTGAAATGTTATTCTCTCGATGACAATCTGCTTTCTTTGAACACGTGTTCTTTTTGCTAATTATGACTAAGCAGAAGCATAATTATGCGGCGAGACAGTGGGGTGTTTCAGATTAAATATATTTTCACCGGCAGTTTCTACAATTTAATTTACCACGATGTTATGTAAAGATATTTACGCTGAGTGAAACAAATGAGCCCGTCACCATTTGAAAATACTTCATTTAATGGACCTCATACATGACTGTTGAGAATATCAGTTTGTCATTATGCTTATTAAGACTTATCAGATTTTATACCTCGTCGGTATCAACCATTGCGTGTTTTGACAGAATTTGGTTATCGTGCTTTGGTGTTTTCGTGATTTTAGCCTACAATTTCCCCGCTTAATTTATTAGGACGAATAGCGTGATGCAGTCAGATTAATGAAATTGATGATCTCACTTAAAACTCAGGGCTTTTAGCAAAGTAATCAAAATGTGTGACTAGTAGCAACGGCCTGATTTTAGTTGGCACGCAATATGTTATATGCCTTTGTTAAACAAATCTTATGTTTCCTCTTTTGTATTTCAGCTGTAATGACCTGTCAAGTACAAATGCTTTTAGTGGCCGACATTTCTTTAGCTTTGCCAAGCAATCAAAAAACCACAAAAGGGCTCTGCAAGAAAAAAAAAGCAGAGACGCTTACTTTTCTAATACACCGTCGATCTTTAAAGCAAAAGTGTCGCCTTGTTGTCGTTTCCTCTTTCTCCTCAAGTTACCATAATAAATGTAACAAGCTTGTTTACATCTTTGTTAGATTATTTGGTTTCTGATTGAAAAAATTCCAAAATTCTGCTCATGATACACGATACATTTACAGTGCTGCGAACTCAGTGTTCCCGCTAGAAAAGGTAAGAGCGTTGTGCGCAAATGGGCCTCTTTACTTCAAAGACGGCGGGATAGTTTATTTGTATCGCAGACCTTTATGTGTGTTGGTTTTTATTTTCTAGCTGGTACCTAATTTGACTTTTACAATTCCGTTTTAATTTTTCAGTTGCATAACTGGTGCAAGATGTTTCAAGTTAATGCTATGTACTGACTGTAACACTTAGGTCGGTTCCAGACGGACGCCGCGCAGAAACGCAAAACACACCGTTGGCGGGTCAGTGTAATCTTTGCGTGGCACTTTCAGCGTCTTGCGCGCACTTAGACCATTTAGCTTTTTCATTAATCTTCCGACGTTGCAGCGGGCTGGGCTATTGATGATACGAGAGATAACGCTAAAAGGGCGCGACCTTGAAACAATCATGCTAGCCTGGATGACGATCTTAGACTGTGTTGAAGTCACGCATATTTGCGTGCCTCGACAACTTCGCAGACGCTATGGTACAGCAACGCAATATTAGTTTTGTTGTTTTTTTTTTTCTGCAATGCACCACAAATAGTAGAAATGATACTGTTTGAAAGCAGTTTGTCATTGTTGTATGGTTGGTTTATTCATCTAAGCCTCAATTCAAGTGTTTTGCGCTTTTTTTGGGAGAAGTGCTTATCAAAAATAGGCGGGAAAAACAAAATGTTGACATCCTTTCTCAAGCAGTGGTTTTTTTCACTTTCATTTCTAACTGTGCACAATATCAAAATTGAAAAATCCGCTGATTTCACTTTCTAAAATGTCGAAACAACATCACATGCAGTATAGTGCTCAATTAGCTTTCATTTTAATGGACGCAAACTCAGGTTTCATCAACCGTATTGACTGCGGTTCTGTGAATAATATTCAAGACCCGCCGCCTTGAATCATCCTATCATATTCAGTAAATGATGAAGCTTCAGCACAGCAGAATCCCCACCGTGAACTTCAACGGCACTTTTTCCCATTGTGTTATCTGACCGATAATTTTGAAACTAATTCAATTCTGAAGGTCAATAGAAACATTATCAAAATTTCCGTACCTCTTGAGTCAATAAATACACAAGTGAAACTGAACACAAATCACATGAATAGACAATAAAATGTTTTCGTTTTCCAGTTTGTATAACTTACGTAAAAGAATATGTTTTCCACTTGTTCAACCTCACCCATATTTTCATAAGAAACACAGCAAAGCCGGATGAATAGCTGCATTATTTTGTCGAATATAACCTTGTCTAGCTAAAAACGCGCTTTCACAGCTTGAAACAGTGAATTACACTTAAATCTTTATCTACAAATCAGTAACTTCGAAGTCAAAACGTGAAAACGAATGCTTTATTGTAAACACAAAGGTTTGTAGGACGGAAAAGTTGCCAAGAAAATTGTCTGGCAAGGTAGTATGGTAAAGAGAGTCTAAAGAAGGTCATTAGTGCAAAAAAGAAACATAACTTGATGTTTTGCCAACTGAGCTTTCTTCAGTGAGGAGGAATTGGTTTCGGAAGCTCGGATTACAAAAGACATATCTGGATTCGCGCCATAGACACGTGGAAAATGTAATTGCAGACAAAGTTGATCCAGTCCATTCAGTTGTTAACTTAAAGTGCGCAACATTCTATTATACTCTTCCGATAGTATCAGCACCCTGTTTTGCAGATTCTGAGAACGAGAGAAAAAAAAATAAAGGCAACACGTCTTCTTAGAAGAACAAAAAAAGTTATCGACTCGGAAAGTACTTTCAATTTCCAGAAAACAGAAAAAAAAACAGGTTAATAAAATGAATGCTATATTTCTAAGCCTGAAACTGAAAGCACGAATTTAATATTGGCATAAAAAGATGTCCAGTTCAATACGTCATCAGGACGCACAGACGTCACGGAATATTCACGTCTAAGGCCCATCGTCAGATAAACAGCACGTAGCATTATCAACTTAAATAAATAACAAAATTAATATTGACACTCTCCCAATAGGGCTTTTCAGGGCCAATGATGATGAAACAAATAATGCAAATGAACATAACATGGTTAAAAATCCCAGCTGGCAGGAGGCAGACCAGTTCGCGATTTACAAAGCGTGACCGAGGAGCTGAACTTGGGCCTCACAGTGCTATGAGACTTTTGACTTCAAATGAGCAGTCTCGCCACGTTGATGTCGGACGCGCAACATACGTAGCTCTGTGTATTGAAGTGCTGCTTTAGATCTGTTGTAGTGGCACCAAACAGGTGCGGAGTTCTTGTTTCGTTAGCGATCCAAATTTGCTTGCAATCACGTTCTCCAATCACCAAGCGGTCAAGATCATACTGCTAGATTTGAAGTGAAAAGGTTGTATAAAAGTCCGGGGGGGTACTCCTAGAAAATTGGGTAGGGTGTGCGGCCCGCTTCCCAAAACCCTTACCCTATTTATGACCAAAATCTACGATTTTCCCTACCCTATTTATGACCTGACTCTTAGATCATTAGGGGAAGGGCTTTTGTTGCTGGCTTTATCTAGCCTGCGTAGCAGGCGTTAAGCGGGGTAGAGGAAGGCAAAGCGCGGATGGGAGAAGGAGGGCGTGACGAAGAATAAGCTTCTTCTAAAAAAAACCGTATTAAAGACTAGAGTGCAAAAATCGATACCTTATTTATGACCAAAACGGCTGAAGTGAAACCATACCCTTTGGTACCGCACATACCTATATAGCCCATATAAGAGAGTACCCCCCCCCGGGGATAAAAGAGACGCGGGCTATTAGCACTTCCTGTCTGTGCCAAGGTGGAGTTGCTTTTCAGTGCGATCACTTCCTTAAGCAATGAATTGTATACGTTTCAAAACCGCAGGTCATGCTTTGCATCACACTTTTGTTTTGTAACTTGGCTTGCACTTCCTTCATTGAAGCATTTTTCGTTGTTTTTCAAAAAGCGCTCGCGGGCACTTATACAGAACAAGATCTTAATTATTTCCATCATTATTACTTCCTTGATCGCACAAGTTATGCCTTGGAACGCTGCCGATCAGATCCCATGTGCAAACTTCCCATAGCCATTTCAATGCTAATCTACCCAATTAGGCCAACATGAGCAAGTTTTAGTGACTTCGTCGGGCCTTTAACTAAATTAGTATAAACCGCGAGGTTTATCTAGCAATCGCTATCAACCTACGACTTCCTGAAGGTGTTCAAAGGTTGGCTTCCAAGAAAAAAGGAAACTCAAGTCAACAAAGCCATTTAATTACATTGCGGTTTATCCAGGTGTGTTTCTAATTCTGGCCCATGATTTTTTATGGCAACCAATACAATGATCTTATCTGCTGTACTTTTCAACGCTGTTCAGCTCCTATTTCTAACTTCCCGTTCTTACACAGGAAACACGAGGAAAGGTTGCACGCTTTGCTTTGCTAAAACTGGCCGCAAATGAATCTGGACGTTTTGCTTCTATAAGCTGAGTTTAATCACACGGTTCTGTTTTAGATAACTGAGGTTGCAGAAGCGGAAATAGAAAAAAAATACAGTCTTTCAGTTTAGCATATTCCCTACCATGTCAACGTCACCGAGAAATACACCTCCAATGTACTGAAGCATACTTGACACTTCACATGCTAGCCTGCAATACTGCCGTACCTCGTCATTCCTAGGCGGTTGGGCGTTTTGTGAGAAAACTGACGCGAAAACGGTCTGAAGAAATACGAGGCGGCTATATTCGCCTACTAACCGCGGCGTGCTGTTGAAACGTGAACATAACGTCTTACTTCAAATATTTGTAACTATTTGTGTAATTCTGCGTGTAACTACTGCTCGCCTCGACTAGCTGTTGCTATCTGCGAGTAGTAGATGAAAAATTGTAGACGTAAAGACAAAAATAATAAACTGAAATGAACTGAAACTAATGAAAAACAAGACCCAGTACCAGGTCCTCCTAATTATGCGCGCATCCAGTTTCTACGCATGGGTATTTAAAATTGTGTTTCACATAGAGTTTGACTCTTGTAGTGCAGCTTTCTCGTCCCCCAATTACGAAAAAGTAAAATGTGTACTACAGTTTCAGAAGACTATCTTACACCAAGAGACCATTTTCTCTTGCTTACACCCTGAAATTCTGGGTGTAACAAAGTAGCGAGGTTTGCATTCAAAAGTGGCAAAATCAAAATATCCTTTTAGTCGCTGTAGAACGGCAACAATATCTTTGCCTTTCAGTAAATATCATATTCAGCTAAAAAAGCACTTCGCTTGAAGTGGCTTTAAACAAAACGACGGAAAGTTACAGCGATTAAAAGGATATCCAAGTCGATAGACAGTTTCTCCGTCATCTTGATTTTGCCACGTTTTAATACGCAAACCTCGCTAATTTATTACCCCCAAGGATTTCAGGGTGTAAGATGGACATGTGACCAGCCGATATCAGGGCCTTTCACCCGCCCCTCCCACCTTCAAGGGAAAAGCCCTGGGAACGAGGTTTTACGTTGACGTTTACAACAAACTGGATGTGTCTATTAATACATCAAACAGATTGACAAATGAATAATTACACTGAAGTTAAACACATTTTCACAAGTGACGCAAGCCACAAGAGAAAAATAGCTGTCGTAAAATTTGTTCGTTTTGCAAACCTTTCTTTGTCCCCGGAGAAATAACAATTTGTTCGTTATGCAAATTAACAGACGGGCAAAACTGGTAAAAAAGAATTTTCACTAGCGTCGCAATTTAGCCTTTATTCTTTGAACAAAGACTTGAAAAGCTGTTCATTCCATATCCACCATGTTGGTTGCTTGGGTCGGTCAATAGACATATAACTTGGTGTGTTATAAACTGAACCTTTGTTGTTTTTCTTTGGTTTCAAGTGAGTCTTCATTTTGACCATTTTTCTACTGACGTAAAAGACAACGGTCTGGTCATAACATCCGTTATTATTGGACAATTGTTTATTCGAAGGTGTAAAGAAAAGTTAGCACAAGCGCTGTAAAATGTCCGTCCATGGTATACTATGAAACTACATTTCACCCCAGAAACAGAGAAAAAAGTCTCAAACCATGGCTGGTTTCTTGAAGACAAGCTAAAAATTATTCAGCTAGAACTCTCATTAGAAGTCGTTTCAACTTCGATAAGCCAAAATGTTTGGTAAAAGTAAACTGACTCGCATCTCCAGAGCGTCTATCTAATTAGAGCAAGTTCATAATGAAGTGAAGGAAAAATACACAATGAAAACGATCTATTCTTGAAAACCAATAAAAACGCTTGAAAAGATTAAAACTGAAAATTTCCTAGACTGATCATTACGAAGTAAAACAAACGCATTTGAATATAAATTTTTCGTTTGGAATTCCGGCAAGGCATCTTTCATCCATAATTTCACTTCTGGCTCGACACGATGTTCCAAAGTTACCTCATTGAACATGTGCCCCTTAAAATGTCTTGCTAGCACTGAACGGATCAAGATAAAAACCGCTGTAATTAGTAGCCTGTCAGTATGTTCGCCTGTTTGCACTGCAGTAGAAAGACATTGACGGAAAAATAATACTGAAATGCAACGGCATGTACCACATATCTGCATATCTACATATCATCTCGAGAACGCGCTGTATGTTGTGAAGCTTTATGTGCCGTTTTTCTCTCTCTTTGTTGAGTTGTGTTTTTTCTTTTAACTGATAAAATATTCCACGTGGTGCATTGACTCAAAAGTTAAACCATGAAAAAGAAAGCGTTAAAATTTGTCGTCCTGTTGTGTAGAGAAGAATGGAAAAACTGTGCATTGTTATTTGCAATTAAGTTGTTATGTTGTATACAACAAATGTTGAAACTTTACAGAGATATCAAGAATCATGGTTCTTCTTCTTGGATCGTCATTATCTATCCTAATTTGTTCTTCATTTCAGATTTTTTTGTAGTCAAGTTATGTGAGTGTCAGTTTGCCGGATTATAAATTATTTACTGTTAAACGTTAACAAGTATTGCAATGTAAGTTGTGGAAATAATGTAACTTGGTTTTGTAAGAATGCAAGCGTGTATTCAATGTTATCGATAAAAAAAGCCAGAGTTAAGATTGACTTGAATAAACTCGCGATGGTATCATAATAAGTCCGAGTTCGTCGGTGAAACCATTTTCCAATATATCAGTTTAGACCGTTTTCCATTGGCCTTTCATGAAACCTCCTAACAGTATTTATAATGGTCTCCAGTGAAGCTAATTGATACGTGAACGTCGTGAACGTGTTGAATCCCAGTGTCACTACTAGTTCCTACCTTAAAAAAATGTCTTCGGAGTGGTGTCCGAGTTGAACAGGTACCAGATAGATAGATATCGACAATCTTTATTTGACCAGGGTAAAAATTCGTCAGCTAAAAATACCTAATACCTAATGCCTGTCTGATTCGCTGAGGAGTTCGCCTCAGATAGTTTTCCATTTTGAAGAGAAAACTGCCTGGTAGAGTGGTCTACTTTAAGCCTGGTCTCCAGCCTGGAGAGGTGTTTCCTTGGAGAGGATTTTTGTATGGTAGATAGGTCATTCTTAGAGTGTGGTCTCCACCTTAAGGAGGTCTTTGTCCTTGGAGTGGTCTGTGCCTTGGATAAGGTGTGTATCTTATAGTAAGTAGTTTGGGTTGGTAAAATACAAATACATGGTGTGAATATTGTGTAGCTTTTATCACAGAACTTCCTTTCAATTGTTCACATTTTGCTTTACTATCGATCCAGTGACGTGGCTTGAATTTAGACAGCAGTAAAATGGAACCAAACGGTCGCTTTTCCCGCCGTTATTGTGTCCAGTCTTTCTCGTTCGAACTGCATGCTGAAATAGAGGCCTATTTAGCCTGACAGTGTGTAAATGCGGCTAGTTACTCTTTTAGCTCAGGCGCTCTTATTTTCAAGATCGAGGGCTGCGTTTGGGTAGAAGATGCGTTGCTATTTATCAACTTCATAAGAACAAACCCTCGCATAAGCAAGTGAGAACACCTACGACATAAGCATAAGCATGAACACAAGAGGAACAAACGTGGTTCGTTCTTCTTGGGCTTATGTTATGCTTCGTGTCGTAGTGCGAACGCGAGTGAAATAAGAATAAACATCTGCATCCTCATCCGCCATCTTGATTGTAGTTGAGGAAAGCTGGTATCAAGGAATTTTGTTTATACTTCGTCTGCGTATTTTCTTATTCTCTGGTGTTCTCACTTGCTTCTTAATTTCGTATACTTATGCTTGAGCTTGTGCGTTAGTGAAGCCAGCGTTTACCCCTTTGTGTTAAGTCACCTGCCCCATGGAAGCTAATGTTAAAAATTGCGGCTCAGCCGTGATCGGTGCTAAAATGTTAAAGGTGTAACAGCTGACCGTCAAAGCAATTTTAATATTTCTGTTTTACATTTCTTATGTTGCTCATGTGATTATTTATGATTGAATACTGAACTTGAGCCGTAATTAATGGGTTTTTGCTTTTAATTATTCATGTATTAGGAAGATTTAGTTCATTCCGTTGCCGCGGTAACGTGCCAAACAGACCATAACAAGCAAATAGTGACTTACGAAATAACAAGCGTAGATTGAATTCGTTTCCTTTCGTTCCCTGAAGCGATATTTTGAAAGATTGGAATGCTTCGATATTATATTGGTGAAGATCAGAACTCATCGATGTAAACTGTTTAGAAATGTTTTGCTCCAAAAATGACCAATTAAAAGTTGTGACAGAGAGGCACAGTTGAGCTAACTAACGAAAATAACCATCTCAACATCACAAGATACGCATTAGTTACACATTTTCGATATTTTAGCACGCGGCGATCGTCATTCATTCTCTATTACGAATACTGGAAAACGAATATAATTAACCAGGCCTTTAAGACAACTACACAGGTAGTCTCCATAGTTAAATATTTATTCTCATATTATTGTCGAGTTATGTGCTCCCATTTCCGTCAATTTTGTCATAATTTTCGCAATAAATAAATAAGTACATATTTGTTTTCTTATATCATTATATACAATTTTTATGATGGTAACAACACATGAAATTCCTTTCTACGATATTCTATTCTTTTCTGTTCTAAGTCTGGAGTATTTATTCTTTACGCTCTTTGAATCATATCCATAGCGGTAGATAACTTATGGTTCTCTTTGGAAATCCTAGCTTATTCTCAGTCCAGTAGTGTTCCTTGAAATTTCCTTTTTCTTGTCATCGGCCAGGCGTTAAGGTAATTGTCGAGATATCAGCCTTTCGCAGTTCTACGCAGTCAAGCAGTGCGGGGTGAAATTCTTCGGCGTGTTTTGGATCCAGCATCGATCTTGCGCGTCAGTCGTTTGTTTCGCGGCAATTTCTTTATGCGTTTATCAGGAGCCAAACCACATGGAGGCTGATCAGCACTTGTCCTACTCCCACCAAATGTCATCGACAAAAGATCTGAATTCAGCAAGATAAGCTGAGTCTGAAGCTTTCTTCTCTTGATAGCGAGCTCGTCGCATTGCTTCGGTTGTTCCTTCAGCTGTTTAAAATGACTTCCGTGGCAACTTACGCTGAAAACATCACCCTCGTCGCTTTCACTCTCATCGTCTGATGAGGAAGTGTCGATGCTTGCCAGAACCAAGTAATTTGAGTCTAACTCGCTATGTTGTTTTATCCCCGTGTCGTCCATCATAGGGCACATGTCGGAATACAGCGACCAAATGAGTCAAATAATATCCTGCTTTTTCCTTTGGCCAGTACTCGACGGTTCGTTAATGTTTGTGACGCATAGGTGACATGTAAACGCTATTTGTTGTTCGCGTGTTGCTGAAAGTTCGCGCATGAGAGGAACATTTTGTAAATATTAGAATCGGTCGCCCTAGCAACCAATTATCTTCAAGTCAAATGCAAATCTAGACAGTGGCTTGATCGCTGTTTTCTTTACCACGGTGCGTATAAATTCGTGGATGATTGAGTCTTGCGTTTGTAGCCACCAGATTTCGAAAAGCGAACTGGAACTTCGCGTGAAAAATGTTTCATAGCGTGATTCAAGGTTTCGTGCGTAACAATGCTTTGTGTCCAGTGGTAATGTAAATTTAAGGCATGTTTTATGTAACTATTGTAAAAAACATCTCAATCATCCTTGGAAAGTAATCGGATATCGGTCAGAATAAAAACTAAAGATATATTGCCTTAACGACGCGCAAACACGCAAAAATGCTACAGTAGGGTCATCACATCCCT
>OMLO01005254.1_pt1 | contig 10855 bp, 10 predicted proteins | sample 1674811 | NCBI WGS metagenome assembly OMLO01 (sample SAMN06265003, study PRJEB25207) | coral metagenome | isolation source: Coral host | place: Mexico:La Bocana,Puerto Morelos, Mexico | collected 2008-11-13
ACTATAGATTGTGGTAGCAGTAATAGAACTGTCTGGGATTTTTCCACTTTTCATTCCAAGTTCCGACTGGCATTCCAGTTTTGGTGGTTCAAATCCTACGTTATGTGAAAAAATTCATCGAAATAAATAAGCTCAAAAGAGGATGTATATTTCCAATAATTTGGTTCTTTAAACCACAAAGAGTTTTTTCCTTATGGAAACCATGGAAGCTTCGAAGCAATATTTGGAATTTTTAATCCTGGATTAAAAGAAATTTCAATGAATTGTTATTGCTTGACGAAAAGTTTAAAATGTTAGTTAGTAAACGTACCTTTTGTGCATCCATAGAACTCTGCTCGTAGTGATATGTAGCCGTTCCAAGTCTTGGGCTTGATACGAAGGTAACGGGTTATGACTGGGTTCCTTAAAGTGTTTATTACCACAGTGTATCGATCGCTGTTTCCGGTAAATACCTTAAACAATGAGAGAGCAACCGATTAGTTTGTGCTTGACATGTTTGTTTGGTAAAGAGATAGGCGCAGCGTATGCTTGTTTTGATAATTAAAAAAAATAAAGTTTCAGATAGAGTGATCCTGATGGTTCATATTTCTTTTTCTGTATTTATTTTTAATCTTATATAATTTTAGAAAATAACTCCAAGCAAATGCGTGCGGCGATTGGTTTAAAACCTTGTTTCTATTTAACAAATAACGAATCCTATATCGTGGGTTACACTGTGATAAAACACGACGGGCTTTTGAGAACACGAGGGAAATGTAAAAATCACGAGCCGCATGCGAGTGTTTTCTACATTTCTCGAGTGTTTTCAAAATGTTCTTCATATTTTAACACAGTGTGATACACTGCGTAGGCTTCTTCGTTTGTTTTATGATATAGAAATAATGAGGCGAAAAATAACAAAAGACTCTTTTTCTGTGTTTTATACTCTGATAAAACATTGGGTTTTGACCAATCAGAGCGCGTGCAGGGTGCTATCTATAAACGCTTGAGATCTTTTAGTGTGGGTATATCACGAACACTTTTTGCATATTTTGTATGCATTTTTAGCGTACACAGTATCTGTGCTGATTTTCCTGCGCAAAAGCTCCCCTTCTTTCGCCATTACACTATGCTGTGTGCTCATCAGAGTCAAAACGTCACGCATGCGTTAAGCACTTGATTGTAATTTGGCTCTCTACGGAAACAACGAGGCCGGAATTTCAACTCGAGTAATCATCAAGTTGCTTCAGGAAGATCAGCTCATCTTTGTTGATTTGAAACCATGCTGTCAGACATCTTATAAATTTCACATTGAATATTTTAATTTCGCTTGGCGAATTTATTGTAAGGTGTATATTGCAAACAGAGAGCTTTTTTCGGTCTCCACAATAACCTCACATTTTGATAAGGTAAAAAACTATAAAAAAAACATATATAAATTAAAATACCTTAACTACGCCATACTCCTTGTAATCCTCAAAGAACACGCCATCGTAGCTGTAGCTAAGAGTATAGGTTTTTACCCACCACGCTCCATCCTGTCTTCCTTGTGTCGCCACCTTCGTTACCTTAGTCCAATCACCGAAGTTCACTTCAAAGTATTGGAACTCGTTATTTGTGGAGACAGCCCAAGCTCCGTACTGGCCTGACGATGGCTGAAAATGCAATCGACCGTTTCTTGGTCCCATGGAATTTACATTGTATGAAGTAGATGCTTTTAGAGCGGAGTCTGGTATCTTGTTGCTTTGCATTCCAAGAGCTGCTTGACATGGTGGTGGACTCAAAATGATGAATCCTTTAACGTACATGAGAAAGAAAATGTGATCATTCAACTGAGGAAGGGCGCTACGTAGTTGGAATCACTAAGACTAATGGCAAGGAATCCCAAATCGATTGATCAGTCGTGTCACATTTAAATGATCGACATCATTTTAAAATTAAAACGATGTACCTACACTGTGACTACCGTAACTATAAGTTACCCAGCGTTTAGTTGACGATAATTTAGTATTTTGATTCCCCAGAAGGAGCGTCAACTGACGTTCACTAACCTTTTGTGCATCCATAAAGTTCAAACCGTAACGCCATGTAGCTTTTGTACTCTTTGGGATGGATTCGTATGTAGCGTGCAAAGATGGGCGGATTGAGAATGTTCCCAACGATTGTATTTGAGTCTTTATTACCAGGTAAAACCTAATAAAAAATGAAAAGTAAAAGTCATTAAAGATTTGTTTTGGGCATATCATGGTGGCTATTAGCAACTAATTGAAAAAACTAAGATGGACTAGATGTAAATATATTCATAGGCCATGGTGAGCACTTTCAGGAAATTCCTACGGCAACTCATTTCTTCTACTTTTTCTTTTATGAACAATAATATAGTTTCTCAATTAAGACTGTCGAATATCTTAAAAGATTTACGAATTAGAAATATTCACGACTTAAACATTATTAATGCTCCGCGGATTGTTGAAACAAAAAGTCTAACATAAAGCGAAGGATAGATAGAAGGAAAGAAGCACCTAGTTAAGCTGTCCCATCGATACCTACTACTCGGAAATGACTACCTTTTTTCCAAGTTAAAATGAAATAAATACAGCTTTACAACTACTTCTACTTCCCTTGTTATATGCATCGTGGATGTAATTGTTTTCTTCAGTACCAGCTTGCTATTTTCTGATTTTCAATCATACTCACCTGGTTGTTGTTGTAAGGAAGGAATGGACCTCCACCAACGCTGTAGCTGATGGAATAGCTTTTCACCCATTGAGCTGAATCTTGTCTTCCCTGAGTTGCTATTGCTGTGATCTTCGTGTATTTGCCAAGATCAACTTGAATCCACTGTCCCATGTCCTGAGTCTTAGGGATCCACGCTCCAGATAAGCTCCCTGACTTCATGGTATCGAGTCTGGCACGTTTTGGAGCATAGGACTGACTATAGATTGTGGTAGCAGTAATAGAACTATCTGGGATTTTTCCACTTTTCATTCCAAGTTCCGACTGGCATTCCAGTTGTGGTGGTTTAAACCCTAGTTTGTACGAAAGAAGGTTAGCCCAAGATTGTGTGCTGACGGCACGTACTGAAATTATAAATACCGTTAATTCGGCGGCATGAAAAAGTTGTTTCGAGCTTCCCATTGCCTTTCTTGTCATGAACGCGAGAGAGTCGTATTTGACGTTGTCATGTAAATTATCGAATTTTTTTATTTTGCTTTTCCTTAAAACTGTTAAACATCATCATGAATTCTGAAAAGCTGACCGAGTTTGTAGCTGCTTTAATCATTTATTTTGCAAACGTCTCAGTTGTTACTGTTTTACAATGCCTGTTTAATTGTAGCCTGCCTTTTTGTTTAAAATTTCTTCATAAACATTTCATTGCACCCGAACCCGTGAATCCAAAGCTGTTACGTAGATTTGTACTCAGCGTTTGGAAATCCTGGGACCAAGAGCAGAAAAGTGAATGTAATCTTCTTACAATAGGCAAAATAGTAATCCCATACTAGAAAATTGCATCTGTTAAGGCTACATTTGAAAGAAAATACGTGGTAAAACTTTTTCTCGTTGCTTTTTGTTTTTTTTTCTTGCAAACCCTGAGAGTAGAAAATAAAGGTATTTTCGTCTTTAGATGACATCAATGCAAATGGGCTCCCGCTCTTTATCCTCACCTTCTCTGCAGCCATATAACTCGACCCTCATTGAAATATGTGATTTCCATGTTTCTGGATGAATTCGAATGTAGCGAGTGATGATTGGTATTTTGAGATCGTGACTGACGGGTGTATACCGATCATTATTTCCTAGAAATATCTATAAGAAAATGAAATGAAGCCACACATCAGAAAGCGCATTGTGCTCACCATTTCCCTATCTGTAAATCTATTCAACAGCTTCCCTGAACACATGTAAGTAACTATTTCAAAACTAATTTATCGCGTTTCCCTGACTGCAGTTGTTACGACGACCAATTACCTTTTTTGCCTTGTTTTCATTGTAATCTTTGAAAAACACTGCATCGTAGCCATAAGAAAGGCTGAAGCTCGTCACCCATTGATCGGTATCTTGTCTTCCTTGAATAGCAACTCGAGTTACTTTTCTCCAATCACCAAAATTAATTTGAAGATACTGGAAGACGTCATTCGTTTTCGCTGACCAAGCTCCATAGTTAATCCCTGATCTGAACAGGAAATGTAACCTGCCATAAATAGCCCTGCTTGCAGCGTTGTATTCACTGGAGGCAGTTATAGCAGAATTTGGAATTCTTCCATTCTGCATTCCAAGAGCTTCTAGACACACTGGTGGCTTTGGGGTGGGGAAACCTTTTGGAATAAAAAATGAAACAACTCTGTCTATATTGATGTAGACATGTTGCTCGAGAGTAAGAGAAAACAGATAACCAGTACCACGAGAAACCTACATGTATATAATTTTAAATTAAGTGAGGTGGAAGTAATTCTTTTAAGGAAACTAAACAGTGTCGATTGCCTTATTAATTCACAATTGTGGATTTGTTTTATATTTATCAACTACTAATTGCCAAATGGTGGAATAAAGCTCTTGCCCAAAGTCTATCTCGTGACTGTATGAAAATGCAAGTGATGTCACGTGTTCTTAAAATTAATTGCTCTTTGAGCCGTTACACTATTACTCGTTTAAGCAGTTGTTTTTTCTCTAGAACAGATTTCCTTTCGAATTGGGTATACCTTGACTGCATCCATAAAACTCCACTCTCAATGAAGGGTATCCTTGATATGTTTTGACGTTGATCTTGATAAATCTGGCAATGATGGGAGGATCAAGGATACGGCCTTCGGTATTCACATTGTCTGTGTTTCCTTGCAGAACCTTAAAAATGAAGAAATGTGGAAAATGTTACTGAGTGTCGTGATACCCTCTACCCTACCCTGACAAATCCTGAACCTTATATTAGCTTTCTACGCAGACCTTCTTGTGGTTGGTCACACATTCCACTGATATGAATGGAAATGGGCGATGGGCCAAAAGAATAGCTAGATAGGAGGTATCACGTACCTGGCCATTGTTGTATAACATGAATTTTTCACCATCTAAACTGTATGTCAAGGTGTAAGTCTTTGACCACCAGCCTGATTCATACCGCCCTTGAGTAGCGATTCTTGTCACCTTGGTAACCTTACCCAAGTCAATCTGTAAGAACTGATATGCGTCCGCGTATTGAGATAACCATCCTCCGTTAAAACTCCCTAAATTAATGCAAAATTAAATAAATGGAATATTACTTAACGAGAAAATCAAATAACTATGTTACATACCAGGACGTGCAAACATTATTTACTTTACAACTGACCTTTTTACGCAATTGGGAAATCCATCCCCGTCAAGAACTTCTTAAAGCTTAAAATACATAATTTTCTTTTGCGTTGAGTCAGCGAAACGTTTTTCTCTGACAGGCATGGTTGCACAATGCGATCGATTAAAGACTTGGTACAGGAAAATACATGTATCTACAATTCGACCAATAGCACGGGCCTTAACCCATCCTGCATCCCTTTTCTTTAGTTGGAATGTGAAGATCCAGTCCAAATTGAAAATCAGGAATACCAACAAAGGTTAAGTTATATATTGGCTACTGACAATGAGTTAGGCGAAGATGACTGGCTATTGTCCAAGTTCCTTTTTGTAGGGAACTAGACGTAATTGCGGCCCGCAATCAGACACTATAAGAGGGTGGCCGGCATATTGCAGTGCATGTGTGATTATCGGCATCATTATATGGCATAGACAAGAAGAAACAAAGGATAATCCCAAGGGAAAGGCCTAATGAAACGCTCTTGAAGCCAAGCTATTACCTTCTGTTTTCTCGTTTAGTCTGCCTCGCTCTGGCCCCCAAGATTGGCTATAACTCGACGATGCGACGATGGCCGAGTCTGATATTTTGCCGTTTTCCATTCCAAGCGGAGAAGCGCATACTATCTTGGGGATGTCAAAACCTATTGACGAATATTTAAAAAATAAAAAAAACCATATCCTATGATAAGAAAGCTTCGATGGTTAGTGTCAAGATTCACAGTCTTTTTAGGTCAACATGTATTCCATAAGTGTGGTTCGAATGTTTATAAAAACTGGTGGGCCAAAATAAAATTTTAAAAAAGGTATAAGAACTACTTAACATAAATCTAGCTTAGAAATTTTTCAGAACTGTTTATGAGAAGAGGAGAATGATGTCAAAATGTTAAAATGTAGTCAAAATTCAAAGATTTTGTCCAGAGGGAACGGTATCGGTGAATCTCGCGGTTAAAAAAGTCAAACATACAAGGTACTCACCTGAATTGCATCCATAAAAGTCAGCTCTTAAAGCAATGATGCCTTGCCAAGAGACTGGAATGATTCGGATGTATCGTGTTACTATGGGCTTCTTCAGGAGATGGCTGACAACCATGTATTGGTCCGTGTTGCCTTCGAATTCCTGCATGGGGAATTAAGAACGAACGAGTTTAACTCATCGGAAATGCTTTCTAAATCGTACTTAGAAATTAGTGTCATTCTGCATTTCAAACTGTTTCAAAATTTTTTCTTCAATTTTGAAATCAAAATCAGTGAAAGCTTTTGCGGCTATCCTGGCAATTTAACAACACTAAAAGGCTTCGTGTAGACGTTAAGTACATGTTACGAAGTGAAGTGCAGTTTGACACAGAGTCATGCATTGCCTTTCCAACTAATGGCAGTTCTCATCTGCTGACCACATGACTTTTCTTGAGCAATGTAGAGAATATTCTTCGTACGCATTTTTGCTGCATGATGCAACGTTTGCGCGCCAACACTACGTGGCGCATAAGTTGGCTATTTTGAAAAACTTCGAAAGGATGTTGCAGTAAGGACACTCGGACCATAACTGAAGTGACTTTTTTAATAAAACATGTTAAATATTCAAGGTTCGAATTCAATAACACTTCATTCACGTTGTCCAAGAAAGAACTGCAAATTTATCATGCATATGTATTGATTACAATCAAACATTAAAGGAGCTCAGTCAAGGTATTTTGAGTTATTTTTTGGACGCACAAAATTACTTTAAAATTGAAGAAAACCTAGAGCTAGTAGTTTATTAAAGAGATCATACTAAACCATAAAGGAAAAAAGCATAGTTAAGGATATAGAAGACTAACACGGATTGTAAGCAGATTAAATATTTAGGTCAAACTTTTCAAGGATGCAAATGATTATATGAAAGTTCATATATTTGAACTGCAGAGAAAGATATGAATTTATGATTGATGATTCACAACTGCTTATAACTGCTTCACAACTGTGTATAACTGGGATGATCAATCATAAATTCATAAACTTTTCAAGTTAGTTCCTTGCCAAGAATAGCTTGGATAAGGTCGGTGGAGAAAGAACTTAGCGATAGGTTCATGCGCCTAACCTGGAATGAAATCCAAAAGGTGACAAAAGACCGTTACCGCTTAAGAGAGAGTAGACGTGAAGGCCGCATGGCACGACAGCAACTGATATTACAAACCCGGCACCGGAAGAAGTGTTAATGACTTAGTAGGTACCGGCTGTAACTATCCACACCAATTTAAAACATATATATCTGATTACAAAATTGTGCTTTGACGATAGTTCATTTTAAGAAATTAAATAGCTACCTTGATTTGGCCGCTGTCTTCTTTGTATTCCTCGTAGAACACGCCATCGTAACTATAAGCGAGTTTGTACTTTGTGACCCACTGTGCTCCATTCTGCCTTCCTTGGGTAGATACTCTGGTAACCTTGGTCCAGTCTCCAAAGTCCACTTGAAACCATTGCTGTTGGTTGGAGGTACGAGCTAACCAGCCGTAGTAATAATGAAGGCGACCCAGAGCTGGACTGTAGGCAGCACTGTACATACTGGAAGCCGTTATGGAGGAATCAGGGATGTTTCGATTTTCCAGTCCCAGTCCAGCCATGCACGCAGGAGGCTTGGGGGCTGGAAATCCTGCCGCAAAAATACGATTTTATGAAGCGAATTACCTTGGTAACCTGTCTCTTTTGAAGCGAATTTTTTTAAGGTTGCAGTAATGTATACGCAATCTAATATTACTAGTTGCATGGATGGTTGGACACTGAAAAGAGCTCTTCACATAACGTAATTTCCTATGTCGAATCTAAATTAATGCATGAAGTCTTAATTTAAAAACGTCAGACTCGACAGACGTGAATAAAACTTAGATGAATACAACATAAAATTCACACAAGTTAAGTAAGATATCTGCTTATAAACGAGTTTTGTATCTCTCAGTTCTTATCAGGAAAGTTGGAATTTATGCCCCCTTTTTCTTCGTATTCTTGACCATTTTGACGACAACTAATCTGGCATTTAGCGGTCGTTCGTGGTGGTGATCAAAATTGAACTAAGATCGCTCATGACCTTGCTAATCGTAAAAATAGTTGGAGAGCGAACTGAAGACACATCGAATCAAGTTAGAGTATTTATGAGATTCTTTAAGAGGTAAAGTGTGACTACTGAAGGCAACATATCTGAAGCTATCCAGGTAAACACCTTATCTATCTCACCTGAAAAACATCCATACAGTTCAATCCTCATCGATATGTGACCATACCAAGTAACTGGATGAATACGAATATAACGAGCTATGATTGGGTCATCCAGTGTATTGACAACGACACTATGGTAGTTTGTGTTGGCGATATATCTCTGCAAAAAGACATAAATATGTGTGTCTTAGATTCTCATGGAGATGATTTGACACTTTAATTCTTCAATTTTGTTGTAGATTTATGCCAAGTATATTTAATTGTGTAATTATCGTGAGAAGGTCTAGAATTATTGCGCAAACATTAATCAGTAACTAGTTATCAATAATTTCATAATTAAGATGTCGATGACATGTCCTTTATGGGTTACGATTATCGTCTATACTGATAAAGACATACGAGCGAACAAAAACACACAAAGGAAAACACGAAAGATTTTTTAATTTTGTTAAAAGACAACTGTGTTATTTCGTGCAAGAAGTCCCCTTTTCTGCAGAGATGATTGTAAACTGACAGACCCGACTAGTTTACGGCTTACCCGAGGGAAATTATACGATTCATGCGTTTGAAATTCAAAGTATCCTCCATCAATGCTGTATGAGACAATGTACATGGTCACCCACTGTCCTACTTTATAACGTCCTTGAGTTCCTATTTTAGTCACTTTGGCCACTTTTCCAAGGTCCACCTGAATCCACTGGCCGACGTCATTGGTTTTGGCGATGTACGAGGTCTGTTGATTTAATCTGCCTTTGCTTGGTTCATAGCCCGCGCTATACTGAAAAAAGTAATCAATACTGTCCATAAGGCACAAAGCATACCCCGGTCAGACAATAGAGAAAAAAAAACATTCCTTCCTGACCAAATTTAGGCACGTCGTACCATCGATTAAAGATCTTTCTTCTCTTTACTGTACAGGTATACGTAGTTGTTTAGGGAGTTTTTGATAAGTTCAGAAATGTTTGATATCTATTGTACACTGCTTTGTGTTACTAATTGAGCGGTGTGTGTTTTTGTAATAAGTAACTTATTTTCCTCAGGTGCAAAAATTTCATAATTCTAATTACAATCCCTTCCCTTGGCTTCTCCTCCAGTAAGGGAGGGGGGGAGGGTTTAGGATAACCATGATCCTGCGATAAACAAGGGTCCCATCCAGAAGGGTAGCAGAAATACTCCTAGTTGAGTCGCTTTTTGCCACTGAAAGTATCAATAAGTGCGCGCCAGCATGATGGCCACTCGGCTCGTAGGCAAACTTTAACATTACCCGCAACTTACCACAGAAGCAGCCTTAAATGCAGAGTCAGGAATTCTTCCACTCTCAATTCCCATCGCTGAGTCACAATCTACAAAAACACATCAAATATTCAATATGTTACTTTATGTGAGATGTAAGTTTGCTTGTTTGCTTTAGATTGCACTTTGTCATCATGGTAGCACATCGGTAAATGAAACTTGTATTTTTGGGCATTTTTGTGAGTCCTTATTACATGAAAGTACATCATAATCATGACCAGGATGATTCAGTTTAACGTCTTTTTTTTCAGATTTTTCCTTTCGTAGCTCTGCGCGATTCAGGGTTTTATAAGGGAAATCTATAAGCTTCTTCCAGCTACTCACTGCGATCACCACCATTCATACCTACTGTAGGCGAAGTTTTTTAAAAAAAAGTCGAATTACATTTATTTATATTTAGAGTCTTCCGGGGGATGTTTGGAGAAAAAGAAAAAAAACGGTAATTTGCTTAATTCAAGGGGAAATAGGCATTGTTAGATTATTTAGGAGAACACATCAAGGGTGAACGTACCTCCAGCGACGAGACCTAAGAAAATGAAAGAAAAGAGAACCATGGATTTAACTGTTAGAATATTGACAATGCTTACTTAACCCATACTTATAATATCACTTGCAGTCGCTCTCGATATATTAAATTTCTTTGTGCTCAGAATTGAGCAATACCCAACGCCAAAAAGGTCATAGAAAAGGCTATGTGAAAGCCAGTTGTAGTCTTTCCTTTCAACCTCTTGTATGGAAAGATAACAACTGCTGCAATTTGCATATTGGAAATGGTCTTAGAAACTAACAATTATGCATTTTACACTGAACTCACTATCTCTTTTCTCATTGGTCGTACAGTGAATTTTTGAATTCAGCGCCTGTGACGTCAACTAGCTGCAGATTATTCAATAATCTTGTCCAGGACACTCGAGGTCATGGGTAATGTTATGTATGACCGCGGTGATTAGAATGATTGCTAAGGGTAATCATATCACGTTCGCGCGGCTTGCGGCAGTGAAGAAGCAAAACATGACTTCCATCTGCTTTTCGTTTTTCTTTTCGTTTGTGTAATAAAGCAATTATT
>OMLO01005255.1_pt1 | contig 10855 bp, 2 predicted proteins | sample 1674811 | NCBI WGS metagenome assembly OMLO01 (sample SAMN06265003, study PRJEB25207) | coral metagenome | isolation source: Coral host | place: Mexico:La Bocana,Puerto Morelos, Mexico | collected 2008-11-13
TGATCACTGCAGATATTGGTTCTACCTTTGCTGTTCGAGCCATGCATGTGGCTCAACGTGCCCAAGATTGTCAAGCCCTTCTTTGTGCAGGGTTCCCTTGTCAGCCTTTGAGCCGGCAGGGCCTCCGCAGAGGTGCTGCTGATCCACGCAGTGACACTCTGCCTTCCATCCTCAAAGCTGCTCATCTCTTGAATGTTTGTGCGGTGATCTTGGAATGTGTTCCTGAAGCAGCACATGCTAAACATGTGCAAGATCAAATTCGTCAGTTTGCTAGCCAAGATGGTTTCGACGTTGTGCAGTCTACGTTGCACCTTCAGGCCATCTGGCCGTCAAAGCGCTCTCGTTGGTTTGCCGTTCTTGTTCGAAAGGCCTTCCCTGGATTTGCCTTGCCCGATCTTCCGTCTGTGGCTCCTATGCCTGTTGTTCAAGACGTGATTCAAGAATGGCCGTGCTGGTCAGAGGTTGAAGAAAGGCAGTTGGCCTGGACACCACTTGAGTGCCAAGCATACTCTGATCCAGCTTTTGGAGATGTCAATCGGAAAGTGGTTGTCTCTGAACCACTCCCAACTGCTTTGCACTCGTGGGGAAACGCACTTTACCCGTGTCCATGCAAATGTCGGCTGAAAGGCCTAGGAAAAGAATTGTTGCTTGCCAATGGACTTCGAGGAATTTTGATTCGCTCTGCCTTTGAGCCGTCTTTTCCCCGTCATATCCATCCGAAAGAGTTGCAACTTTTGCTTGGTTTCCCACCTTTTCAATCATGTGTGTCAGATTGCCGGGCAGCTTTGTGCCTACTCGGGAACTCAGTGTCTCCTGTTCAGGCTTTGTGGGTTTTCGCACACTTGTGGTGGTCCTTGGGTATCTGTGATATTCAGCCGGTCGAGGTCCTTAGAACTTACTTGAAGAACTTGGCTCATCAACAAAACTTGAGCTGGCCTCCGGTCTCTCGAGAAAACTTCAAGGTTGTTCTTCAGAGTAACGGGACCGCATTTGAGATTGTTTGCCAACATGGAAGCACAGTGCAACAACTTTTGCATGCGCAAATCACCCTTGAACAATGCCCAACCGCATTAGGCCTTCGTTGTGGATTTTTCAGGCTCCCTGGTGATGCATATCTTCGCCCTTTGACTTATGAGTTGGTGCAAGCTTACCAGATTGACTTGTCAAGATTCTTACCTGTCAAATTTTTGATTTCGCATTTGGGCATGACAAGACTTTTGGTCGGAGCAGCTGGCATGAAGGTTGGCCAAGCTCTTCATTGGCAGGGTATTCACGACTGGAAGAAACTTGAGTCTTTTGAAGGAAGTGAAATTAATCCAAACCAGTCGATCAGCCCAGGATTGCATGTCATTGTGATTCCATGCGTTGACACGATTGCTTTTGATTTGGCTGTACTCACGGATAGCCCTCCTTTGATTGACTTGACCGGCTATGGTCCTGTGAATCCTGGGCCATTACGGTCCCCTGCAAGTTGGTTTGGTCATGACCTTTGGCATGTTGACCATGTGATTCGCAATCACCTTTTGATTTCATGGGCTGTTGCGAATTTCCCATCTTTGACTGTGTGGGTTCCAACGTTTGCCGATGCTGTGCTGGAGTTGTGGCCTTCGACCGTGGAGGCACGGTTATGTCAATGGTTGAGCGTGCCCGATGCAACCATATTTGCTATTCTGCTTGAACCTTGGGGTTGGAATTTAGTTGTCTTCCACCTTGATGATGAGAAATTGAGTACTCACATATTTGAGGTTGAAGGTTGTTCATCGGAGCTTGCAAGACGCCTGGCGAACAGAGTGCGGTTGTCTAGCAATCGTACATGCTATGAAGAATGTCGTTCTGTTGGTCGCGAAGTTACAGGTGCAGCAGGATCAATGTCAAGGGTCTTTGAACTCCTCGAAGGAATGCTTGGGGTCCCACAGACTGTCGCACAGGCTCTTCGTGAATCTCGCCCACTTCTGGCCTTTGGAATCCCTTCGTTGCACCCTGTTGACCTTGTTTCTCCAACACTGCCACTGGATCAAGTGCAGATGCCGGTGCCTCCGGGTAACATTTGTGAACCACAGCGCCAAGGTCTTAATGCCCCTTTCCTTTTGGATTTTGCTCGAGCCTTGGTCGCTTCAAGCCCTTTGGAAATCACCAGCAGCCAGATTCGTGTGCTCTGCTTAGACCCGCACTCACATGGTTTCGACGTTGTCCATACTACTGTGTTTTGCCCTGAGCCTGCACCTCTCTTCGCGTTTCTGCTTTGTGAGCAGCATTGGACTTTGGTGCATTGCTACATGATCGATGACGCACTTGTAGTGACACAGTACGATGGACTTCAACGATGCAAGCTCAATGCCCTTCAGTTGCTGGTTGACATTCTGAGGCCAGCATGGAAGCCCAATCGGGTCCATATCGGTAGTACTTGGATCATTGAACAAACCAGATCGGACTCTTGTGGCACGGTTGCTCTGGGACATTTTGCTCGCATACTTGGCCTTGTGTCACAGGAACAAGCATCAGCCTTTGAAGATCTTCACTCGAGCCTTGCAGTTTGTAGTCGAATGGTTCCCTCTGAGGCCAACATCATTGGATATGGTGGTCCCGATGAAGAGGCAATCGTGTTGGCGCTTGAACAAATCTTGCCATCAAAAGGGGTACCTGTGTCCAAAGTTCGTGAGCGTGCCCTTGAAAGCATCAAGATCCTTGGAGTTCAGCCTCTTCAGAAGGCATTAGCTACAAAGAATGTTTGGGCAGCTCTCAAAAACCTTGGCACTTCACGCCCTAAGCCTTTCATGTGGATTTTACATGCTGAACTTCAAGAGCATACCCAACAAAGAGCGTCCTCCAAATTTGGTGCTAGTGTTGATCAAACCAAACCAAAAGCACGCAAAGCTCAGAAGCCTGCACCCGCAGTTGCTTCGATGTTGGATCCGGCAAGCTTGAATTTGTTGCCTGGAATTTTTGTGACCAATGAAGGAGCGGCAGTTGACCAAATCCCTCTTTCAGATGTGCAGAAGAACAGCAAGGGTGTTGCATTCGCATCACTGGCTGAGGCGAAGCCGTTTCTTTCTGAGGCCAAGTTCATTTCCACTGAGGCTTTGTCATTGTTAGTTGTCGGCAATCTTCCTCCAGAGGTTGCTCATGCCTTGCCAGCTCATTCAGTGAGGGTACCTGCAATTTATCAGGGTACTCAAGAACCAATTTTGGTAGACTGCACTGCCATCCAGTTAGGAGATCAAGCCGTATACGCCAAACAAAACAATCGAAGCAAAGAAATTGCGGTCTTTCCAACGGTGGTCTTTCGAGTTCATGTGTTTCAAGATTTGTGGACAGAGGAGCATGAGTGGACTGACCTTGCATCACGTCCCATTAAGTCGCTCACACAACAGTTCCCCATCCTCACATTGTGTCGGACTGACTCCTGTTCACGAGATTGCGGTTGTTTTCATCCATCTTTGGAAGAAGAAGGTGTGGAGGCTGCCATTTTGGACACGTGGGGGTTTCATTGGCATACATTGGATGGTCAAAAGACATCGCCTCAGAAAGCGACAGTGCTTTCTTTCTACGTTCGTGTTTTGGAGTCTAACTTCAATCAGGTTCATTTGCTCTCGGGTCAAAGTGGCGTCTTTTTTGAACCTCGTTGCACGGACAAGCCTGGACCTGACCCGCACTATGCTGTGATCTGGCTTCAGCATTCTTCATTGAAAGAAGCATTGCACCGGGTTAGGACAAATGATCACCTAATCACGGTTTGTCGTTTGGGATCTCGTTTTGGAGTTAGGTGCCTTGCCAAATATGAAGAGGCTCAACATAAAGCCTTGTGTCCGGGCAAGCCTTTTGTCAAGTGTGACATTAAGGAGATCTTTCGTCTTGAACCGTTGCCACCTGGACTGCAACGTCAAAGCTTGGTTGAAATGCTTGAAGACTTCAAGTGGGTTGCAAAACCTCTTCAGCCGTGCAAAGGTTCGCAGGGGCACGCGTGGATTGTTGGAGCGGGTGGTCCTCCTCCTGCACCTTTTCTTCAGGCGAAGCATGGTTGGGTATCCATCAGCAAGGTCAAGGACGCAACGCCCAAGATGGCACCACAACAATTGATCGCTACTGTCAAAACCCGACAACATATCAGAGATGGATCGTTCGGTAAGCCAAAGCCACCACAGGAAGATTCTTGGCACACCACAGGGCAAGATCCTTGGAGCAGCTATGTTGGCGTCACAAGCCCACCTCCTCCTGTGGCTACTCATGTTCAAAGCAAACTTGATGACGTCGAACAACGGTTGCAAGATACCATGAAGCAACATGTGGATGCCACGTTGGCTACCCGGATGACTCAGTTGGGCGGCACCATTGAACAGCAGGTTTCGCTACAATCTTCGACAAGACTGGATAGTTTGGAACAGCAGCTCGCCTGCATGCATCAGCACCAGCAACAACTTGAACATTGGTGTGTTGATAGCAGTGCCAAAATTGCCCAGTTGCAACATGGATTTGATCAGACACAGGCTCAACTTCATGAGCAGTCGTCTGCAATTGCTGGAGTTACCCAACAAGTTTCGGGGTTGAAAGAAGAAATGACAGTGGGCCTGCAATCATACTTCGATCAACAGGCCGAAAGAATCGAGGCCATGTTGGCCAAGAAAGCTCGTCACAATTGACTAGGCACTGCCAGAACTGCATGTGGTCGTTGCAGCTCTATTGGCCAGACCCCTATCAATTGTCATGGATTTTCGTCTTCCTTGTTATCGCGTCTTTGGACTTTCCTTGTCTTTTTCTGCTTCTTCGCTCGAATTGGTGAGGCTGCGGTTCCGGGCCCTGCCACTTCTGATTTGTCTGACATTGCTGATCCTAGTTGGTTTCATGCATCACCTCCTGGGTTTTGCATTGGAATTGGCAATCCGTCAGGCATCAGCAACAAGCTTCATGTGTTGGAGTCGTTCCCGATTGGATGGTGGCACTTAGCCGAAACTCAGGCATCCAAGTTCCAACAATGTTGTCTGCAACGTCGTTTGCAATGCATTTCCAAAAATCAAAACAGATGCATTCGTAGTGTGTTAGGGGCTCCTGCCCCCTTGAGGGCGGGGTCTTCAGAGGCTGGGAGTTGGACAGGTGTTCTCAGCTTTGGTGATTGCCCTTTGAGAGAAGTGCCAGTGGTGTTGAACAATGGTGAGTATTCTAATGGGAGGGTCAGTTTCTCTACGGCCCATTTGTCGGGTTTCGAAATCTCGGCTGCTACGGTGTATCTGCCTCCTCGAGGGCCCTCTTATCCCAGCTCCTGATCAAATTTGGGTGTCCGCTGACATCCTTCCTCTGCTGACTAACATTGGCACCTGGCGAATCTTTCCAGACCACGATGTGTTGATGATTGGACTTTCTTTGCCACGTTGTTCGCCGTTCGAGAGACAATGGCCTTTGCCTGCACGCATACCTTGGGATCATGTGGATTTCGATCTCTGGGCTTCTCAGGCGCCATTGCAATCTATCAGGTCGCGTTTCTTGGAACATCAACGGGCTTTGGATTTTCCCCCGTCGCATGCCCAGTCAAAAGATAGTATTTCAAAAGCTTTCGCCTCTTGGAGTCGTGATTTTGAGTCGCAGGTTTCTCGTAGCCTTTGCACTGATGTGGCCAGTCATGACAGCAGTTTCAAGGGGAGAGCTAAGCTGGTGCAGCCCAAACTTCGTCGGGTTCAGCCGGCTGTTCCTAGACATGCACGTCCAGGAGAGGAAACCCAAGCCAGTGGATTTTTGAATCGATCTTTGAATCGCTGGTACAAACAATTGCGTCGCCTCCAGAGCTACAAGCACTCGATTTGTTCTTCAAGGGTTGCTGAAACATTTGAAGCTCGTGCCCCGTTATGGCAATGCATTTTGCGAGCTCCAGGATTTGTAGGTGGTTTTCAAAAGTGGTGGCCTTCTCGATGTGTCAGGCTACAAGGGTCTCCTTTAGCCCTTCCTGACTATCCTCCTGGGGTTGATTTGGCTCTGGAAATCTATGATGACTTTTTAGCCAACTATCGTAGGTATGAACATTGGCAGTGCACCAAACGTCGCCTTAGTCTTCAAGCAAAGGTCGAGTCATCATCCAAAGATTTGTTTGCCATCACACGTAAACCTCCGAAACCTGTCTTGGAGTGCCTTGAGGATACGGTCAGCCAGGCCATTACGGTGGTAGACACATGCCAAAACTATGTTATGGTGCCTCAGCCTTTCCCTGAAGCCTCCGTACATGCTTGGACTTTGCAAGATCAGCCTGCCGTTGTCCGTCGGGTTGGTCAAGCTTATCAGGTTGAGTGTGACTTACTCCTTTGCTCGGGTCAGACGTTGTCGTGCCACCAAACCATTTCTGAAACTTCCCACATCCAAGAGAAGCTTGCTCAATTGTGGTCCCCTTATTGGAATCGGCATAGTGAAGTGTCTGATGATAGATGGGCTGAAATCGTTGATTTTGGGGTCAGGTTTCTGCCTTCTGGAGTCTTCTCGCTTCCCGCCGTTACTAGATCAGATTGGCACAAGGCCATTCACAAGTTCAAACTGTCAGCCGCTGCTGGCCCCTGTGGGTGGACTCGTTCGGATTTACATAATCTGTTGCCTTCGCATGTGGATAACATACTCGAACTTTTCGAAATGATCGAGGCTGGTGTTCCATGGCCTACTCAATGTTCTACTGGATTGATTCACTGTCTTCAAAAGAAAGCAGATCGTTTTTCGGTGGAGGGATTTAGGCCAATCACTATCACAAGCATGCTGTTCAGGGTGTATGCTGGCATTCGAGCTGGGCAACTTCTTCACCAGATTTCCCAGCTTACCGATCAGTTTCAGTGTGGATTTTCACGTAAACGGAAATCTTCAGATGTTTGGTACTTTGTCAATCTCTGTGTGGAATTAGCGCTCCAACAAACTGAGCCTATCCATGGCTATGTGGCCGACCTCATCAAGGCCTACAATACCCTTCCGAGGTCCCCTATCTTCAAGATTCTCCAGCACTGTGGCGTCCCTTCTTGGTTCATCACTTTGTGGAAAAATTATCTTGTAGATTTCCAACGCTTTTTTGTGGTCAGACGTTGCACAAGCCCGGTTCTTTTCAGCTCCACGGGTTTCCCTGAGGGATGCCCACTCTCATGTGTGGCGATGTCATGCATAGATTGGCTATGGCATATATGGCAGCACCAAAAAGTCCCACGGACTCTTGCCATTTCTTATGTGGACAACCTCGAATGCCTGGCCCACGACATTGATCATCTTCATCTCAGCTGGACTTCCCTTATGGATTTTTGCTCAGCTTTGGATTTGTTTGTTGATCGCCGCCAGCTTTATGCTTGGTCAACCACAGCCGCTGGAAGACGTGAGCTTAAAAGTTTGGGGTATAGGATTAGTTTGGGGGAAAGAGACTTGGGTGGTCAGGTTTGCTATACTGCCAGCCTTCGCAACAAAGTACTGACCGATCGAATGGCTTCGGTTCATCCTTTCTTTGACGTACTTCGGCGATCATCGGTTTCTATCCGCATCAAGAAGACTAACATTCGTCAGGTTCTATGGCCTAGGGCTTTTCATGGATGTGAAGCAGTCACGGTGGGATCACAGCATCTCAATGCTCTTCGCACCGGCGTTATGAAGGCGCTTAGGTGGAATCGGGCAGGGGCATCTCCTCTCGCTCGTGTGGCGCTTCTACATACTGAAGACCTGGACCCAGGATGGCAGGATTTGTGGCTATCCATCAAGTTGTTTCGACAGCAATGCTTGAGCCTTGAGATTTTGCAGGACTGGTGGGGCAAGTATGTCGAGTCGGAGACTTCGACACATGGTCCTTTTGGGAAGTTGTGGGAGCTGTTTTCAGGATTGGAGCTTGTCCTCGACAAGCACTTCAGGCTATGGTTCACCGATCGTGCCTGGATTCATTTTCTGTACGCACCTTTGGTTGAAGTTCAAGCAGTCTGCATTCATGGCTTTTGGAAGCAGCAGTCAGCTTTGCTTAGCAAGAGAGCTGGTTTCGATGATCTCAGGGGCTTTGACTACAAGCTCACAACATCCTGTGATCATACGATAGGTGGTTCAGAGCTTGAGCTTCTTAACATCGTGAGGGATGGAACCTTTTTCACGGATGTTTTTCGGAGCAAGTTTGACGTTTCCAGAAAGAATGTTTGCCCCATTTGCGGACAGCAAGACACCAGGGAACACAGGTACCGGTGGTGCCCTCATTATGACGAAGTAAGGTCTCATCACACAGAGATCTTACAGAAGTGGTCTTCACTCCCTTCCTGCTTCCGCCAATTCGGTTTGGTAGGTGAAAATCCATGGAGGACTTTGCTTTGGGAGGCCTTTATCTCGCTTCCTTGCCTATTGACAGAGTGGAGCTGTAAACCTTCGGGGAAGGTCATCAACGTTTTCACTGACGGATCGTGCATCTCCCCGCATGAGCAGGAAGAGGCTTTGGCATCATGGGCAGCAGTTTGGGTTGAAGGCAACATCATAATCAGCAGTGGGCCATTGAGGGGTATGACTCAGACCATTCTCCGTGCGGAGATTTCGGCGGTTCTGAGTGCGATCAAGTGGATACAAGGGTTCGACAGTGAACTTCATATTTGGTGTGATAACCAAACCACAGTGGATCACTTCAGAGCGCTACAGCAGAATTTAGCTGGCCATCAGGATTTCGAACATGCAGACCTTTGGTGTGAGATTGAGCTTACGTTGCAGAAACTCACCTCGGAGGTCTACATTCACAAAGTGGCCAGTCACATGTCAGAAGACCTCTGCTTTTCACCGCAGGATGACTGGTGCAGGTACTGGAATGGTGTAGCAGATTCTCAGGCCAATCGGGCCCAAGGATCACGACCGCCTTGGTTTCAACGGGTATGGGACAAATATCAGTCTTATAGATCTGATTGGAAGCGCAACGTTCGGCAACTTTCGGCTTTCCATCTGGCAGTTGCACAGAAAGATATTCAAGTTCAAGAGCAGCAACAGTTTTGTGAAGAGATTTCTGTCGAGGATATCGCATTTGAGAGGTTCGAAAACGACTTCGCTTTGTCTGGACAGCTGTCTCTTTTGCAGGATTCCGAATTTGTTTTTGACCCACAATCAGACAGTGCGAAGTTTCCGTTTTGTGCAAATACTTTGATTGCATGGCTGATTCAAACAGATCAGGAAGCCGCCAGCGTGAGGCTGGTTTCTTTCCTTGAGCTTTTCGTTTGTTTTCGTTTGAGTTGCGGCAAAGGTCGCACCTTACGTCAGATCGATGGGATCGATACGGTCTTTACTGAAGCATCTTTTGCTTCGGATTTTCGACATTTTAGGCGCCTCATATTTTCACTGCTGAAGGCAGCAGGTATGAGCGTTGGAGATGGCTTTGCTAACTTGTCTAGCATCAGCATTTTTATGCCACTCCCAGGAATTTATTTAGGATGGACAACCGAGAGTGAGGTACAGTCACTTGAGGCTCTTCGTGCCTTTGTAGGCCACCGTCCTATTCGATCGGCTCAGGCTCTTTCGAAGCCTTGGCGTTGTTAAGGTCACCTTTGGACACATGTCCCTGCGTGCAGCCGGGGCGTGGACCGCAATCCGTGTGTGATAAAGAGTGTGTTACCTGCAGTGATAATTTCATGGGTAGCTGGTAGCTTTCAAGTTTCATCTCGTTTCAAAACTTCATCTCTCTTTTTGGGGAAGATCGTGCAAGGGAGTTAAAAACCATTACCCAAGAATGCTGTTTTTTTTGTACTGTAACCTTTCTGCAAGAGTGACATCATACAGCATCTCATAATGTTACATTTGTTTGAAGTTTCTGTGTGAATGATGACTTGACACATGATTCACATGATGGGTTTGCCTATCCAGGCAAGTGAGTGACCACCTCAGCCAGAAAACTGTGGACGTGAATCATTTCGAGCCAACTAGGTCATAAAATCCACTAGAGAAAGGCCTATTTATCAAGAATGTACGCATATCATACTTTACCTCGAAAAATACTTCAAAACACATCAAAACACTAAGATCCATTTCTTTCCAAGCACAAAATCACGAACCGTTTCAAACCACGGAACAAAGTTTACACCCCCGAAAACTCACCTTGACCATGGCCACCACTGGAAAAGGACCCTCGCATCCATCATTTGAATTTCCAGCTGCTAATTTTCTGGGTGTGTAATGCAATTATGAAATTCAAAGGGGGAGTGTTGAAGGGAGGGGGATTGCCAATCTTCCCTAAACAATTTCCTATGATTCCCTTACAAATTCCGTAAGATAACCCCGAGGATAGGATTCACATTTGACTTCCTTCCCTTTGAGCACCACCCCCTGTCTCCACAGGGCACTTCAGCGATGATGTCAGCCGTGGTGGTGGCGACGGCCGCCCTGCGAGGTGGTTTCATGGGGAAGGTCGTTGTTGCGTGGTTTTTGGGGTAAGGTAAAACTAATATCCACAAGATAACCCCAAAACAACTCATGAGAGTTTACCCAGATGTACCATGATTATCCATGATTTTGCAAGGCAGAGGTCAACATCCCAAATTTGACCTGAGCATTTTTCAATTCAGAGGAATACTGTATCTATAAATTAAGGCTCAAGAAAGTAGATGCCGTGGCTTTCTCAAAGGAACGGATTGTTTTAGGAACAGGATTGCGATCTTGTGGGAGCCATGGCAGCTATGTTCCATGATTTTTTTTGGGTATGGATGGCAGATGATGTCTATAGCTATACTTTATATTCAGGACAGTACCAGATTCTTGTCTTGCAATGAAGGAATGGACATCTTGAAAAACATGACTTTTCCATTTTCCCAGTGTCGTCGCTGCCTTGGGACGTTTTGCTTTTTCCACTCTTTTCAATGGCTCAGGAGTTGTGAAGTGAAAGGGATGAGTCCATATCTGGAAATCACAATTT